>Ga0065721_10048824_pt1 | contig 76398 bp, 50 predicted proteins | sample Mesricmetagenome_FD_59108 | JGI IMG/M metagenome (GOLD analysis project Ga0065721, IMG submission 59108) | Mesophilic microbial community from rice straw/compost enrichment Sample: eDNA_1 v2 (version 2) | ecosystem: Engineered > Solid waste > Grass > Composting > Bioreactor | place: USA: Davis...
TTTTTATGTCGACGGTTGAATTTAATCAGATGCTGGTGAACAATGCGGAGTTCCTGAAGCCGTTTGCAATCACGTTGACGAGGGATAACGAAGCTGCAAAGGACTTGTTTCAGGAAACACTGTATCGGGCATTGGCCAATAAGGACAAGTATAGCGTAGGCACGAACATCAAGGCTTGGCTGTATACGATTATGCGGAATATTTTTATTAATAATTACCGCAGAAAAGTTAAACAGAACACTATTTTCGACAGCACTCCTAACGAGTTCCTGATCAATCAGAACCAGGGAGTGATTGCCAATACTGCTGAATCGAACCTGCGTTTGAAGGATATCCAGGAGGCTATTCATAAACTGCCACAGATATTCAGGAACCCATTCCTGTTATATTTCGATGGCTTCAAGTATCATGAAATTGCCGATATGCTGGGTGAACCTTTGGGTACTATCAAAAGCAGGATCCACTTTGCACGCAAGCTGTTGAAGACCCAAATACAACGCAACTAAAACCTGTACAGGTTTTGCCAAAAAAAGTAATAGTCATTGGAAGCGGTTTTGCAGGACTTTCAGCAGCCACCTTTATGGCCAAAGCTGGATGGCAGGTAACCGTTTTAGAAAAACACGATATTCCCGGCGGCCGCGCAAGACAATTGCAGGCCGCCGGTTTTTGTTTTGATATGGGCCCAAGCTGGTATTGGATGCCCGATGTGTTTGAACGCTATTTTGCGCAATTCAATAAAAAGACTACCGACTATTACACACTGCACCGCCTCGACCCCTCTTATCGCATTTATTGGGAAGAAGGTTTTTCCGATATACCCGCCAGCCTTGAAGCATTTAAACAACTGCTGGATAGCTGGGAGCCGGGCGCTGCCGCCAGGCTCGATAAGTTCCTGGAAGAAGCAAGGTTCAAATACGAAACCGGTATTCAAAACCTCGTATTCAAACCGGGCCGATCGCTTTCGGAATTATTAGACAGGCAGGTGCTGCAGGGTTTGTTCAGGCTGGATATTTTCGTCTCTATCCGCAAACATATCCGTAAATACTTCGCCCATCCGAAGATCAGGCAGTTGCTGGAGTTCCCTATTTTATTCCTGGGCGCTATGCCCGAAAACACACCGGCTTTGTACAGCCTGATGAACTATGCCGATATAGTGGGTGGTACCTGGTACCCGCAGGGCGGCATGTACAGCGTGGTAAATGGCATGTACCAACTGGCTCTGGAGATGGGTGTGCAATTCAGGTTTGGTGAAAACGTGATAGGCATCGATATGGCCTCGGGCAAAGCCAAACAGGTGATCACCGGTAATAACAGCTACGATGCCGATGTGGTGATTGGCGGCGCCGATTATCATTTTATAGAAACACAGCTATTACCCGAAGGATACCAGAGTTATACAGCGGCTTATTGGGATAAGCGGGTACTGGCGCCTTCCTGCCTCTTGTATTTTGTGGGTGTAAACAAGCGGTTGAACAATATAACACACCACAGCCTGGTATTCGATGTGCCTTTTGAACAGCATGCCAGGGAGATCTATACGCAGCCGCAATGGCCCTCCAATCCCTTGTTTTATGTAAGCGCACCCTCCCAAACAGATGCCACCGTGGCGCCCGGGGGTTGCGAAAATCTGTTTTTCCTGGTGCCCGTAGCCGCCGGTTTATCGGGCGACGACGAAGCCCTGCGCGCATCCTATTTTCAAAAAATACTGCAGCGTTTTGAGCGGCATACCGGCCAGTCTATTGCCGGTGATATTATCTTCAACAAATCTTTTGGCACCGCCGATTTCGTATATGACTACAATTCGTTTAAGGGTAATGCCTACGGACTGGCCAACACGCTGTGGCAAACGGCCCATTTAAAACCCCGTTGCCGCAGCAAAAAAGTTCCCAACCTGTTTTATACGGGGCAGTTGACCGTACCCGGACCGGGAGTACCCCCCAGCCTGATCAGTGGCGAGGTTGTTGCAAATGAGGTATTGAGGGTCTATTGACCCTGCCTTATACAGTACACAAAACCCGAAGCCAATGCTATCGATCTTTCACGCTGTAAGTCAGCGGTGCAGCCGGTTCACGACCGAACAATACAGCAGCTCTTTTTCGGCTGCCATCCGCCTCTTGCATAAAGACCTGCGGGCGCACATATACAATATCTACGGTTTTGTACGCTTTGCCGACGAGATCGTGGATACTTTTCATCAATATGATAAGGCTGCCCTGCTACAGCAGTTCAGACGCGAAACCTACGACGCCATTGACCGCGGCATCAGCCTCAATCCCATCCTGCACAGCTTTCAGCTTACGGTAAGGCAAAATGCCATCGATCATAACCTCATAGAAGCCTTTTTCGAAAGCATGGAAATGGACCTGCACCACGACCGCCACAATGCTTCTACTTACCGGAAGTATATCTACGGAAGCGCCGAAGTGGTGGGTTTGATGTGTTTGTATGTGTTTTGCGAGGGTAATCACGACATCTACCTGCGTTTGAGGCCTTTTGCCCAGTCGCTGGGCGCGGCATTTCAAAAGGTAAACTTTCTGCGCGATCTAAAAGCCGACCATAATTCCCTGCACCGGATCTATTTTCCGGGCGTGGATTTTCATAATTTCACCCCTGGTATGAAGCAACAGATCGAGGAAGAAGTTGCGGCCGATTTTCACCATGCTTATAAAGGTCTGTTACAATTGCCATGGAAGGCCCGCTTTGGCGTGTATGTTGCTTATAAATACTATGTTTCCCTGTTTAAAAAGATCAGGAAAATGCATCCATCCCAGATCCTGGAACGTCGCGTACGTATTCCGGGATTCCATAAAACCCTGATACTGGTACGGGCAAGCGTAAAAAGCCAATTAAAATTAATTTAGCAACTTTGAGCATGAATTTAGCAACAGAGGTCATATTGGTCAACGAACAGGATGAGCCTACAGGGGTAATGGAAAAAATGGAGGCCCACCGCAAAGCCGTGTTACACCGGGCTTTCAGCGTTTTTATTTTTAACAGTAAGGGAGAAATGTTATTGCAGCAGCGGGCAATGGGTAAATACCACAGCGCCGGTTTATGGACCAATACCTGCTGCAGCCATCCTGTACCCGGCGAAGAGACCATCGATGCAGCCAACCGCCGTTTGCAGGAAGAAATGGGCTTTTCAACGACCCTGATCAAGATCTTCGACTTTGTTTATAAACATGAATTCGAGCATGGTCTTACCGAGTATGAATTCGACCATGTATTCGTAGGCGTATACGACGGTTCTATAGCGCCCGATAAAACCGAGGTGCTGGACTATTGTTTTAAAAGCCTCGATGAAATAGAAGCTACGCTGTTATCGCATCCGCAAAAATATACTGCCTGGTTTGGCATCGCTTTTCCCCGGGTGCTGTTATGGATGCGCGAAAACCAGCCCAGTAAGGCCATGGCGCAATAATTACTTAAATGGTTTACAAATGAACTGGCTGTTGTACATAGGAATTGTGATTGGTACATTTATTTTGATGGAAGCCATTACCTGGTTTACCCATAAATATGTGATGCATGGATTTTTATGGTACCTGCACAAAGACCATCACCAGCCCGAACCGGGCTTTTTTGAAAAGAACGATGCCTTCTTCGTGATATTTGCCGTGCCCAGTTTTTTGTGTATACTGTTTGGCACTACTAAAGATATCTTCTGGTTACAGGCCATCGGTTTTGGCATCATGTTATACGGCGCCGCCTATTTCCTGGTGCACGATGTGATCATTCACCAGCGCTTTAAATGGTTTTCCCGCTCGAACAATACCTATGTGCGGGTAATACGCTGGGCGCATAAAATGCATCACAAACACCTGGATAAACACGAAGGTGAATCGTTTGGTATGTTATACGTGGCCAAAAAATACTGGGAGAAAGTGCGCAGGGATAAACAAATGAATACCCAAGCCAATTGAACCACTTTCACATCATCATTGCCGGGGCCGGCTGCGCCGGTTTAAGTCTGCTTACCCGCCTACTGCAAACCGGTCGCTTTTCCGATAAAAAAATTTTGCTGATTGATAAGGCATCCAAAAATGCCAACGACCGCACCTGGTGTTTTTGGGAGAAAGGAGATGGTTTTTTTGAACCGGTGGTGTATAAAAGCTGGGACCAGCTATGGGTTCATGGCCCTGGTTATTCGCAGTTGCACAACATTCGTCCATACCGCTATAAGATGATCAGGGGGCAGGATTTTTACCGGTATTGTTTTGATATTATCGCCCGGTATAAGAATGTAACGGTGGAATATGGCATGGTGGAAAACATCAGCAGTAATACCGTTAGTATTGGGGCACACTATTTTACAGCCGATTTTATCTTCAACAGCATCCTGTTTGAAAAACCCAGGCTGAAAAACAACCAGTATTATTTATTACAGCATTTTAAGGGCTGGGTAATAGAAACAGCCGGGCCTATGTTTGATCCGCATCAAGCCACGCTCATGGATTTCAGGGTGAACCAGCAACCGGGAACCAGTTTTGTGTATGTGATGCCTTTTACCGAAACCAGGGCCCTGGTGGAGTATACCGTTTTCTCAGAAAAACTACTTGAAGACTATGATACCGCCCTGCGCGATTATATCAACTGTGAGTTTACGATAGTGGAAGAGGAGTTTGGCGTAATCCCCATGACCAACTATCCTTTCGATACAACCGATGGTAATACCATAAACATCGGTACCGCGGGCGGTCAAACCAAGGCCTCCAGCGGGTACACTTTCCAGTTTATTCAAAAACAATCGCAGCAGTTAGCCGATAGTATGGTTCAGCGGGGTACACCGTTCCCGTTAGCTAAACCGGCGCGCCGTTTTAGGTGGTACGATAGCACGCTGCTGAATATCCTGTATCACAACAAGTTGCCGGGCGCTGCAATTTTCACTGAACTTTTCAGGAATAATAAGGCAACCGATGTACTGAAGTTCCTGGATAACGAAACTTCGGTTATGGAGGAAATGAAGATCATAAGCGTATTACCTAAAAAGGTATTTATACAGGCGGCCCTGCAGCAGTTATCTTAGATAGGGCGCCTGTTGCGGTTCCAGCGCATCGAGTAGCCAGTTGGGATGCATTTGCGCCAGGGGTGATGGTAATTGTTGAGGATGAAAGAATTGCAGGGCGCCGGTTTCGTTGTTTTGGAACTGCAGGTTTACATCGCCGGTAAATTTCGCTTCAAAATAGGTGGTCACATAATGCACCGCAGCATCAGGGTACAGGTAGGTTTGAAAGGCCGGGGCAGAATAAATGCCGATCAACCGGACGATCTCGGCCTGCGCATTGGTTTCTTCCCTGATCTCACGCAGAATAGCATCCGACACAGACTCCCCAAACTCCACATGTCCCGAAATGATACACCACTGGCCCACATCCTGCCTGAACTGCAGCAGCACCTGTCCTTGCTGGTTAAATATGATGGCCGCTACGGCCGGTAAAATTTTTTTCGTACTACTATCCATATCCGGTACAAAGATAATCGAATCGGGTATAACGGTTAGTCCCCTTACAGGAACACCCTTAGATGATGATAAACATAGTAATAATTTTGGGGAATTTAGCCGGTAAATGCTTTCAGCGCGGTTTGCACTGTATTAACTTTGGGGCACCAAAATCCAATATACAAGTATACGGCCCCGTTTGAGTTCTTTATCTTATGAACTAACCGGCGTATATATCCGGCCTCTGAAATCCGAATCCAATAGCATTGAAAGATCTATAGCAACTACTCCCGTTAGGTGTGTATGAAAACGACCTAAGCCCCCGTACCCGTACGGGGTTTTTTTATGGCTAACGCGCACCATTATGGTTTTAACAGCATCCAGGCCGGTACATCCAGCGCCTCGGCCAGCTGGGTAAGCGTGTTTAACGTTACGTTTACTTCGCCGTTCTCCATCCTGCTTATTTCGGCATTGTCGATATTGCAAAGCGCATACAGATCGCGCTGGCTCAATCCTTTTTCATTTCTGAAACGCCGCAAATTGGCGCCAAAAGTCTTCAAAATTTGTTGGTTCGAAGTCAATGGATGAAAATTTATACGGTCAAGGTGGACTATTTTTTTAATTTTTATGCTGTGATATAGTACATCATATAAAAAATTTGATTATCTTCGTTTAATCACAGCGCATGTAATTCCTGCGATATTCTCACCTCATTTTCCCAATTCCCCATTTCCAAAATTTCAAAATACTAATTATGCGGTCGGTAAACAAACATCCTGAGTGGCATAATCAACCGCTTCGCTTAAGTGAAGAGGAGCGTGAAAATCCACGGCTCGTCATCGAGCATTTTTTTGAAAGCTATCATTTGGAGGAAGTAAGGGAAATATTATGGAACTGGATGGTAGAAATTGTAAGCAGCAGCCGCAGCATTGCCCAGGAAGGCCGGCAAAGAAACGACCATATTTATTTCTACGAAAAAATTGAACAACTCGTTGAAGCTACCTTCCTCATCAACCAGCGTTCAGATATTACTTAACCTCAAAGGTAAAATAGTGGCTACCCGCATTGCCATGCGCATCCATACCCTGTAAAACGGCCACATATGTTCCTTTTATATCGGAAGTATAAAATTCAATATTGGCCTGGCCCGTTTGATCCGTCTCTATATTGGGCGCCCACCATAACAGGTTCCTAAAATCGGGCATACGGCTATCTGCCTGTTGCCCGGTTTTATATACAGGTGCATAAAACTCCCTTTGTAGTTGCAGCCCTTCATAATCCATGATAACGGTTTTGGCATCCAGTTTCAGGTCCTGCATATCACCATGATAGGTGGTAAGGCTTACAATACCGTTATAAATGAAATCACCCTTGATGTACCTGTTGGTCACCACCTCCAGCGAATTTACTTTTAAGGGGTCGTAACCAATAATGGTCTGGCTGTTTACCTTAACCCCATCCAGTAACACCAGCGGGTCGGGAGGATAGTAATTCTTTAACTCCCAGTCGAACACCATCAGGTGAAACCGGCCATTAATACGCCGAACAGCTACTTCGGGCACATACTCGCGCAATACTTCTTCCATGGAGGAAAAACGGGTATAGTCATCCAGCCTGTATTTTTTAGAACCCTTTCCGTAAAAGGGCATGGTATCTATAACAGGCAGGGCAAACTGGCTCAGTCGCGGTGCGTCATAAGCATTGATCACCTGCATGCCAATGCTATGTTCGTTGATAACATCACGGTCTTTTTCCCACAATCGAAATTTCGGCAGGGGATGCTGGGTGTATGTTTCCGAGAAAGGGTTTTGTACATCGATGCGGTAATTCGATACGGTGCCATCTGTTTGAAGAATGATCTCGTTCTGCCCATAATAATTCCTTACATCAAAAGAAACACTGCCCTGTGCATTGCTTTTTGAATTATAAAAATGCACCTGTGTACCGGGTACCGATAAATAAGCGCCTATGCCTGCAAGCGGGCTTTCATCGGCCTGGTTCACCAGCCGCGCATTGATCACATGCCCATCGTATTCCGGCATGTAATTAAACACCGGCTTTTCGCCGGCCAGCACCTCATCCCACTTAAACCGCCGCCACCCATGCACCAGCACCAGGTTTTCGGTGGCTTCTTTTACCTCATCGCTGTTACCTGAAAAATAATAACCGGGCGATTCAATATGGTTGCCCAGGTCGGAACTGAGCCAAATATAACTGAGTATAGAACTGGCGTCGATGTCCTGCAACGCATGCGTACGATAAACTGCCAGCGACAGGTTAGCAGGCACACCGCTTTTAACGGTTTGGGTGGTCACCGATAATCCTACCCGTTTACGTGTGCCATATTGCGAGGCCGGGCTACCCGCCGATACCGATAACACCTGGGCCGGTTGTTTAAAATACAACCGTTCGCACACGGGTTGCTGCTGTGCATTGAAAACAGTGATATGCGAAATTCCATCGGCCAGCCTGCTTTTATCGAAATGAAAGATGGCGGCGCCATTGGATAGTGATTGTTTTTCGGCCAGTTTAACATCCTGCCTGCTGTGCACAAACAGGAAAACGGGGCCCTGGTCCATGTTTCCGCCCGCACTTACTTGTACGTTGATGGAACCATTGGCAGCTTCCGTTAATTGCATCACATAACCCCTTTCGCTGGCTGCGGGTAAGTCTTGCTGCACGGTTTGCCCATTGCTCATAGCAATAATGGCCTTGTACCGGCGGCCTGCTGCCGGCGTAAATGAAAAATTTCCCATACCAAATTGATGGGTGTTGAAACGCAGCAGGGTGTCGTTATTGTCGTTTAACAGCCAGCCGCTGCCGTCGATGCCCTTGCCATATTCATCGGTTACATGAAAAGCCACCTTGCTTTTCAGCCCGTTCACCAGGTTGCCGCCTTCGGGAAAAAAGGCCGCATAACAACGGGGCATGCTATCTGTGGCGGGCAGGGTAAGCGGCTTAAATGAATTCACAATAGTAACCGGTTTTTCAAAATACCAGGCAGCACTAAAATTCTTCATCCAGTTGGTATAGGCCCGCAACCGGTAGTTGCCCGAATTGATAGAAGCCGGTAAATAAAAACTACCATTGCCCTTGCCTTTTTTCAAAGCGATCTTACCCTGCATCACGGGTTTATTGCTTTGATCCAGTATTTCGAGATAAGCGATCTTGCTCATATCGGTGGGCAGATGATAGGTGCCATCTACATTATACACTTTGAACCAGATGATCTCGCCGGCCAGGTAAAAGTTCTTATCGGTATGTACAAATAGTTTTTCCTGGTACGACGATTTCCTGTACTGGTTAAAACGGCCAATAATACCGGCAGTATCCTGCGCCATGGTTTGGCCTGCAAACAAAACCAGCAAAGCAAATAATATGGTATAACGGTTCATGTTGATGCACATAGTTTAGGGCCAGAACAAAGGTTTTACATTGGTACCGCGCAGGGTACAGTCTACGCAGGGATATTCCGAAGCGGTGAATTCCGTAATCTCGCCCCGGTCGTTGATCTTATAGGGTCCGATAGGCGCCATATGAGGATAAAAAGCGGCTGAATCGGTTTCTATTTCCGCCGATGTGCAGTACATAAAATAATTCCAGCCGGGCACCTCACTGCTTTTTATAAAAATTCTTTTTTCCATCCGCTCGGCAATGCTGAAGAATCCAATCACCGGCTCCCTGGAATCAGACAGGCAGCGAATATTGCCCTTCAGGTTCGAAGGCTGTGGATCGAAGATGGAACCGGTTTCTTCACTATTGCGTTTCATGATTTGCAGGTAATCGTATTCTGCATTTGTTAGAGCGTATTGTTTGATGTTGATACTGTACAACACACCCAGTTTCCACGAACGGCCGGGGATATATACAAGGGGCAGACGTATACGGTCTTCGCTTAATTTTTCCGAACTGCCCAGTAGTATTTGTTTCGAGAATTCGTGTTGCCAACAGGTATAAATACTGTAATCGGGGCTTTGATCGGGATTGCGGTATTCAACGCCCATGATCTCATTGGTAGCCGGGTTTATTGTATGTTTGAGAACGGCTGGCGCCACCGACCTGAACTCCCAGGTTTCCTCGGTTTCCCAGCGATAATACCAGGTATTGTTTTGCGGGTCATGCGTATTGATATAAATACGCATACCGTCATCTTCAAGCGCCCAGGTGATACTATCGATAGCCGGCGCAGGCCGCACCGGAACAAAATCAGATGCATATTCCTTTCCAGCGGCCGTAATAAAAAGCCGGTATTGCACACTGTTGTTTAAATGAAGCTGGTTGCTGGTGTATATCCCTGGCGCCGTTTGCGCCAAAGGAAACTGGCTGCCATCGTTGCCTTCTACCATCACCTGGGCCGAATTTTCGGTTACCATGCGTGCGGTATCGCTTAAAGGAATGGTGCGCGACAAACGCAACTCTGCATTTCCTGTTGGACTGAAATATCCTTCCATCACCAGGTAACCCAAACCCGTTGATTTTACAGGCGGTTCATATTTTTCCTTGCAGCCCGCCAGCACCCATAACACACAACAACAAAATAACAGATGCTTCATATGATTTATTTAAAACCTGATATTGAAGTTTATAAATGGAATGGCATTGCCGAATATCGACAGCTTATACCCGTTGATGACACCCCCTTCAGAAACAAAATACACCGAGTAAGGATTTTTTCTGCCCGTAACATTGTACACGCCGATGGTCCAAGAGTTATGGGTTTTTTGTTTCACTTTATGATTGCCCTCGATATTCATTGAAAAATCAGTACGGAAATAATCCGGGATGCGGTAAGCATTGCGATCGGCATAAAGCGCCCTGTAAGAGCCGGCATAATAGAACCGGCCGATGGGCAGGGTGATAGGCCGCCCGGTGCTATAGCTTACATTCAGCGATACACTAAAACGATGGCTGAAACGATAATTACCGGCCATGGTCACATCGTGCGGTTTGTCGTAATTGGCAGGATACCAGTCGCCGCCATTGATCAATTCACCGGTAATGGAATCCTTGCTTTGTAGCAGTATACGTGAATAGGTATAACTGATCCAGCCATTCAGTTTGCCGTTTTGTTTTTTCACCATCAGCTCCAGTCCATAGGCTTTTCCCCGGGTGGGCATCACGGCCTGTTCAATCTGGTGGTTCAGCACCAGTTGGGCGCCGCTTCTGAAGTCGAGATAATCTTTTATCCGTTTGTAATACACTTCTGCCGAAGTTTCGATGGTATTCGATTTGAAGTTCTTGTACAAACCCAACGAAACCTGGTCCCCACGTTGTGGTTTGATATTCGGGTCGCTTAGCTTCCAGATATCGGTGGGCGAAATGGCGGTGGTGTTCGACAGCATATGAATATACTGCCGTAGTGAATTATAACCTGCTTTTATAGAAAAGCTGGGGGTTATACTATAACGTGCCGACAGCCTGTATTCGGGGCCGCCATAGGTTTTAATGAATTTGTTTTTATCGTAAAATTTTGTCTCCAGCACATTGTCTTCGGTAATGGGTTTACCGGCAGGGTACAGGTTCACATTTTTGGGCCCCAGGTAATTGTATACCGAATAACGAATGCCCGCCTGCACCGATACATTATCATTTACGGTCCATTTATCGCCCACATAGATGGCGCTTTCCAGTGCATGCTCGGTTTGCACAATATCCGGCACCACCAGCGATTCTTTGGCATAGGGTTCGTAGGAGCCGGGGTTCAGCCTGTACCGTATAGTGCTAAGGCCGAAATCGATGGTATGATCGGCATTTACATACCAGTTGAAATCGGACTTAAAATTATACTGGTTGATGTCGAAACGCATCTGGTAGGCATTGATGACGTTTTTGTCGCTATTGATCTTGTAATCGTAATGATCGGCGCCGCCGGTGAGCACCATGGTAAGTTTATTGGAAAAGATATGTTTCCATTTCAGCGAAAAGTTGCGGTTCCTGTAACCGTAGGTGGTATCGCTGTTCAGGTTAAACCGGTCGCTGCTTATATAACCGGTTACATACAGGTTGTTCCTGTTATTGAACTGGTGGCTGATATGCAGGTTTACATCATAAAAATTAGCCTTGCTGTGTTTGTATTCTCCCGGTAAAAACTGTAACAACCAGTTGGCATAGGTCATACGGCCACCCAGGATAAAAGAAGTTTTGTCTTTTACGATCGGTCCTTCAATATTAAAGCGACTGGTAAGCATGCCAATGCCGGCCGTTCCCGCAAATTTTTTCTTATTGCCTTCGCGGCTGGTGATATCCAGTACCGAGGATAGACGTCCGCCGTATTTGGATGGTATGCTGCTTTTATACAGCTCCACATCCTTTACCACATCGGGGTTGAAAGCAGAAAAGAAACCAAAAAAATGGGATGGGTTGTAAATGGTGGCATCGTTGAACAGGATCAGGTTCTGGTCGGCCGAACCGCCGCGTACATTAAAACCGGTGCTGGCTTCGCCTACAGTCTTTACACCGGGCAGCATCAGCACAGCCTTTAATATATCGGCCTCGCCAAATACGGCGGGCAACTGTTTGATGGCCTTTATCGACAGGCGTTCGGTACCCAGTTGTACATTGCGTACGTTGGCCAGTTTCTGCGCCGAAACAATCACTTCTTTCAGCGAAGTAACCCGCTCGTCCATATCGATATCCAGTTTTCCACTGGCATGTATCAACACCTGCCGTTTGGTATCCTTCATACCCAGACCCTGTATAGAAAGCAGGTGACGGCCTTTGTTAAGACTGATGGAATAATAACCATACTGGTCGGTGCCCACCGATGTATTACCGGCCGTGATGACAGCGCCTACCACCGGTTCACCGTTTTTGATATTTCGTACATAGCCGGCCAGCGTAAGGGCGCCCGTACCGGCGCTATTGTTCTGGATCCCTACCTCAAACAATTTATTTTCAATGGAAGCATCCATGCGGGTTTTCTTTTTATCGCCGTAATCGGGCAGGCCGGCCTGGTCCTTTTGCAGGGTATCGCCGGTTTTGGTAAGAAAGCCATCCGGCAAACTGGTTCTGATGGCAACGCCCTTTGTAAGCAACACATATTTTTGATTATCCAGGATGGCAAATCGGTAAGCTGAGTTGGCAAATACCAGATCGAGCAGTTTTTGCAACGATACATTGGTGACGGAAATGGTAACACGCAGGCTGTCGAACTGGGCGGCATCGTAATAAAAACGATAACCGGTTTGAGCTTCCAGTTCAGTTACAAAAGTATCTATACGAACGTCTTTCAGTTCAACACTTACTCGTTTGCCGGCCGGCTGCTGCGCCTGCAGCGATAGGCCGTACACTAAAAACGCGCAGCAGCAATATACAGTCAGGGTCAGTTTTCTCATGTTACAGGTTTAATGAATCGTAATAAGCCGCCGCTTTTACGATGGTATTGGCCGGGTCGTTTTTATACCGGATGCCGTTTTTACGCAGGTATTGTTTGATGTCTTTCGATTGTTCGCCGAAAACGCTTAAAAGGCTTTTCAGGTTTTTGACGTTACGATAGGAATTGTCTTTTTTGATATAGTACCAGTCGTGGCTTTCGAAGTCGCGTTCCACCTCGTCTTTGATCACCTCACGGATCGTCTTTACGTGCCTGGCCAGTACCTGGGTTTTGCCCGTATACAATGCTTCGTAAAAGCCGGTGGCGAGCGGTGCGCCAGACAGGCTGTCTATTTCCAGCCTTATAAAATGGTGACCCGAGATGGAAAACGATTTTACTTTTTGTGAAACCAGGGCAATACGGGTATACTTGTTAACATGCCGTACAATCACCTCGTCCTTTACCAGGTCGTACCAGATGGGTACCTGGGTATATTCCAGTTCATCGTATACAACATTGCCTATTTGCGGGCCGGGCTCCAGGAAATAGGCAAAACCCTTGATCCTGTAGGAATAGCCATAATGCTCCGTGCCATTGTATAGCCGGGACTGGCTGTTGACGGGTTGATCGTAAATGCCTGTAACATGTCCGGTAGCAGCAGGACTGAGGAATGGGCCCGACAGGCTGTCCTGCGCCTGTGCCCAGGCGGCGCCAGCCATAGAACCAAGCAGCAGTAAAAGGGTTTTTAGCATGTAGTTCCGGTTAAGTGGCAGACAAGGGTCGTAATAACTCTGTTGCACTTGAACGGGAATAAAAATACAGCGGAAAATGATTATAAATTCTTAAAACCTTGTCAGGTAGCTAATTCGGGGCATAAAGCGGTTCATATTAATCAATTTTTAATTCCTGGTGCCTTTGAATTATTTCTAATATTTGGCCCTGCTGCTCCAAACCACCTCCAAAGCCAGTAAATTTGCGGTCGCCCAATCAATAAAAAGCTTCATGAACAATTCGTTACAGCAGTTGGCCGGTGACCTGGAAGGTGAATTGTATTTCGACGACACCATGCGTGTTTTGTATGCCACCGATGCCTCGGCCTACCGTGAAATGCCCCTGGCAGTAGCCCTGCCGCGTACCGTGGCCGATATCAAAAAGCTGATCACCTTTGCACATACCCATAAAACATCGTTGATACCCCGTACCGCGGGCACCTCCCTGGCGGGCCAGGTGGTGGGAACTGGCATTGTGGTGGATGTTTCCAAATACATGAACCAGATACTGGAACTAAATACCGCCGAAAAATGGGTGCGGGTGCAGCCGGGTGTGGTGCGTGATGAACTGAACTTGTATCTTAAACCGCACGGACTGTTCTTTGGTCCCGAAACCTCCACGGCCAACCGGGCCATGATCGGCGGTATGGTGGGCAACAACAGTTGCGGCTCCAACTCGGTAGTTTACCGCAGTACCCGTGAACACCTGCTGGAAGTAAAGGCCCTGCTGAGCGATGGATCCGAAACGGTGTTTTCATCCCTGAGCATCGATGAATTTCATGCCAAATGCGAGGGCGATTCGCTGGAAGCAACTATTTACAAAACCGTACGCAGCCTGCTCAGCGACTACAACAACCAGGTAGAGATCAGGAAAGAATTTCCCAAACAAAGTATAGAAAGAAGAAATACGGGTTATGCAGTAGATGTGTTGCTGGATACCGCGCCGTTTTCAGCCGGTGGCCCCGATTTTAACTTCTGTAAGCTGATAGCCGGTTCCGAAGGCACGCTGGCCTTTATCACCGAAATAAAGCTGAACGTGGTGCCGCTGCCGCCCAAAGAAACGGGTTTGCTGTGTGTACATTTCAATTCGGTGGATGAATCGCTGCGCGCCAATTTGATTGCCTTAAAATACCGGCCCAGCGCCAGCGAACTGATCGACCATTTTATACTGGAATGTACCAAGGATAATATTGAACAACGCAAGAACCGCTTTTTTGTACAGGGCGATCCCGGCGCCATACTGGTGATAGAATTTGCACGCAATACGCGCGAAGAGATATTGGAAATTGCCCAAAAGGTAGAAGCCGAAATGCGGGCCGCAGGCCTGGGTTATCATTTTCCATTATTGTTTGGTAACGACTCGAAAAAGATATGGGCTTTAAGAAAGGCCGGTTTGGGTTTGCTGAGTAACCTGCCGGGTGATGAAAAAGCGGTACCGGTTATTGAAGATACCGCGGTAGACGTAAACGACCTGCCGGCCTATATCCGCGAATTCAACGAGATATTGAAAAAGTACAACCTGTATTCTGTGCATTATGCGCATGCAGGCTCAGGCGAGATACATCTGCGACCTATCATCAATTTAAAAACCGGGGAAGGCAACCAACTGTTCCGCACCATTGCCGAAGAGATTGCCACGCTGGTAAAAAAATACAATGGTTCGCTGAGTGGCGAGCATGGCGATGGCCGTTTACGCGGTGAGTTTATTCAGCAAATGGTGGGGGAGAAAAACTACCAGTTGCTGAAAAAGATCAAGTACACCTGGGACCCGGAAAATATTTTTAATCCCAACAAGATCGTCGACACCCCTTCGATGAACAGTATGCTTCGGTATACGCCGGGCCAGGTAACACCCAATTTTAAAACCGTTTTCCGTTTTCACAACCAGGATATTTTGCAGCATGCCGAGCAATGCAATGGCTCGGGCGATTGCCGCAAAACGCATTTATCGGGCGGTACCATGTGCCCATCGTATATGGCCACCCGCAATGAAAAGGATACTACCCGCGCCCGCGCCAACATACTGCGTGAAATGTTGACACGCTCCAATAAGGAAAACCGCTTTGATCATAAAGAGATCTACGAGGTGATGGACCTTTGCCTGAGCTGTAAGGGTTGTAAATCGGAATGTCCTTCGAACGTGGATATGGCCAAACTAAAGGCGGAGTTCCTGCAACATTATTACGATGCCAATGGCGTACCCTTCCGGGCCAAACTGATTGCCGGTTTTGCCAATTCGGCCAAACTGGGGTCCATTGCACCCGGCCTTTACAATTTTGCCATGACCAACCCGGTGATGAGCAAACTGGTAAAACAGTTTTCAGGTTTTGCCACGAAACGGTCGATGCCTACGATGTACAAGACCACGCTGCTAAGTTGGTATAAAAAGAACCGGCGTACAGAAGCAAAAAGATCAAGGGTATATTTATTCTGTGATGAATTTACCAACTACCAGGATACCGAAATAGGCATCAAGGCCATCCAGTTGTTGCAAAAGCTGGGTTATGAGGTAGTGATACCCGAACACATCGAAAGCGGCCGCGCCTGGTTATCGAAGGGTTTGCTGCGCAAGGCCAAAGAGATCGCCAATAAAAATATTCAACTGCTGAGTCCCATCATTTCGGCCGATACACCGCTTATTGGCATCGAGCCGTCTGCCATACTTACTTTCCGCGATGAATATGTAGACCTGGCCACCGATGAACAACTGGAAGCAGCGCGCGAACTGGCCACGCATACGTTTACCTTCGAAGAATTTATAGCACGGGAGATAGAAAAGGGCGCTATTCGCAAGGAACAATTCACCACCGAAAAAAGAACCATCCAGTTTCATGGGCACTGCCAGCAAAAGGCCGTGTCGTCGGTATCTTATTCGGTAAAGGCGCTTACACTGCCCGTAAACTATACCGTGCAAACCATTCCATCGGGCTGTTGCGGCATGGCCGGTTCGTTTGGTTATGAAAAAGAGCATTACGATATTTCGATGAAGATCGGCGAGCTGGTATTGTTCCCCACTGTTCGCAAGCAGCCAGACGATGTATTGATTGCCGCTCCGGGCACCAGCTGCCGCCACCAGGTGAAGGATGGTACGGGTAGGAGGGCGTTGCATCCGGTGGAGATATTGTTTGATGCGTTGGTGTAGAGAAGGCACAAGGCATAAGGCATAAGGGGCTACCGCGCTTTGTGCAGTTCTGCACGTTTAGGGATTAACTTATGCCTTGTGCCTTATGCCTTATGCCTTGTTCCCCCCGCCGTTCGTGGTACCAAACAGTCGTTCGTCTAAGAACCCCACCCATTTCCCCGATTTAGCGGTAAATTAGGATGAATTTTAGGGTATGGATCTCAAGAGAAGCAACTGGGGGCTGAGCATCACATTCTGGCTGGCTTATTTTTTATACGAATGGCTGGGCCAGGCGGCGATTGCCTGTGAGTACAACAGGTACCTGATCAACGCCGCGGTAATAGTTCCCATTTCCCTGCTGGCCACCTGGTTTACCATACAGGTATTGATAAAAAAATACTTTTTAAAAAGACGGATCACTGCATTTTGGATAGGTTTTATCATCAGCGCCATCGTATTCACCCTGATGCGCCGCTCGTTCAATTATTTTTATACCTACCCCATGTATTGGCCCTCGGGTATGTCTACGCCCTTTTTCTTCCTGCCTAAGATTATCATCGAAATGGTGAACATTTACCTGATCGTTGCCCTGTACACCATGTTTTATTTTATGCGTGCCTGGTACGAGCAACAGCGGCTGGCGCAGGAACTGCAGCGTGATAAGGCCGAAGCGCAATTGCAATTATTAAAAAGCCAGGTACAACCACATTTTATTTTTAATACGCTCAACAATATTTATTCGCTCTCGCTCAAAAACAATCCCAAAACACCCGACCTCATTTACCGCCTCTCCTCCCTGCTGAGTTATATGTTGTACGACAGCAAGCAGGAAACTATTCCGGTGCAAAAGGAGATGGAGTATATCCATAATTACATTGAACTGGAAAAGATACGTTATGGCGAACGGCTGGATGTAGCAGTGAACTGTTTTGATACCGTTGACAAATTTTATATTCCGCCATTTTTGTTATTACCGCTGGTAGAGAACAGCTTTAAACATGGCATAAGCAACGATGTGGGCGCCAGTTGGATCCGCATCGACCTGTCGGTAAAAGACGAATGGCTGACTGTGAAGATCGAAAACAGCCGCGTGCCCGATACGCAGAACGGCCACCACAACGGCAAACACAATGGGCGCGCCATTGGTTATTACGGCATCGGTATGGAAAACGTTAAAAAACGATTGGAGATCCTGTATCCCGAAAGGCATGAATTCAAATACTTCGAGGAAGGACAATCTTTTTTGACCGTATTAAAACTTAAAAACAGGTAGTCGTGAAAATACAATGCCTGATCGTTGACGATGAACCTCCCGCACGGGAATTGCTGGCATCCTACATTGAAAAAATGGATGACCTGGAGATACGCGGCCAGTGCAGCAATGCATTGGAAGCATTTGCTTTTTTGCAGAAAAACCCGGTGAATATTCTTTTCCTGGATATTCAAATGCCCAAGATGAACGGGCTGGAGCTGATCAAATCGTTACAGGAGCGGCCGCGTATCATTCTCACCACGGCTTACCGGGAGTTTGCCGTAGAGGGTTTTGAACTGGATGTGCTGGACTACCTGGTAAAACCCATTTCGTTTGAACGGTTTTTAAAATCCATTGCCAAGTATCACCAGTATAATACCTTGAAGCAGCCTGCCGCCGGTGAAGATCACGACAGCGCTTTTGAAAAGGCCTATATGTATTTTAAGGTAAACAAAGACCTGGTGAAGATATTTTTAAACGAGATCATTTATATTGAAAGCATAAAAGATTATGTGAAGATCGTGACGAAGAACCGTTCTATCATCACCTACCAGCGCATCGGCTTTATGGAAGAGAAATTACCCGAGAACCGTTTTGTACGGATACATAAATCCTATATCATTTCGGTAGATAAGATCGTAAGCTATAATAACGAGGAAGTGAATGTACAGACCGTGTCGTTGCCTATAGGCAGGAATTACAAGCAACAGTTTTTGAAATCTGTGGAATAGGGACCGGCTTTTAAAAGCGCGGCCCCCGGTTTCTTAATCGCACAAGCTGATAGTGGACGTATTCTGCGTACTCATCTGTATCTTTCTTACCTTATTGGCCTTGTTATAATACAAAACCAGGCAGCCATAAGATGTTTGGTAACCTTCCCAATCGTCGTCTTTTACTTTCGGGTTGCCCAGGTGTTTGAACATGGCGCCGCGGCCGGCGCCCAATAGGGGGATGCTCAGTTTGCCTTTAAAACCTTCAACAATTTCTATATAGTCCCTGGTGGTATAAAATGTAATTCCCTTGTCTTTGTAATACACTACTTCACCGCATTTGGCCGTATCGCCATCCACACTGGAAAAGCAGGGCCATTTATTTTTTATCTGGGCAGTGGGCGTATTGGCCTTGTATCCATTGATTCGGCCATCCAGTATATCTACTTCAAATGGCGGACATTCTGTTTTTGATTTCAGCTGAGCCTGGGATACTACGGCCAGGCAGAGGCAGGCAACAATAAAACTGATTTTTTTCATAACTGTAATTTTAAGGAGCACCGGCGTTGCGTTAACCGTCCGGTGCATTTTTCAATGCAAAATCAATGCTAGAAATGAATTTTTGCCGCCTGTGGTGTAAACCAACTGGCACTGTGATTTTACCGGCCTGCAATATTTAAACCTGGGAGATAATAAACTGAGGGAACTGCCTGCTGGTATCGGTAACGCAATCTGCAGCAACTGCGTTTTCTCGATTTGCGCAACAACCGTTTTACCAACCTTCCCGACGCGATAGCTGCATTACCCAGGCTTGAAAAACTGGACCTGCGGTGGTTGAAACTGCAGACCCTGCCCGGTTGGATCAACCAGCTCGAGCAGCGGGGCTGTATTGTGTATTACTGAGAAATAACTTAGTCCCAGCCGCCACCCAGCGACCTGTACAATTGCACCAGGGCCGAATAGATGGCTCTTTTTTGTTTGGCCAGTTGCAGATCGGCTTCCAGCACATTCTTTTGCGCCGTGATCACCTCCAGGTAGTTGGCATAGCCGGTCAGGTATAATTCGTTGGCGGTAGCCACCGCATCGTGCAATTCCTGTACTTCCTGTGTTTTGAGTAAATAGGCGCTTTTGGCGTTTTGTACACCCTGCATATTGGTCACCACCTCGCTATAGGCATCCAGCAATACCTGCTGGTAATTGTATACCGCTTCCTTACTGGCTGCATTGGCCATGGCAAACTGTGCTTTTAGGCGGCGTTGCTGAAACAGGGGCGCCATCAAACTTCCGGCCACACCATAAGCAGCGCTGCCCGATTGCACCAGCAGCGAAGGCGTGAAGGCGTTTAAAGCAATATACGGACTGATGGTAAGCGAAGGCAGGAAGGCCGCCCTGGCCGCCAGTACATTTTCCCGGCTCATTTGCATGGCAAATTCAGCCTGCTGAATATCCGGCCGCATGGCCAGCAGGGAGGCGGGTAAACCGGTGTCTATTCCCAGGGCTATCGACTCGGGTAAGGCGGTATCTCTTGCTATGGTAGTGGGATAACGGCCGGCCAATGCATTCAATTCGTTTTCGGTGCGTGTTCTTTCCTGCAGTATCTGGAACTCGATGGCTTTTGTATTGAGTAACTGTGCCCTGAATTGTTGTACGGCCAGCTCATTGGCGCGGCCGCCCATTTTTTGTGCTTCTACAATTTCAAGACCTTTTTGCTGCAGGGCAATATTCTTTCTCACGATCTTCAATTCGGTATCCAGTTCCAGCAGGGTATAATAACCCTGGGCCAGTGTGGCCACCAGCGAGGTGATCATCAACTGCCGGCCTTTTTCGGTTGCCCACAATTCGGCCTGGGCGGCCTTTTTCATGTGTTTTAATTTCCCCCACAGGTCTATTTCCCAGGTACTGCTTAAGCCCACGAACATATCGGTAGTAGGACTAACCGGTATCTTCTGGTCCTTGTTGACATTGGGCGAAAGATTGGTATCGAAATTACCCACGCCATTCATGGTATAATCGCCATACTTATCGGCGGCTGCACTTATTACGCCATTTACCGAAGGTAAAAAAGCGCCTTTGCGTTCGGCCAGCCGGGCATGCGCCGTGGCAATGCGCTGCATGGCAATTTGCAAATTGGTGTTGTTTTGCAAAGCCGTTTCGATAAAACGGTTCAGATGCGGATCGGGGAAAAGATCGCGGAACACCAGCTTTACCGAATCTTCGCCCACCTTTTTATCGCTATACTGCTCCGGCAGTTGTTTGATCTTTGGAAGGGGTGCCGGTTCCATAACCTTGCACCCCGTGAAAGCAAACAAAACAATCAATAAAACCAACAAATATGAATTCCTTTTGCGTTTGCATCCGGTTTCAGTACGGTTCATTGTCAAACTATATTTAGAGTTGATACGGTTAAAATTTTTATGCTTCTTTTACCAGCGGTGCTTTCTTCACTTTGCGCCATTTCAGTTTACGCTGGCCTTTTTTACGGCGGCTGAACAATACATACAAACCGGGTATTAAAAAGATACCGAACAGCGTACCGGTAAGCATGCCGCCTGCCGCCGCATTACCAATTGAACGGTTACCCATGGCGCCTGCGCCGCTGGCGATACACAAGGGTATCAAACCGGCGATAAAGGCAAACGAGGTCATTAATATCGGCCGCAGCCTCGATGCCGCGCCCTGCCTGGCTGCAGCCAGTATCGACATGCCTTCGCGTTGTTTTTGCACCGCCACCTCCACGATCAGGATGGCGTTCTTACCCAACAAACCAATCAACATGATCAGCGCCACCTGTGCATAGATGTTATTTTCCAAACCGGTGAGCAGCAATAAACCAAAGGCGCCGGCAATACCTGCGGGTAAAGAAAGGATCACCGCCAACGGCAACAGGAAACTTTCGTATTGTGCCGCCAGCAGCAGGTACACGAATATGAGGCAGATGGCAAAGATGTACACCGCCTGGTCGCCCGAAATGATCTGCTCCCTGGTCATACCGCTCCACTCGTAGGTGTAACCCCTGGGCAGCACACTGTCGGCCACCTGTTGAATGGCGCTGATGGCCTGGCCGCTGGAGTAGCCGGTGGCGGCATCTCCATTGATCATGGCCGCGGTATACATATTATACCGGGTGATCTGCTCAGGACCAAATACCTTTTCCATACGAATGAAATTCGCAAAGGGTACCATTTCGCCATCATCGTTTTTCACATACAATTTCAACACATCTTCGGGGTTGGCGCGGTATTGGGGCAGCGCCTGCAACATCACCTTGTACATTTGTTCAAACCTGATGAAGTTGGTGGCATAATAACTACCCAGCAGGGTTTGCAGGGTACTCATGGCATTTTCTACGCTCACGCCCTGTTTGGCGGCCATCTCCTGGTCGATATGTATCAGGTATTGCGGGAAGTTGGGATCGAAGCTGGTATTGGCAGCACCAATGGCCTCATGCGCTTCCAGCGCCGACAGGAAATTTTCCGAAACTTCCGCTGTTTCTGAAAGACTGGTATTGCGGTTTTTATTCAACAGCCTGAATTCAAAACCACCGGCATTACCAAAACCTGGTACGGTAGGCGGTTCAAAGAATTCAATTTTGGCATCGGAAATATGGTTTGTCTTGCTTTTTAAGGTTTCAATGATGTCTTTTATACTTTCCGATCTTTCATCCCAGCTTTTCAAGTTGATCATGGCCATACCAAACGAAGCACCGGTGATATCACTCATCAGGCTGTAACCTGCCAGGGTGCTCACGTTATCGATGCTTTTATCGTTGCCGATAGCTGCCTGTACGGCATCCAGCACATCTTCGGTACGTTCAACGGTTGATCCTGGCGGTGTGGTCACGTTCACATAGATCATACTCTGGTCTTCTGCCGGGATAAAACCGGTAGGCAGGAAGCTGGAAATACCCCAGGTAGCTATACAAAATACAAGGAACATGGCAATGGTGATGGCCTTGCGTTTGGCCATCCTGTACACCAGCCTGCCATAACTTCTTTCCGTGCTATTGTATACTTTATTGAAACCGTTGAAAAAGCGTTGCAACAGGTTACGCTTTTTCGCCTGGTTGGGATTGTGTTTTAATAACAGGGCGCAAAGGGCCGGTGTAAGGGTAAGCGCGTTGATACCAGAAATCACGATGGCCATGGCCAGGGTAAGCGAGAACTGGCGATAGAATACACCCACCGGTCCTGATAAAAATGCCACCGGTACAAACACCGCCGACATCACCAGGGTAATGGCCACGATGGCGCCGCCGATCTCCTTCATGGCGGCAATGGTGGCTTCGGTGGCCGGTAAATGTTGTTCGGTCATTTTCACGTGCACGGCTTCCACCACCACAATGGCATTATCCACCACGATACCAATAGCCAGTACCAGCGCAAAAAGAGTCAGCATATTGATACTAAAACCAAGCGCCTGCATAAAGGCCAGAGTACCGATAAGGGCTACCGGTACGGCCAGCGCCGGGATAAGGGTAGACCTGAAATCCTGCAGGAAGATGAACACCACGATAAACACCAGTATGAATGCCTCGAACAGCGTTCTTAACACTTCATGAATACTGGCGTCGAGGAAACGGCTTACATCGTATGCGTAATTATATACCATACCCGGCGGGAAACTGGTTTGTTCCAGCTCTTCCATTTTTGCCTTGATATTGTTGATCACATCACGGGCATTGGAACCGGGCCGTTGTTTGATCATGATGGAGGCAGAGGGACGTCCGTCGGTTTTCGACACCATGTCGTAACTCACCGTACCAAATTCCACATCGGCAATTTCTTTCAGCCGCAATACCGAACCATCGTCGTTGGCGCGCAGCACCACGTTGCGGTATTGTTCGGGCGTATTGAACTTACCGGTATATTTTAATACATATTGTTTGGCCTGTTTGTCTTTACCGGAGTTTTCACCGGTTACACCGGGCGCCGCTTCAATATTCTGGCGGCGCAGGGCGGCAATAATTTCTTCGGTAGAAATATTATAGGCTAATAGTTTATCGGGTTTCAGCCAAACGCGCATGGAGTAATCGCGCGCACCCATGATATCTACGAAGCCAACACCATTGATACGCTTTAGTTCCTGCAATACGTTGATGTCGGTAAAATTGTAAATGAACTCTTCATCGGCTGTGCTGTCGGTACTCATGATGTTCAGGTACAACAGCATACTGTTCACTTCTTTTTCGGTGGTAACACCGGCCTTGATCACTTCTTCGGGTAACTCATCCAGTACCGTGGTTACCCGGTTCTGCACATTTACCGCGGCCTGGTCGGGGTCGGTGCCCACTTCAAAAAACACCTGTATCAGCGTAACGCCGTTGTTGCTGCTCACGCTGTTCATATAGGTCATGCCGGGCACGCCGTTGATGGCGCGTTCCAGTGGTACGGCTACGGCTTTGGTACACACATCGGCATTGGCGCCATTATAGCTGGCGGTTACCACTACCGAGGGTGGTACGATATCGGGAAACTGGGTTACGGGCAGCGTAAACAAGGCCAGCACGCCCAGCAGGGTTATGATCAAAGAGATCACCAACGACAATACAGGCCGTTTGATAAATGTTTCTAACATGTATCTTGATTTTCTACAATTATGGTATGGTTCGCACTATTACTCCTGAACAAGAAAAAGACTGTCGGCAGATATCATGCGTGGTTTGATGGGGCTGCCTTCCCTGATATTCTGAACGCCTTCGTAAACGATCTGGTCGCCGGGTTCCAGGCCCGATTCCACCAGTACAAAATCATCCACGCGGGCGCCGGCTGTAAATTGTTTCATACGCACGGTGTTCTTGTCGGTCAATACAAAAACATAGTTGCGGTCCTGTATTTCAAAAATGGCCCTTTGCGGGATCATCAATGCATCGGAAGTTTTGGTGGTCAGCAGGATCTTTCCGCTGGCGCCATGCTTCAACAGCTTGCCCGGGTTGGGGAAAACGGCACGGAAAGCAATGGAGCCGGTTTCTTTTTCAAACTCACCTTCCATGGTTTCTATTTTGCCCTGGTGTTTGTAGGTGTTGCCGTCTGCCAGTACCAGGGTAGCCGGTTGGTTCATTTTATGACCTGCCTTTTGGTTTTGAACATATTGCAGGTATTCATGCTCCGACACATTGAAGTATACATGCATGGCGTGAATATCCGATACGCGGGTAAGCAGGGTGCCTTCATTCACCAGGCTGCCCAGTTTCAGCGGAATGCGGTCGATGATGCCATCGAAAGGCGCCCTGATGCTGGTATAGGAGAGATGTATTTGTGCTCTTTCTTCTTTGGCCCTGGCTTCATCGGCTTTGGCTTTGGCGGCTGCCAGCCGTACATGGGCCAGGTCCAGTTCGGAACTGGATACGATATTTTTGTCGACCAGTTTTTTCACACGGTCCAGTTCCACTTCAACGCTTTTTATTTCTGCCATGGCGCTCGACAGCGCTGCCCTGGCTTCCGACATCTGCACTTTGTATTCGGCATCGTTCAGTTTGAACATGAGCTGCCCTTTTTTTACATACTGACCTTCGTCGACCAGGATTTCTTCCAGGAAGCCTGAAACCTTGGCCCTGAGCTCAACGTGCTGGTAAGCGTTGACGTTGGCTACATAGGTTTTGTGCAGTATTGTATCTACTGGAGCCAGCTTTATTACGGGCAATTCTGGTGCCTCCACTTTCTTTTCTGTATTACCTTTTGCGCCGCAACCTGTAGCGTATACAATAGCGGCGATACCCATTGCCTGTATGATCTTCATAAATAACTAGTTTGAAATATTAATTTGAGTCGGAAGCAGTTAACAGTTTTCCCCCCACAACACCGGTGGGGCATGGCAGGCAGTTTCGTCGTTTTTAAATGAAAATTGGGTAACCGGCACTGCGGGTTACCTGGTGATAGCGTAGTGATACTCAGAATGGGGTGAGGCGGAAAAGAAATACATAGTAGAATGGACAAACCAGTGCATTGTTCCTGACATACATATGCACCGGCATACTGTGCGAAACCTCGGCAGCCTGTTGGGGGCTGTTACCGGGTTGAATTTCAAATGCTGTAATGCCGCGAAGACGGGTGCGCACCTTACGGGACTTCCGTTCGGGCGGCTGGCTGGTGAAATAACAGTAGTCTTCGGGATCGATCTGTGAATCTAAGGTAAGAACGGGGTGGGCAGCCATCATGTTTTTGTCTGGCTGCATGGAACATATAGCGTCATCCTGGCCCTTTGCCAGGGACCCGAGCAGGATACCAAAAAATAATAAAAAAAACTTATTCATCTTTGCTGGTCAGGAATACGCTAAAGTATCAATCAAACACAAAGATATAATAAGGCGGTAAGAAGTTGCATAACGTGTGGAGAAATTGGCCATGAATTTTTTTGTTCAATAAGTACTTAAACTTATCAGTGTTAGCTTTTTAATGCGGCTCTAATTTTTTATTAATGCTATGATTAGTTCTGTTAAAATAAAGTTGTGGTTGATGCTTTTGCATGGGTTGATCCTGGTGGGTGCGGGTCATGGGATAGCGGTATTTTTTGTAATGGAAGTCGAGGGATTTTTCTCTGTGGGGTACTTGATGTTGTTGGGGCAGCTATGTATAGTGACTTCCATGTTTATACCGCCCGGCCACTTAAGAATAGGCAGTTATATGGTGGGGGTGTTGTTGCTTTGGGCGAGTATATATGCTGTAAGTAAAAATGCTTATGTTGCCTGGTTTACAGTCATACCATTTTTTGTTTTAACCCTGGCCACCCTGGCCGGTGTTCATATAAGAAAGTTTTTTACCCGAGTATTTTCCTGATCAATACGATTTGCCCCAGGTGATAATGCACATGTTCAATAATCCCCGTAAAATTCCGATAGTAATTTCCGTATTGTTCCTTCTCAAAAACTTCTTCTAACCGGTCGTCGGGAAACTGCTCTATCAGCGCAGCCAATTTTTCTACTGCTTTATAAGATCTGTCCCGCAAGGCTTCCCAGTCTTCCTGCGATTGAATAGGAGGGTGGTCGAAACTGTACTTGTCTTTTGCGGTGAGCGGTTCGCCCTCCAATACGTTGGTAACAGCTTCTATATAATAATGTAAATGATAAACGAGCTTGACGATGGTGTTCAGGTTATGTACCTGTGTTGTGGCCTGCTGCCAGGTAATGTTGGATAGCTGGTCTTTGACAGGCACGGCCGTCCAGTTGCCGCCGAAATAGGCGGCGCGTAATTGTTTGGCTATTTGTGAAGAGATGTTCATGGTAATGGATCATTTAGCCAGGCGCATGGTAAAGTTACCGTAAACAAAGGATTGTAATCAACGGTAAAAAAGTACCAGAACTAGAAAAAATAATAGGGTGCCCCCCCATCAATCAAAGATAAATTTGAAGATATTCCTTTCATGTAAAGCAACCTGTATGAAAAATTTAGATCTCGCCTCCATAAAAAACGACTACGACCGCGACGGCTACGTCTTCATCAAAAATTTCCTCAGCCAGGAAGAAGTGGAGAAGATCAACACCGAAGTTCAAAACTTCATCAAAACCCAGGTCCCCTCCATGCCCTCCAACTTCGTTTTTTACGAAGACAAAAACGACAGCTCCACGTTAAAACAACTACAGGACATACACGAGTACAATACCTTCTTCGCCGGCGTTCTCAAAGGCAGCCGGTTTGAAGAAATAGCCAAACTGTTACTGGAAGAAAACGTGATCGGAAAAAACCTCGAGTACTTCAACAAACCACCCAAAATCGGCAAACCCACACCTCCTCACCAGGACGGCTATTATTTTATGCTCAACCCGCCGCAGGCCATCACCATGTGGCTGGCCCTCGAAAACGCCGATGAAGAAAACGGCTGTGTCCGATACATCAAAGGCTCACACAAAACCGGTATGCGGCCGCATGGAAAAACAAGCACACTCGGTTTTTCACAGGGCATCACCGATTATGGCGACAAAGACTTCGCCAGCGAAATAGCCTTCCCCGCCGCACCTGGCGACCTGCTGGTTCACCATGCCATGACCATTCACCGGGCCGATGGCAACCAAAGCAACCGCTCAAGAAAAGCGCTGGGATTTATTTATTTCGGCGAGTCGGCCAAAGAAGACGTAGAAGCCAAAAAAGCCTATCAACAAAAACTCTGGGAAGAAAGGCTGGCCAAAGAAGAAAAATAAATAACCGTACACCCCTAAAAATAACGACATTGAAATTCCCCTTTACGCTATTGCTGTTGATTGCCATCACGCATCTCCCGCTTCGTTCGTATGAACAAACGGCCTCATCCGTCACCGAGGTTACGTTGAACGGCTTAAAAATATCCATCGACAGCCAAACCGGAAGTATTGTTGGCCTCGAACATCCCGGCGCCGGAAAGATACTCGAAGCAAAACCAGAGAGGGCCGGTCTGATCGATATGGCCTACCCAATACCTGAATTTGAAGCGCTGCGCCTCGCCTCCAGGTTTTCTAAAGAAGTTAAGATTGAAAAAACAGATTCTGCTGTTATCATCCACTGGAATAATGTGGGCGCCAGCCGCACATGGGTTAAACGTTCGGGCAATGTATCTGCCACTGCCTGGTTACAAGCCATGCCCGATGGTAAATCCGTTTCGCTAAAATGTCGTATTGAAAATAAATCAGAGAAAGATATCGGGCAGGTAATGTTCCCCGACTTCCACGGCCTGCTTCCCCTTGGCGGACGCGAAGGAACATTCCTGCGTACCACCGGTTTTGTAAGAAAGCCTTTCGAAGATATTAAGATGACGCTGTACCCGGAGTTTTATGCCCTCGACGATAAAACACGTAAGATCGATACCCGCGATACCTATATACACTACGGCGGACGCGGCCTGGGCAACGGCGATGAAATGATCGGTAGATGGCTGGATTACGGAAGCCTGCAGGGCGGCATCAGCCTGTTCCCTAAACAATGGACAGGCGACGAACCCACCAAGATCAGGATAAACCGTTTGGAGCTGGACACCAATGTGCGTCTGATGCATGTGCACAGCAATGCCATCAAACCGGGCGAACAATGGGAAAGCCCCGAATATGTATTAACACCGCATGCAAACGGATGGGCAAAGGGAATAGAAACCTATAGAGCTTTTATCGAAAGCAAAGTGAACAGGCTGTTCCCCGTTCCCAAACATGTTCGCGAAGGTTTGGGTTTCAGAACGGTGTTTATGAGCCGCTGGTATCCCGAAGACGGAGAACGCGACAGGTCATTCACCTTCTCCCAACTGCCGCAAATTGCCAAAGAAGCCAAAGAGAACGGTCTTGACCAAATGGTAGTATGGCATTGGTTCAGGCATTTTATTCTTCCCATCAGGGACCCTTATTCAAACCTTGGCACGCCCGCAGATCTTTCCAAAGCTTTAAAAGAATGTGACAAAGAAGGCGTCAATGTTTCATTGACCTTATCCATAACTTCTATCTCCGAACCAACCGCATCAGAATATGGATTGAAGGTGGGCGCCCTGGGATGGACCTATCATCCGGAAATGTGGCCCAGGTTCAATCCGCCTTATACAAAAGGAAGAGCCACCACCCATGCCAAGGTAAATGATCCCCGCTGGCAAAACGATGTGATGTCCAGTGTTAAAAAGGTGTATCAAAACTATACGCACTCCATCACCTGGGACCAGGCACATACAGGCGTGGAAAAGGTTTGGAAACAATTTCTGCCGTTGGTAAAAAACACCGACCCGAAAGCTACCTTTTCAGCAGAGATCACCCACAGCGCCGAGCGCCTGGCAGACTACCTCGACTTTACCTGGAACTGGGAAAGCGGCTCCTGGTTTCACCATGGCATGCGCGAATACAGGGATGTGCGTGCCTTCAATGCTGCATTTCCTGCGCCCAGGCTCAACTACAATATCAACCGGAATGCACAACACATCAAATATGCATTCATGGACAACAGCTATGTAAACATCATGCCTTCGAAACCAGATGGCGCCAATGGCACCGCCTGGATAAAAGATTATCCCGAGCTGGGACGTGTTTTAAAACAATGTGCCCAGGTGCGTAAACAGTTCCTAAATTATTTTGTAGATGGCCAGCTCATCGGCGAATGTTTGTTGACAAAACCGGTGGATGGCGCCCATATCAATGCATATGTTCTTTCAGACAAAGTTTTGTTGATCGTAATGAACACGGAGCAGACAGAAAAAAAGATCAACTTCAATATTGATCTCGCGCCCTGGCTTAGTTCAAAAGCCGGTAAATATGAACTAAGATCATATGACCAGTTTGGAAAACAAACGGGCCGTAATAAAACGATCAGCCATTATTGGTCGGGTAAAACGCAGGCATTGAAACACATGGATTTTACTATATACGAGTTTTCGCTAAGTGAGCATAAGTAAAACTACTTTCAAATGGAAAGAAAGTACCATAAAATAGGCAAATCATAGCAGTTCACATGGTACATGAAGGTTAACTTGGGTTTTTATTGTTCGAATAACCCCATCAAAAAACAACCTATGCGATTGGCGCTGCTGTTGGTTCTATTTGGTTTTTTTAATCCGGTTACCGTTCTCTCTCAGGATGCAGACCATGGTACGGAAATGCATTACAGCACGAATCTTGTTTCGAATGGTGACTTTATGGCGAGGGATGCCCGGCAACGACCGTTGCGCTGGAACCTGGGGCCGGGCTTACAAACTGCTACACTCTCAAGAGAACAGAAACATGCTCCGCAACCCGATGACCACTCCTTAAAATTATCAGATACCTCAACGACCGCTGACCTTGTTGTAAGAAGTGAAAAATACATTGCCAACCCGGGTACAAAATATGTTGCCAAAGCATGGTTCAAAAGCCGTGAAGGAACACCCGCACGGCTGCTTCTTGAATTCTGGGATCAGAATAATGCAAGAATAGGAATGGCGCATGTAGCGCCCGCGGCCGACACTGCCTGGAAGGAGTATACAGTGCAAAGCGCCGCACCGGATAAAGTAACCCATGTTACCATTGCTCTTGCTTCGGGCATAGAAGCCAAGGGCATATCGTATTGCGATGATGTATCGCTGGTGTATGAATATGTGTATGAAAAAAATATCTCCGCGGGTGTACGTGAATTGTTTTTAGACGATTACCGCATTGAATCCATAGAAAATATGCAGCGCCTGGTGCATCCCGGCGTAAAGACCAAACCCATGCTCAAGCCAACAGAGCCCTGGGAAGGGAATGCTTCTTATATCTATGGAACGGTTTTAAAAAATGAACCCGAAGGCACCGGCTATCGCATGTGGTACACGTCTTATTACGACAGGGTATATTATCTATGTTATGCCACAAGTACCGATGGAATAAACTGGAAGAAACCCAACCTGGGCATTATTGAATTCAACGGAAATAAAAACAACAATATCTGCAGGATCGGCGGCGGAACGGTGGTGTATGACAAAGATACCAAAGACAGCAACCGCAGGTACAAACTGATGGCGGTAAGCAAAGTGGATAATGGTAAAAGATTTGGTTATGGCGTGTGGTTTTCTCCAGACGGTTTACGTTGGACAGCCTATGAAGGCAATCCGGTGATCACTTATGCCGATGTGGCCAACATTACCTACGACACCAGCAGTAAATTATTTATCGCCGCTACCAAACAGCGTATGCTGGTAAGCAACACCAGCGTTACACCCAATAAGATGGACCGGTCGGCCTTTATTTCGGTGAGTAAGGATTTTGTGAACTGGACAGCGCCCATGGCGCCGGGCTCGCAATGGACGCTGGCTGTAGAAGGCGATCCCATCGATGATATGCTGGTAATGACCAAAGGCGGATTGGAAGGCCAGATCTATGGCATGACCCTGCATCCTTACGAAGGGGTGTATATAGGAATGCCCTGGTGTTTCGACCTGATGAATTACAACAACGGCATTTATGCAGGTTATGGCGATGGTCCTATTCAACCGCAGTTAGCCGTATCCAGGGATTTGCGTCACTGGAGCCGCACCAGCCGTGACCCCATCATCCCCCTCGGAAAAGCAGGCGCCTGGGACGATGGTACCATTTACACATCCAGCACCTTCCAGGTAACAGATAAACAGATCAGCATGTACTATGGCGCCATGAACCTGGCGCATGGCGGCGACCAGGGCGCCATTAAACAAATTGCGCAAATAGCCCAGGCCAGCTGGCGGCGCGATGGATTTATGTCGCTGCACAATGCAGGCAACGATGAAGGCATCATTACCACAAAACCTTTTGTTTTCTCCGGAAAAAAATTACTGGTGAATGCAAAGCTGTTTCCCGAGGGCGCATTAAGGGTAGAAATACTCGATGCATCGGGTCAGCCTGTTGCCGGATACACAGCCCGGGAAGCAAAACCGGTAAAAGGCGACCAGTTGGCTGCAACCATTCAATGGAATAATACAGCAGATATAAACAAACTGCAGGGAAAGGAAATCAGGCTCCGGTTTTATGTAAAGGGTGGAGACATGTATTCGTATTGGTTCCAGCGGTAACAAGTTTTAAAAAATAGTATCCTAATTCAATAAAAAAGTAGCAGCCATGGCCTGTAATATCGGTTAACTTTCAGAACACGATTTTTTATTGATGCTGCTATCTGATGCTAAACCTTCCTGTGATCAGATTACATTAAAAAGCTATTAAACCGCGTCTAAGCAAAAAGCTATCGGATCACAACTATACATCTAACTGCTTAAACAACTGCTATGAGAGCAAAGATTGACTATTTTCTAAAATTTTTAAGGGGGACTACCTTGCTACTCTTGCTGCTGATCTCGTATCAGGCCAACGCGCAGGTAAAGGTTACCGGAATCGTTAGAAACGATGAAGGATCACCCCTGGAAAATGTAACCGTCCGGGTTAAAGACTTCAACGTGGCCACCAAATCCAACGAAGTTGGCCAATTCAACCTGGAGATCAAACCCGAGCATAAGATCCTGGTATTTTCCTCGATAGGGTATAAGACCATGGAGGTGCCTATCAATGGCAGAACGGTCATCAACATCAACCTGAATGCTAGTGCCTCTGGATTGGATGAAGTGGTGGTGATGGGTTATTCTTCTACCCGGAAAAAGGATTTGACGGGCTCAGTGGGCATCGTGAATATGGAAGACCTGCAAAAGGCGCCGGTGCAATCATTTGCCGAAGCATTGGGTGGCCGTGTGGCAGGTGTGCAGGTAGTATCGCCCGATGGTAAGCCAGGCTCAACACCCAACATATTGATACGCGGCCTGGGCTCCATTACACAGGATAGCCGCCCGTTGTATGTTATTGACGGTGTGCCCATCGAAGATCCGGATAACAACATGATCGATCCGGCGGATATCGAAACCATGACGGTTCTCCGGGATGCTTCTTCAACGGCTATTTATGGAGCCAGGGGCGCCAACGGTGTCATTGTGATCACCACGAAAAAAGGGAAAAAAGGGCCATCCGTTGTTCGTTACAATGGATATTATGGCGTTAACCAGCCCTATAAATATTATAAGCTCTTAAGCCCGTATGAATTTGTGCGCCTGGTATCTGACCAGTTCGGCGCTGCCAGCAACCCCTATCTTACCGGCGGCAAAAGCCTGGAAGATTACCGCAACGTAAAAGGAACCGACTGGCAGGACCTGCTGATGAGAACAGGCACGTCGAACAACCATTCCATCAACATTTCAGGAGGCGATAACAACACGGTGTATTCCGTATCTGCCAACTATATCAAACAAACCGGTATCCTGATTGCCTCGGATTATACCAGGTACCAGGGTAAATTATCACTCGATCAAAAAGTGGGTAAAAGGGCCAAGGTAGGTGGTATGCTAACCTATACCCGCAATCTCACCACCGGCGGCGATCCTTCACCCGGCGCCACTTCTTCTTTGTTTTTCAGCGCTTATACCTATCGTCCCATTGCGGCGCCTGCCTTTGCAGAGTTTCCCATCGAAGACCTTTTATACGATCCTCAAAACGATGCGGGCGATTACCGGTTGAACCCGATCATTTCCTATTCCAATGAATTGCGGAACAGGATCAACAAAAACATTAACGGTACGGCGTATTTGGAATACAACATTGCAAGAGGCCTGAAATTCACCACCCGCGGATCTATCTACTCGATAGAAATGCGCAATGAAGTATTCAATAATTCAAAAACAAGAAGCGGCGGTCCCTACAGCAGCCTTGGTATCAACGGTACAGTAACAAATATATCCAGGGATGTATTAAGCAATACCAACCTGCTTCAGTATAATACGCTGCTCGGCGCCAATCATAATATCACTGCCATGATAGGAACCGACCTGCAGGAAACCAATTATAAGGCATTTGCTGTAGGCGCCACCAATATACCCGATGAAACACTGGGTATTAGCGGTATCGATGCCGGTATAGTACAACAAAACAGGGCCAATGCAACCCTCACGAAGAACACATTGATGTCGGGTTTTGGACGGGTAGATTATAACTATGCAGGTAAGTATTATGTTACTGCTTCATTTCGTGCAGACGGCAGCTCCAAATTCCAGCAACATCGCTGGGGTTATTTTCCATCTGCAGCCGTAAAGTGGAAACTCAGCGAAGAAAAATTCTTCAAGGGTCAGTCGTTCATTTCCGATGCCAATATCAGGCTTACTTATGGTGAAGCGGGTAACAACCGGGTAGGCGACTTCGATTATGCCGCCAAACTCGACTTTACATCGCAACTGTATTTGCAGGGATCATTGGTAGGGCTGAATGCCGTAACCCAAACCCTGGCCAACCCCGAATTGAAATGGGAAACGTCTGTACAAAAAAACCTGGGCTTTGATCTGGGCTTTTTAAACAACCGCCTGAATTTAACAGTTGAATTCTACCACAACAAGATTAAGGACCTGTTGTATCGTACGCCATTACCAGGCAACACGGGTTATACATCTACTATTAAGAATATTGCCAGCCTAAGTAACCGTGGTATGGAAATTTCACTGGGCGCCGACCTGGTGAAAAACAAAGACTTCAGCTTTTCCACCAACTTCAATATTTCGTTTAATAAAAACAGGCTCGATGCCCTGTCGGATCCCGACGAAGAAGGCATTTTAACCGTGGTAAACTGGGAACCTAATTTTGCATCCACACCTGCCTTTATATCCAGGATAGGTGGTCCGCTGGGCCAGATTTACGGCTATATTTCAGAAGGGCTGTACCAGTATGAAGATTTCGACAAATTGCCAAATGGCACCTATGTATTAAAACCTCATGTTTCGGGCAGTGTTGTTCAAATAGGCAGGGGTGTTCCGCCCGGTGCTGAAAAATACAAGGATATCAATGGCGACGGTATGATCACCGATGACGATAAAACGGTAATTGGTAATGGCTATCCCATACATACCGGCGGATGGAGCAACAACTTCAGGTATAAAAATTTCGATCTGAACATCTTCTTCCAGTGGTCGTATGGCAATGATATCATCAATGCAAACCGTATTTGGTTCAACGGGGGTGAGTTAACCTACCGGAGTAACTTAGGTCCTCAAAATGCCTTTGCCGAATATGTAAACCGGTGGACGCCCACCAACACCAACACCGACATAGCCAAGATTGGTTCCAATGCCAATGTGTATTCTACCCGCTATGTGGAGGATGGTTCCTACATACGTTTAAAAACTTTTAACCTGGGTTACCGCTTCCCTACAAAAATGATGTCGAGGTATAAGATCAAGGCGTTGAGGATATATGTAGCAGCATCTAACCTCATTACCCTTACAAAGTATAAAGGTTATGATCCGGAAGTATCTACCTACAGTTCAGGCTTAAGCCCCGCCCTGGATTATTCTAGCTATCCAAGACCAATTACCGTAACCGGGGGTATCAATTTAACGCTCTAAGACATTAAAAATATAAAGGCATGAACAGACTTTTTATAACAGTCTCCATCTTCCTGCTGTTTATTTGCGGGGGATGTAAAAAAATACTGGACACTAAACCGCAGGATTTTTTATCGCCTGGCACTTATTTTAATAAAGCCGAAGATGCTACCGCAGCACTGAATGCCGCATGGCAAATGCTCACCAGGAAAGAAATGTATGGTGGCACCTATCAGTTTCGCTGGCTCACCACAGATGATTGTTTCACCGCTTTGTCGGCTGCCTTTCCCGCCAACCTGGGACTGGACGCTTCCAATTCGCAATATACCACGCGTTGGAACCAAATGTATCAAACCATACAGTACCTGAATGTGGTGCTGGCCAACCTGCCAAAAGTAGTGATGGATGAAACGGAGAAAGGAGTGATAAGAGGGGAGGCCTTATTTTTACGCGGATTTTTATATTACGAGCTGGCGAAAGAATGGGGCGCAGTACCGCTGCGTATAACACCCACCGAAAGCCCTAATGATGTGAATATTCCCGGTACACCGGTAGCCGAAATTTATGCCCAGGTATTAAAAGATCTTACCGAGGCAGAAACGCTGGTGCCTACAACAGCCAGCGCCATGTACGGCGGCGCCGGCTATGCAGCCAGAACTACTGTGCAAGCCATGCTGGCCCGTGTTTGTTTGAGCATGACCGGTTATCCCCTGAATGATGCGTCAAAATACCAGGATGCCAAAGACTGGGCGCAAAAAGTAGTTGAATCGCACGAGCATGCATTGAATCCTGATTTTACAAAGGTGTTTATAAATTATGCACAGGGCGTGATCGATAAAAAAGAATCGCTTTGGGAAATCGACTTTAATTATGTGCCTACATATACCGCCGCATCCGGTTATATCGGTTATCTCGATGGCATCAGGCAAACCAATAATGCCTTTGGTAATTCAGCCGGCCAATACCGGGTTACCAGGAAATTAATTCTTTCTTACGGCCCTTATGGTGATACCAAAGACCTGCGCCGCGACTGGACCTGCGTTCCCTGGTTCTGGAAAGGCAATGCTTCTACCGAAGATATCGAGGCCAATAAAACCTACTGGGGCCCCACGGCATTGTATTCACGGTACTTTGGCAAATTCCGTTTATATTATTGTCCTGAAACATTTACTGCCGCCGGTCAATCGCCCATCAACTGGCCCATGATACGTTATTCCGATGTACTGTTGATGCTGGCCGAGGCAGAGAATGCCCTGAACGGACCTACGCCACTTGCTTACAACTGCATCAACCAGGTGCGCGAAAGGGCCTGGGGTAAAATGCTGCCGGGCGCCACCGATATCGAAGAATCCCATATTCCAGACGGATTAAGCAAAGAACAGTTTCAAGAGGAATTGCAGATGGAACGGTACAGGGAACTGGCCGGTGAAGGTTTGCGTAAACAGGATCTGATACGATGGGGTATTTTTATATCGAATGTAAAGGGTTTATTGTCTGATATACTCGATCCCACATTCCCTGCAGAAGCAAACAGGAATGCTACCACCAGCGGTCAGTCGTATTATTCTGTATTGAACCTTAATAAAGTGTCAGAAAGGGACCTGTTGTTCCCCATACCGCCGGCCGAACTGCAATACAACAAAATGCTTAAACAAAACCCGGGTTGGTAACCTTAATTAACGCAACATGAAAGCATATTCATCATATCTACAAAAATATTGCCTGGCGATTGTAATGATGGCGTTGATTGGCGCATCATGCAGAAAACAGGAATTAGACAGCCCGAATTTTGATGTGTCCATCGAAAGCACCACCTATGCGGTGGGAGATCCGGTTACCTTTAATTTTACGGGCACCGCAGATGTAATCACATTTTTCTCCGGCGAAAAAGGAGCGGAATATCAATATAAAGACAGGATCACCGCCGATGGCTCGCCTCAACTACAGTTTGCATCTTATTTACAGGCGGGCGCCAGTACACAAACCAATACACTGGGCGTACTGGTATCGAAAGACTTTACAGGTATCTACGATATCGAAAATTTACAAAAAGCAACCTGGACGGATATCACATCAAGGGCCGCCTTGTCTACCGGTGCTGACAATACACCGTCTGGTGTGATTGACCTCTCCGATCAAATGGAGCCCAATGTGCCCGTATTTATTGCATTCAGGTACACGGCTGCAAAAGATGCGGCAGCGGCGCAGCCAAAATGGACCATAAAGAATATCGCCATCAATAATATTTCAGACGATGGTACCGATATTCCCATAGCGGCGCAGGCCAATTTGAACTGGGGTAGTTTAAGCGTGTCCAACTCGGCCAATTTATGGTCGTTTAATGCCACCGCGCTCACCTTTACCGGCGGTGGCGTGAACGCTGAAGCCAACGAAGACTGGATCATCAGCCAGCCCATACAGCTTGACCGTGCGCCACGCGATTATGGTAAAAGCATAAAGCCCAGCGCTACCACCCGCCTGGTTACTTATACCTTTGCCGGCTATAATGCGCCCGGAACCTATATCGCAAGCTTTGAAGCAATCAATGCGAACAAATGGGATGAAAAGAAAATAGTAAAGCAATTCACCATTACTGTTCAATAATTACAAATGAAAGTGATGAAACTAACAACAAAAAATATACTATACGTAGTTGCCATTTTACTGTTAACGAATGTAACTGCGTGTAAAAAATTAGCCTCATTCGATTATCCCGATGAAGTAGGAACAGCCTACGAGGTGTTAAAAAATGATGGCAATTTTTCAACCTTCTTTTCGGCCGCTACCAGGGCCGGGTTAGATGACTTACTGAAAGGAGGCCAGGCCTATACCATATATGCACCCAATAACACAGCTTTTACTGCTGCAGGTTATACCGCTGCCGTCATACAAAACATGACCACAGAAAACCTTGCCTCGCTTGTTAAAAATCATATTGTAGAAGGCGCTACCGATGTAAATGCATTGGAGGGTAGCGAGGAGCAAACAGCCCTAAGCGGTATGAAGGTTGTGGTGGAAAAGAAAGGTGGCTTATATTATGTAAACGGTGGAGACATTCTGAATCCCAGCCAGGCCATCGCCAATGGTTTTTTGCATGTGTCGTCTACACTGTTGGTAAGCAAACCTACTTTACTCGATGCCATAAAAACATACACAAACTCAGGTAATGCGCAACTTACCTTCCTGGCAGCTGCTATTACCCGCGCCAGTACCAGCGGTACGGATTTTACCGGTATGTTATCCGGCACTACACCCTATACGTTACTGGCGCCCAACAATGGTGCCTTTATCGATGGTGGTTTTGCCAGTGTGGCGGCCATCAATTCGGCCGACCCCGAAACCCTGGCCAATATTTTAAAATATCATTTAATAGCAGGTACCAAATTTACCACTGCCTTCGACAGCGTGCCGGTTACAGCCTATGACGGCAACCCGATCTATTTTGATATAGCGCCCCGGAAAGTAACAGCTACAACCATTCCGGCTACCAATTTTACATACTGGTATGCCAATGGCATCAGTTTTGGAAATGCCGTACCTGCCAACCTGGTGGCTGATAATGGCGTCATGCATACGGTGTCGAGGTTACTGCCCGCTCCGGATGTGGTGAGCACACTGGATTATATCGAGGCAGATACCACCCTGAGTATGTTCCGTGCTTTGATTGCAAAGGCCAGTGAGGGAGACAGCGTGTACAACTTCGAGGAAATGTTGTCTTCTCCCACCCAATCATATACATTGTTTGTGGTGAACAACCAGGGATTGAGGAACGAAGGTTATGCCAACGAAGAAGCCATCAATAATGCCGATGCAACGTTGCTGGCCAGGATGCTGCGTTTTCATGTGATCTCAAAAAGGATCAATAACATAAATATTGCCGATGGCGAAACGGTGAATACCTTTTACTCGTCTAATGCCAGTATGGCTATCAGTTTTTTGAAGACAGGCGGTTTCTCGGTAAAAGGGCCGTCCAATGCAAGTCCGATCACTGTGATCAAAGGCAATATTGTTACCACAAACGGCCTGGTGAATATTATTGGCTCTGCACTAATGCCTTAACAGAGACTGTTTTATGAAAGTAAAAAATAGTACGCTATTTCAGTAAGAAAATGCCACGATACCCTTATTAGAAAAGCTATTTTACGTCCATGACTACAACAACCGCTATTCGTGCAGAAAAAGTATCTATGTCGCAAGCCTGGCTGGTAGTCGGACTGCTTTCCGTGGTAGGTTGCCTGAACTATCTCGACCGGGTAATGATCACCACCATGAGGGATTCCATCACCGGCGCCATGCCCATGACCGATGCCCAATTTGGATTACTCACCTCTGTTTTTTTGTGGGTATATGGCGCATTGAGTCCGTTTGCCGGTTTTTTGGCAGACAAGTTTAACCGCAGCCGGGTGATCATTGTCAGCTTATTTGTTTGGTCGGCGGTTACCTGGCTCACTGCCCATGTTACCACCTTCAACCAGTTGCTGGCTACCCGTGCCCTTATGGGTATCAGCGAAGCCTGTTATTTGCCGGCCGCACTGGCCCTCATAGCAGACTATCATCGCGGCAGTACCCGCTCACTGGCAACCGGTATTCATATGGGCGGCGTAATGGTGGGACAAAGTCTTGGCTTCCTGGGAGGCTGGATAGCCGAATCGCATCATTGGACCGATGCTTTCGCCGTGTTTGGTGTAGTGGGTATCATCTATTCTGTTGTACTCGTGTTGTTATTGAAAGAGGCGCCTCTGAGAGTGGCTGCTGTTAAATCTTCCGATGCCGATCAAAAAGTAAACTTCCTGGATGCCTTAAAGAAATTGTTTGGCAATGCATCATTCATACTCCTGTTGTTTTTCTGGGGTATGTTGGGTATGATTGGCTGGATGACCATCGGATGGCTGCCTACTTATTATAAAGAGCATTTCAATTTATCGCAAACCGTAGCCGGTATTTATGCAACCGGCTATTTATACCCGGTGGCTTTTGTAGGCGCCATATTGGGTGGTTTCCTGGCCGATCGCGCCAGCCGGAAAAATGAAAAGAACCGTATCCTGGTTCCGGCCATTGCACTGGCCATTGCAGCGCCGGCAGTATTTATTGCCAGCAGCACCGGCCTGGTGTATGTAACCATTGCCGGTTTCCTGGTGTATGGGCTCACCCGCATTTTTGCCGATGTAAACCTGATGCCGATTTTATGTATTCTCTCCGATAAACGATACCGGGCTACCGGTTATGGTGTGCTTAACCTGTTTGCCACTTTTGTTGGGGGATTCGGTATATATGCCAGCGGGGCGCTCCGGGATGCACATATCAATCTAAGCATATTGTTTAAGATAGCGGCCCTGATGTTGCTGCTATCGGTATTCATCCTTTTGATCATAAGACGCCTGTCGAAGAATGTTCCGGTCGAATAGGCTTGTGTTCCATCCATAACAACTTGTCCATATGAATTTCATTAAATACACTTTCATTTATTGCCTGATACTTACCATGACGCATTGCACAACCGATACATTACAGGAACAGGCGCTTGCCGAACTGAACCAAACCTTGAAAACGCAACCCGAATTCATAAAGGTGCATGCCGCCGAATATTTGATCTGGTTAGGCCATACAAAAGAAGCGAGAGAGGAATTTTTAAAAGAAAACGAATTGCATGGCGATCAGCCCAAATACCGCATCGGCATATGGCGGGTACTGGCACAAACCGAAACAGATGCTGAAAAAAAGAAGATCTGGTACGATAAAGTATACCAGGCCTTTGGTGATTTGAATGGGCCCGACAGGTTACATGCTTCAGAAACCCTGGCCAAACTGAAGTTATCACCACAACAACGATACCCCGAGGCAACACAACAATCGCTCAACGACGAGAGCCGCAACCTGCAGGTATACACCCATTGGGCGGTTTCTTATACAGACGGCGCAGACTCCAACCGGTTTACAAAGGATTTTTTACAGATGCTGGAAAGCGATTCCAATAAGATTGTGCGGCTCATCAGCGCCTATATTATCCGGAAAAGAAAAGGCCTCACGCCTGATGAATGGACAAAACTGGCACAACAGGCGCTTGCAACACCGGATAGCGCTGAATTAAAAAAGACACTGCTGAATACCGCCTTTGTTACTTTCCCTGGAAACATGAACAATTCAGAAGATTACCAAAAGATAAAGACGGCCATGACAGCAAACCATCAGCAGTTTTCTGCCGACGAACGCATTCAATTGGCCCAGGCCCTGGCTGAATCAGGTGATGCATCAGACATTCCCCTGCTGACTGCTTATTTGAACAACGAAAACAGCGCAGGCATCTATGATGTAAACACCAAAGAAGCCGCCGATGTGCGTGCCGCGGCGGCATTTGCGATATTAAAAATTAAAGAACGGTCAAGTTAGAACCAGCAATGAAATACATCATTCCTGTATTGATAGCGATTTGTAATGTGTTGAACCCTGTTTGTGCACAAAAACAGGCAGGGGCTGAGGAGATCGATGCATTCTGGACAAAAACACGTGAAGCATTGCAATCCATACCCATCGATGCCAAAGTGGAAAAGGTGAACGAACCATTACCCTACAGAAAATTTCTGATCACTGTTCGCAGCCTGAACAACGTTACCGTGTCGGGGTATTTAGCCCTTCCTGTTCGCGGCGAAGCGCCGGCCAAACCCTGGCCTGTGATTGTGACCGCACCCGGCTATTCGGGCCGGAGTGTTGGTTTAGTGGAAAGTGAATGTCAGCGCGGATATGCCGTGCTGCAGGTATACCCCCGGGGACAGGGTATATCACAAAAATATCATAAACTGGATGGCGATAAACTCACTTCGCAACTCGATGGCCCCGAAGGCGCTTACTACCAGGGTGCCTATGCCGATGTAATACGCATGATCGATTACATGGTAACACGCCCCGATATCGACAGCAGCCGCATTGCCATGGTGGGTACCAGCCAGGGTGGTGGTATTTCACTGGCAGTTACTGCACTGGACAAACGAATAAAAGCCGTGGTAGCGCATGTTCCTTTCCTCTGCAATATGCGTATGGCGGCCACCATGCCTTCATTGGTAAAAAATCTTTTAGATAAAGCAAAAGCAAATAACGAAACCGCATTCCACACGCTGGATTATTTCGATCCCCTGCAATTAGCATCCCACATCAAAGTGCCTGTTTTGATGAGTGCAGGCGGCAAGGATCTGAGTTGCCCTTTGCCAACCATTCAATCGGTATACGATCGTATTGGCAGCAATAAGCAGTTGGTCATATATCCTGATCTGCCCCATACCAGTTGTAATGATTTTTATAACAGAACCTGGCCCTGGTTGGACGAACACTTTACAAAACCAGGAAAGAAAAAAAGGAAAGGCAATAAAATAGTTCACTGGAAGGATGACACGACTTCATAAAACATGGTTCATGAAAAAGTTAACTGTACTTGTTTTCATGCTGTTATTATCCCGGTTGGTAGTGGCATCTGGTACGGACTCATTACCGGTTGCTTCTTTCCGGATCATTTTCGGATTAAAGGATAATACTCCACGATCCTGGAATGGCCAGGTAGTGCCGGGCAACAACCAGTTGATAAAAGTACAAGCCGATCGTTTTCGTGATCACCAGTATGAAGCCAAGGGCTGGAAAAAAGGAATTGTAAGCATTAAACTCGGCGATTCGAAATACGCCAATGATTACCTGCCCGATAGCCTGTCGTGGGTTTGCAGTACCCGCGAATCTCCATTGCATGGCCCTACCACCGAATGGCATGATCATGGGCAGCTGGACAGTGTTTTTGGCAATAAAACCCTTCAACCCATCATTGTACAACCCAGTGTGCTTATTCACCTCAATAGCCCATCCATTAACCAACCCGTTCGTATCAAAACAGAAGAAGGTGAATTCAGTTTTCTACCCAAAGACATTTCTGCCAAACAATTTGCCCATTTCCTCGATGGCAACGTACGGGTAGAGCTTGTTCCAGCCGTACAGCCGGCCACACAGGGAAGACTGGGCCAACAGGATTTTCCTTCCGTACTGTATGCCCGCACAAAAAAACTATGGATAGCCTGGCAGGAGTTTAACGGAAAGAACGATCAGTTAGTGGTGCAAAGCAACCGGGGTGAACCAACAGTATTGGTAAAAGATGCCGACGTTTTCCATGCTGCTTTAGCCGAAGATAAGGATGGGAACATTTGGGTAGTATGGTCCATGCAGGTTAACGCCAAATGGGATATTTATGCACGTTACTTCGATGGCAGACAATGGTCGAAACAAATACAACTTACCAACAGCCCGGCCACAAAGAATATATATCATAAAATAACCACCGACTCCAAAGGCAGGTTATGGCTGGTATGGCAACGTACCGAAGATGCCTATAGCCAGATTTACGTTAAAAGTTACGATGGTAAAAACTGGTCGGCAGAAGAGCAGATCAGCAAGGGTAAATCGGCGCAGGGCAATAACTGGTGGCCTTCCATAGCTGCAGGTCCCGATGGTACAATGGCCGTTGCCTGGGATGGTTATGCATCGGGAAACTATGATGTGTACCTCAGCCGGCGTATCAACGATCGATGGGAGGAAGAAGAACTGGTTGCCAGCACACCGGGCTTCGAAGCGCATCCCACCATTGCCATCGATCAAAAGAAAAGGATCTGGCTGGCCTGGGATGAATCGGGTAGCAACTGGGGTAAAGACTACAGTTACCTGGGTAGTAAAAAAGGTACGCCATTACACAGGTCAAGAAATATAGCCATTGTTTGCCTCGATGGAAAACAGCGCCTCACCACACGGCAAAAAATAACAGAAGTGTTGGACTCCACCGGTTTTTGGGAGCTTCCGCATCTGCAATTGGATGCGCAGGGAAAACCCTGGCTTTTTGTACGCCACCAGGTGATGCGTGAACCGGATACGCCACTGGAAGGTCCGATAGACCTGGCCCTGTTTGAGATCTGGGCCACCCGGTACGATGGCCAGCGCTGGTCGGCGCCCATGTACTTCCCCAGCAGCAGTGGCAGAAATGACATGATGCCCGCCACCGCGCTTGCACCCGATGGCACCATCTGGGCGGCATGGGCAACAGATCTACGCGATACAAAAACCTATCAGCCCAATCAGCTGCAGGTACAAGTGGGCCGGATTGATAAAAAAGAAGACAATACGGCGTTGGCGCTATCGCCTTTTTCACCGTCAAACACAATACACGATACACCCATACAACCAGGTGAAGAAAAGCAGGTAAAAAAAATAAAAGATTACACCATCCAAAACAACGGAAAAACTTATTCCATCTTCCGGGGCGATCTGCATCGGCATACCGATATTTCAGTGGATGGAAACAACGATGGCTCACTGCTCGATGCATACCGCTATGCCAGGGATGCTGCATCCCTCGATTTTGTGGGCGTATCCAATCATACCGATGATATATGGGACACCTACAACTGGTGGCTCTCACAAAAAGTAGCCGACCTGTTTCAAACGCCCAACGCATTTGTAGCGTTTTACGGATACGAGCGTTCAGTGGAATATCCCAATGGCCATCGCAACATTTTTTTCGCCAAACGCGGAGCAGCACATATTTTTCCTATTGGCGCTTTTGAAGCAAGAGGCGGCTATGTAGGCAGCGGCGCCCTGTACTGGCACCTTCGGCGCAATGGCGGTTTCAGCATTCCACATACCACCGGACGAACCAGCGGAACCGACTGGCGCGACAACGATCCCGAAGTAGAAAGCTTAATGGAGATATACCAGGGCATGAGAGACAGCTACGAATACCCGGGCAGTCCGCGGCCTTACCAGCTTTTTGCCCAGGCCGATACTACAAAGCCCATCGGAAGAGCTTCTTCTTCACCCCATAGCCCATCCTTCCGTCCATTGGGTTTTGCATGGAACGCACTGGCCAAAGGATATAAATTGGGATTCATAGCCTCATCCGATCACTTGTCTACCCATGTTAGCTACGCCTGTTTTATTGCTGAGCGATTAACACCGGATGGTTTGCTGGATGCGATAAGAAAAAGAAGAACCTATGCTGCCACCGATAATATCATTTTAGATATCAAATACAAAGGGTCAGACGGCGAGCACCTGATGGGAGAGGAATTCCATTCAAAAACACCCATACAAATACAATCCAAAATAATAGGAACGGGCGACATCCTGCAGGTGGATATCATCAGGAACAACGCCATTGTTAAAACCTACAAACCGGATGGCCCGGAATTCAACCTGGAGTATACAGACAACCCCGGCACAAGCCGTTGTTACTATTATATACGGGTGATTCAAAAAAATGGAGAAATGGCATGGGGATCACCTGTCTGGGTAACGTATAATTAAAACTGAAGCAATGAAATTGAAAACATTTGTCATAATAGGGTTTGCCTTCCTTTTTCTGTCAATGAAAAAAAAGGAACCTGTACCCAAACAACGGCCCAATATATTATTGATCACATCAGATGATCACGGTCCGCATTTATCTTGCTATGGTGATCAATACATCAAAACACCGAACCTTGATGCCATTGCCAACAACGGCATATTGTTTAGAAATGCCTATATCACCGCAGCCGTATGCAGCCCCTCCAGGAGCAGCATACTCACAGGATTGTACCCGCACCAAACCGGGCACCTCGGTCTTACCACGCATGGATTTCGTTTTGTTGGTGAAGTAACTACCATCTACCAGCAAATGAAAGAAGCGGGTTACCGTACCGGTATGCTGGGCAAACTGCATGTGGAACCTGAATCTTTCTTTCCCATAGATTACTGGCCTTTAAAATCGCCCAACTATGAAAAAAAGGATATGGCACGGTATGCGAACTTTGCCAGTGAGTTTATGAACCAGTCAGAAGAACCGTTTTTCCTGATGGTGAATTTTCCCGACCCGCACTGGCCGTTTATCGATGTGGTGGAAGGCAGACCAGTGAGCCCGGTTAAGCCGGATGAGGTAACAAGTTTCCCCTACATAGGCATGGATAATGAACGGATCAGGAAATACAGCACAGCTATTTACAACGGCATACTGCGGCTGGATGAATGTATCGGCGAACTGATGGCCAAACTAAAAGCATCAGGTAAGCTCGAAAACACCCTGGTGATCTTCCTCTCCGATCATGGTGATGAAATGGCCAAAGGAAAGTTTGATGTCTATGAAGCCGCCACCAATGTGCCCTTCCTGGTATCCTGGCCTAAACAACTTCCGAAAGGTGTGCAATCAAACGCCCTCATCTCATCTATCGATATTGTACCTACCATCCTCGATGCCGCAGGCATATCATCGGTTCCCAAAGGTGTAACCGGTAAAAGCCTTTTGCCTGTTTGCAAAAAGCCCAATATGAAATTCAGGGATTATTTGTTTACAGAAAAAAATTGCACACAGGTAGATATGTATTATCCCAGGCGCGCAGTCCGCGACAAACGGTATAAACTGATCTACTCGCTGCTGGATGAAAAACAAAACATGGTTGCCATGCGCTACATGTCTGCTGGTCCCAATTCACCCATTGCAGGATCGGCCAACCACCAGGAGCTAAAAAATGCACCGGACTCAATAAAAAAAATGTACCAGGAATGGCTTTATCCCAACAAGGTGCAATTGTACGACCTGGAAAAAGACCCCTATGAGTTTCACGATCTTTCCGAAGACCCCAAGTATGCAAAGATCAAAAAGCGGCTCATGAAAAAACTGGTACAATGGCAGCAGGATACCAACGATCCATTCCGGTTCCCTGATAAGTTAAACAAGCTGACACAGGAAATGGATACCATCAAGGTGACAAAAAACATGCAGTGGCAATACCCACATTATTTATACGGAAAATAACTACAACAATGAACATTCCCCGAAAACTAGCTGGCCTTTTGATGTTATGGACAATATCTTATTCTGGCCAGGCCCAGTCTACCCAACAGGTGGAGGGTTTCGACAAGATCGTATTTCATTACAACGCTAATAGCATACGGCCCTCAAGAGATTTCAGGGGTACCACACCCGGTTATATGACAGCAGGCTGGTGGATGCCCGGTCAAATGAAAGGAGAGAACAAACTGGTTTGGCAAACCGACGATGTGCCCGCGAAAAAAGCCACCACCTTTTCATTTATCGGCGCCAGCGCTGTATTGCCTCCAGAGTTGTCACGCGGCCCCGAAGTAAAACTTTTTGTGAATGATAAATACGCGCTCACCTTCCGCATCGGAGCCAATCGTAACATGAACTGGAAAGAAGGCGACTATCTGCTTGCTTATACTTCCAAACGCGTGGAGTATCCCTACTTCAGTTCGCACCGCCAACTGGAACTGCATGGCAACAGTGGTGTATATGAACTCACCGTTCCGGCATCGGATGTAGAGCCCGGCAAGCCCGTAAATATCAAAGTGCAGATCATGCCTTTTGAAGGATGGACAGGCGGTTGGTTTATGGTAAAGGCTTACAAGGATGTATTAAAGGATTCGGAGCAAAGCCTGAAAGAGGAACTGGAATCGCTGCGGCAGGATGTGAATATGGCCAATGTACAGAACCAGATACTGGCATCACAGCTATACAGCAATATGCTGGGAGCAAAAAAACTTCGTCATGAAGTGGCGTACGAGAACGGCTTCAGGCACCTGCATCCCGCAGATATCATCAAACTTAAAAACGGAGATATACTCATGATGGCCCGGGAAGCATCGGAACATTATGCGCCCGATGGCGATGTATTTATGCTGCGTTCGAAAGACGGTGGAAAAACCTGGGGTGAAAAACAATGGATCGCCAAAACAGATGTGGATGAACGCGAAGGTTGTGGCATCCAGTTAAAAGACGGAACAATTCTCGTTGGCGTTTTCTACAACGATCTTTATAATCCCGATGGTTCTTATAAAAACTATTTCAATCCCCAAACCCAGGCCTTTGAAGAAGTAAAACGCCAAAGAAACAAACCGGCTTTGGGCACCTTTATCGTTACTTCGAAAGACAACGGCCGTACCTGGTCTGAGCCCTATCATATCGACATCAGCCAAATGCCGGTTACCGGTCTGGAAGGCCCCACCGACGCGCCCATTGAAATGCCCGACGGCTCCATACTCATGGGCGTCATTGGATATGGGTTGAATAAAGATTCAAAGACCACCGGCTCTATCATGTTGCGTTCAACAGATAAAGGCAAAACCTGGAGCTATTTATCGACCATCGCCAGCGACGAAGGCGACAAACTGGGTGGTTTTGTGGAACCGGGCATCGTACGTACAAAAACCGGCCGTATTGTAGCTGCACTGCGTAACAAAGGCCCTGAAAATGCCATTTGGGTAACTTACTCCGATGATAACGGCAAAACCTGGGTGCCGGTATACAAAACAGATATGATCGGTCATCCCACCGATCTCATTCAACTGGCCGACGGCAGGTTGATGGCCACTTATGGTGTGCGTCCCGGTCCGCATTTTAAACCTGGTGGTATAAGGGCCTGCTTTAGCAGCGACAATGGTAAAACATGGGACATCAGTACCGAAGTGCAACTGCGTAACGACTTTATAAACTGGGATATTGGTTATCCTGAGTCCATACAAATGCCGGATAAGAGTATTATGACGGTGTATTATTACAATCTCTTTGGCAAGTATTATCTGGGCGCTACATTCTGGAAACCATAATACTTCAATAAAAATAAGGCGGGATGCCCGGTCAGATCCGGGCGCCCGCTACTATTTTACATACACCGTTTTAATGTTCACAAACTCGTGAATGCCAAACAACCCCAGTTCGCGGCCATAACCCGATTGATTAATACCTCCAAAAGGTAAGCGCGGATCAGACTTCACAAACGAATTCACAAAACAGGAACCAGCCTCCAGTTCTTCCCTCGCGATCTTTTCTCCCAGTGCTATATTCTCTGTAAATACCGCAGCACCCAGGCCAAACGTAGTATCATTGGCAATTTCTATGGCTTCCTGTACATCGTTTGCTGAAATAATAGAAGCTACCGGGCCAAATATTTCTTCCGAATAAGCCGGCATACCTTTCTTTACGTTGGTAAGTAATGTAGGCGTATAAAAAGCGTTGTCGTTTGCGTTGTTGGGAACTGTTCCACCCAAAACCAGTTGCGCACCGGCCTTTATATTATCAAGCACCTGCTTGTGCAGTTCATCCCTCAGATCTTTTCTCGCCATCGGCCCCAGGTCGGTTTTCTCCGCAAACGGGTCACCCGTGGTTCTGGCAGCCAGCCGCTCGGCAAACAATTCGGTAAATTTCTTTTCGATACTTTTTACCGTAATAAAACGCTTGGCTGCAATACAGCTTTGTCCGTTGTTGATCAAACGGCTTTGTGCGCAGATCTCCGCGGCTTTTTCCAGGTCGGCATCTTCTAATATGATATAAGGATCGCTGCCGCCCAGCTCCAACACAGTTTTCTTCAACTGAAATCCGGCCTGCTGTGCCACCTTTTTACCCGCCTCGGTACTACCGGTTAAAGTAACGGCTTTTACATGGGGATGGTCAATCACCTGGCTCACGGCTTTACTGCCGATCATAAGCGTTTGAAACACGCCTTTTGGAAAACCTGCCTGCAATAAAATTTCTTCGGTGATCAAACCGCAGCCCGGCACATTGGAGGCATGTTTCAACAGGGCGCAATTACCCGCCATCAATCCCGGCGCCAAAAAACGAAAGGTTTGCCAGAAGGGAAAGTTCCAGGGCATGATGGCCAACACCACGCCAATAGGCTGAAAACTCACAAAACTGTTACTGGCCTCCGTTTTGATCAACTGGTCTTTCAAAAAAGCCTCGCCATTGGCCGCGTAGTAATCGCACACCATGGCGCATTTCTCTGCCTCAGCCATCCCGTCTTTTAAGGGCTTTCCCATTTCCAGGGCCATCAGTTCGGCCAGGTGTGATTTCTTTTCCCTGAGAATGGCGGCTGTTTTTGACAACAAAGCCTTCCTTTCTTCAAATGATGTGGTACGCCAGGTAGCCCATGTTTTGTGCGCAAGCTCTATTTTGGCGCTGATTGCCTGCTCTGAATCTTCCTGGTAGGTCTTTATAATTTGCCCGTTTACCGGGTTGATAGATTGTATGCTCATGATAAAAGTTTAGAACACTGTGTAAGCAAATGTATTATAGCCAGCCGCTGGCACCTGCAACTAATGTATCGATTATTGGTACTATCTTCCATGACGCCTGTTCAATATTTGTCAAACTGGCAGTTCGGCTTTCAAATTTCTACAAATTTTAAAAACACCGATACAAAATTGAAAGCCTTTCCCCGTTCATCCGCCTACCTTGTACTTCCATTGAAACATAAACTCTTGTAATTGAATGAACAGATTGCCCGGCATCAAGCGCCAAATGAATGTTATTATGCGGAATGCATTTTTTTGTCTATTGTATACAAACCTGGTTTCGCCGCTACAGGCCCAATCCTGGAAGCCGGCGAATGGGAGGCTTACCACCCAGTGGGGTGAAAACCTGTCACCCGACCGGGTATGGCAACAATACCCACGTCCGCAAATGCAACGCAGCGAATGGAAGAACCTGAACGGATTGTGGGACTATGCCGTACTGCCCAAAGGACAAACCGCACCCAAACAATTCGACGGAAAAATACTGGTGCCCTTCGCCATCGAATCTTCGCTCTCCGGCGTGGGCAAACCATTGCTGCCCACCCAGGAATTATGGTACAGCAAAAAGTTTACCGTGCCGGCAAACTGGTCAGGTAAAGACATCATACTGCATTTTGATGCCGTGGATTGGGAAACCACCTGCTGGGTAAACGGCAAAAAAGTAGGCAGCCACAAAGGCGGTTCCGATCCCTTCTCGTTCAACATTACACCTTATTTAAAGAAATCGGGCGAGCAGGAGATCAGGCTGTCGGTATGGGATCCCACGGATACCGATTTGCAGGCCCGCGGAAAACAGGTGTTGAACCCTAAAGGCATCTGGTATACGGCTGTGTCGGGTATTTGGCAAACCGTTTGGCTGGAGCCGGTAAGTAAAACCCGTTTGGAACAGTTTGTACCCGTACCTGATATCGACCGGCAACAGGTGCAATTCACCACCAATGCCACCGGTTTAACTGGCGGCGAACAATTACGCATCACCATTAAAAAAGATGGCAAACTGTTAAAAGATACCGTAGCCGCCTATAAATACCAACTTACGGTTTCATTGCCCAATGCTTCGTTGTGGTCGCCTGCCAGCCCAACCATCTATAATGTAGAAGTAGCGCTTACCAGCAAAAACAAAGTGGTAGATCAATTCAACACCTATTTCGCCATGCGCAAAATTGCGCTGGGCCAGGACGAACACGGTTATACGCGTTTAATGCTGAACAATCAGCCCATCTTTCAATTTGGTACGCTCGACCAGGGCTGGTGGCCCGATGGCTTACTTACACCGCCCTCCGATGAGGCCATGCTTTATGATATGGTAAAGTTGAAAGAAATGGGTTTTAATATGATCCGCAAACACATCAAGGTAGAACCCTCGCGTTATTATTATCATGCCGATACCATGGGTTTGTTGTTGTGGCAGGATATGCCCTCCGGTTTTGCCGGCGGCAATACACCATCGCATGTAGCCTTTGAAGCAAAGGAAGATTGGGTGCGCCCTGCTGAATCGGCCGCCCAGTTTGAAAAAGAATGGAAATCGATCATGGACCACCTGCGTTTTTTCCCAAGCATCGTAATGTGGGTACCGCTGAATGAAGGCTGGGGACAATACGATACCAAACGCATAGCGCAATTGACCAAAGACTATGATCCTACCCGCCTCGTAGATGCGCCCAGCGGCTGGACCGACCGTGGTGTGGGTGATGTGAACGATGCACACCAGTACCCCGGTCCGGGTATGGAACCACCCATGGCCAATAAAGGCCGGGCCATTGTGCTGGGTGAATTTGGCGGACTGGGTTTGGTAGTAAAAGACCATATCTGGAATCCCAACACACGCAACTGGGGTTATAAAACCTATATGAGCACGGATACATTGATTGCAGAATATTCCGAACTGATGTACAACATGCAGTTGATGGTGCCGCGTGGACTGTCGGCCGCCGTGTATACACAAACCACCGATGTGGAAGGTGAGGTGAATGGTTTGCTCACCTACGACCGCAAGGTGATAAAAATACCGGTAGAGCTGTTACGCAAGTTACATGCGCCCATGTACGAAAAAGTAACCGGCAAGATCAGCTTTATCAATAAAGCTGCCGAAACAGATCCCAACCAATTTTATTATATGCTGGGCAAAGCATCAACTGGCTGGCAACAGCAGCAAACACCCGCTGGTTTTACTACCACCCATACACCTGTTGATATGAAAAAAGGTGAGTCGGTATATGCTTACCAGGAATTTGATATCGAAGATATGCCCGAAGGACTGGCTTTGAAATTGTATGGCTTTGGCGATGCCAAGATATACCTGAACGGTGAACTGATCTGGCAGGAAGACAAGATCAGGACAAAACGCCATTACGACGATGTGAACATTACCAATAAAATAAACCTGTTGAAAAAAGGAAAGAACCGGATAGCAGTGGAATGTACCCATGTAACTCAAGCAACACAATTCGATTTTTGCCTGTACCGGTTGGATAAATAATAGCATGCCATATGAAAAAATACCTGCTGTTTGTTTTGCTGATATTGGGCACTGTAGTTGCCTGGCCGCAACAAGCCAGTAAACCCAATGTGCTGGTCATCTTTGTAGACGACCTGGGTTATGGCGACCTGAGTTGTTATGGCAACAAACAGGTGCAAACTACCCATATCGATGCACTGGCCAAACAGGGCACCCTGTTTACACAGTTTTATGCAAACAGCCCGGTATGTTCTCCTTCACGCGTGGCTATGATGACGGGCCAATACCCGGCGCGCCATGGTTTTTCAACCTACCTGGCAGGGCGCGAGAAAAACAAGGAAAACAAGATGCCCGATTTTCTTCCCGCATCTGTGTTCACCCTTGCCAAAACCTTACAGGCGGCCGGTTATGCCACGGGGCATTTTGGTAAATGGCATTTAGGGGGCGGCCGGGATGTAGGCGACGCACCATTACCTGCCGAGTATGGATTCGACAAATCATTCACCAGCTTCGAAGGGCTGGGCGACCGCACACTCACCTTTGCCGATAACCTCAATAAACAAAGCGCTGCATTAGGCCGTGGCAATATTATAAAGGCGCCGCAACACCAGCAAACCACCATCTATGTCGACAGCATTATGTCGTTCATCGATTCCCGGAAAGGCGAACCCTTCTTCATTAACTTTTTCCCGAACGATGTACATGATCCGTACAATCCCCCCGAGGGCACGGAAAAAGCATTTGCAAGTGTGAGTGATGATCCGGCGCAGCAAAAATTCCTGGCCACCTTAAAAAATCTCGATAACGAGATTGGCCGCCTGCTGGCATTCATGAAAGAAAAAGATCTGCTGAAAAACACCATCATACTTTTTACCAGTGATAACGGTCCTACCGACTGGCCCTATTATTACAAAAACGGCGGCACACCGCCCTGCAGCCAGGGCAGCCTGCGTGGCCGCAAATGGAGCCTGTACGAGGGTGGAATAAGAGTTCCCTTTATTGCCGTATGGCCTGACCATATACCGGCGGGCAAAACCAACGACAAGGCTGTGATGAGTGTAGTGGATTTTATACCCACCCTTTCATCGCTTACCGGTGTAAAAATGCCGGCTGCTTACCAGTCAGACGGTATCGATGAAAGCGCCGTTTGGCTGGACAAAACCAACAACCATCCACACGATCTTTTCTGGTATTACAACAACCAACCCGTACCGGGCAAAAAAGAATACATCTCTCCTTTGCTGGCCATGCGGTCGGGCAACTGGAAATTTTTGATGGACCCCGGTGGCGCCAACCGCCAACTCTATAATCTGCAATCCGACCCTCTCGAATCGAATAACCTGGTTACAAAGGACCCTGACCGTGCGAAAAAAATGGCTACACAACTTCAGGAATGGTATGATGCTATCGTCAAGAAAAACATGCGGTAAAAATTTTCGTACATCTTAAACGTCGTTGCTTATGGAAAGTTATCACAAGCGCCTGGCACGTGTGGCGGCATTCACTATGTTATGCTGCACACTGTTTATGGGCCTTCCTGGTTATGCTCAACAAAAGATCACGGTCAGCGGTACAGTTACCGATGACAAAGGCTCACCCCTGCAAGCCATTAGTGTAAAAGAAAAAGACAATGCCGGCGGTACCTCCACCGATAATAACGGACAGTTTACCTTAAGGGTAACGGTAGGTGGTGTGCTGGTTTTTTCGGGTGTAGGTTTTGCACCCAAAGAAATTCCTGTCAATCAAAGCGCCACCACGCTGTCGGTACAACTCAGTGCATCTGCCGATGCTATGGACCAGGTGGTAGTGATCGGTTATGGTTCGGTAAAGAAAAAAGACCTCACCGGTTCGGTGAGTTCGCTGTCGCCCGAAGATTTTAACAAAGGCGCCAATATATCCGTAAGCCAGTTGATTGCCGGACGCGCACCGGGTGTAAACATCACCCAAACCAGTTCGGAACCGGGCGGCGGGCTTTCGGTGCGTATTCGCGGGGCCAGCTCGGTGAATGCAGGCAACGATCCTTTGTATGTGATTGATGGTTTGCCCATCGATAACAGCGCGCCCATCGATGGCGGCGCCGGTCGCGGTTTTCCCGGTGGAAGCCAGGCACGCAACCCGTTAAACGCGCTCAATCCAAACGACATTGAATCGGTAGAAGTATTAAAGGATGCATCTGCTGCTGCCATCTATGGGTCACGTGGCGCCAATGGTGTGGTGCTTATCACCACTAAAAAAGGAAAGGCGGGTAAAGTAAGCATCAACTACGACACCTATTTTGCCCGGCAGCAGGTGGCAAAGAAGGTGCCTGTGTTAAGCACATCGGAATATATTCAGGCGCAAAACGAGTTGTCGGTAGCCAGGGGCGGAGCGCCGGTATTTTCAGAAGAGGATATTAAGAACATTGGCGCAGGCACCAACTGGCAAAGCCTCATCTTTCGTGAATCGGCGCCTATGCAAAGTCATAACCTGTCGTTCAATGGCGGCAACGATAAAACAAAATACTATGTATCGCTGAACATGTTCGACCAGGATGGTTTGCTGATCAGCTCGGGTATCAAAAGATATATTGCGCGGGTGAACCTGGAACAAAAAGCAAGCGACAATTTCCGTTTTGGTCTAAACCTAAACACTTCTTTGATCAACGACGACCTGGTGGCATTTGGCGGTACCGCCTTTAATGCCGGCGCTGGTATCATCAATTCCTCTATCCAGTTTTTCCCCACCGTTTCACCCTACGATTCCACCGGCAACTATGCTCGGTATTATAATATCGATATGGAAAATCCGTTGGCCGTGGCCAATGGGGTAGATGCCAAACAAACTGCTACCCGTACCTTCGGCAGCTTTTTTGGCGAATACACCATCATCAAAGGGTTAAAAGCGCGCCTGAACCTGGGTTACGATGGAACCAATTCGCGCAGGGATGTATACAACTCCACGGCTACCAAGGCCGGTTTTGCCAACAATGGCATTGCTACGGTATTCAATGGCAACCGCTCCAATTACCTGGTAGAGGCAACGCTGAATTATAACAAAGAATTTGGCGATCATGGTATCGATCTGTTAGGCGGTTATACCTACCAGTATTTTCTAAACACCAGCTTTAACGCAGGTAATGTAGGCTTCCCATCCGATTTAACCGGTACTAATAGTTTAGGTTCGGGAAGCACATCGCTGGCTACGGTGGGAAGCGGAAAGAATACCAACAAGCTGCAATCCTTTATCGGCCGTGTTAACTACGATTATAAAGGCAAATACCTGTTTACGGCCACCTTGCGTGCCGATGGTTCTTCGCGTTTCGGTAGCAATAATAAATACGGCTTCTTCCCATCGTTTTCAGGCGCCTGGCAAATTGCATCGGAGCCATTTATGCAAAACCTGGCCGTGCTCAGCAACCTGAAGCTGCGTGCCGGTTATGGATTGACGGGTAACCAGGATATCGGTAACCTGAACTCGGTGTCTACCTTCGATAACTCAGGCGGCGCCAACCTGGGCGGCGTTACGGTGATAGGGCAGGCGCCAACACGCATTGCCAATCCCGATTTGAAATGGGAGTCCACGGCGCAGTTCAATGTGGGCATCGATGCCGGTTTATGGGACAACTGTCTTACGTTTACCATCGATTATTTCAGGAAGAACACCAAAGACATGTTGCTGAACCTGCCGGTAAGCGCCACCACAGGTTTTACCACGCAGCTTACCAATATCGGCAGCATTCAAAACACAGGCTGGGAGTTTTTGGCCGAGTCGCGCAATTTCACCGGCCGGTTCAACTGGACCACCACGGTAAACTTTGCTACGCTCGACAACACGGTAAAAGATATCGGTCCGCTTGACCAGATACTGACAGGCTCACTGCCCTTTACCACTGAGATCACCATCATTAGACCCGGTTCACCACTGGCCGCTTATTATGGATACGAGGTGACCGGTGTTTTTCAAACAAACGATGATATAGCCAATTCGGCACAGCCTACCGCCAAACCCGGCTACCTTAGGTTTAAAGATATAAATGGCGATAAAAAGATAGATGCCAAAGATCGCGATGTGATTGGCAATCCCCTGCCAAAATTCACCTATGGCATCAACAACAGCTTCAGCTATAAAAACTTTTCACTCGATGTATTTCTGCAGGGCGTAAGTGGTGTAGACATCCTGAACATGAATTTGCTGGAAACCCTGTTCCCGCTCGATCCGGCAAGAAACTCACTGGCAGATCCTGTACGCAACCGGTGGACACCCACCAACCCCAGCGCCAGGTGGCCATCGCTGGTAGGGTACAACGATTACTCAGCACAACGCATCAACTCGCTCACCATCGAGAACGCTGCCTTTTTACGCCTCAGGAATGTAACCCTGGCCTACCAGGTGCCGCTCACGCGTACAGGAGCCTTGCAATCATTGCGGTTCTATGTATCCGGTCAAAACCTGGCCACCATCACCAATTATTCCGGCTTCGATCCCGAGGTTAATGTAAACGGTGATGGCAATGTGCGGGCCGATTTTAATGCCTATCCATTGGCAAGAACAATTATGATTGGAGCAAACATTGGTTTCTAAAAATCATTACACCATGAAAAAGATAAACTATATATATACGGCGGTTGTTGTTTTGCTGGGCTTCGCCTGCAACAAGAACCTGGAAGAAGATAACTATTCGCAGCTCTCTACCGAAGATTTTTTGCGCACCGAAGCAGGCATCAAGGCACTGAGCGTTTCCGCATACAGCAACGCGCAGTTTGTAGCTTTTCCCATGAACGTAAAAGTAAACCTGGGCGAACTGTCTACAGATATCATGTACCAGCGTGGCGGCGGTGTGGCCGGTAATGCTGCCCAGATATACAACTTCACTTTCGAGCCTACCAATGCCTGGTTCCGCGAGCAGATATGGAACAAGTGTTACCGGGCCGTGCGCGACGCCAACATGCTGCTCGATAACATCGATGAGGCCAACATGACCGATGCCACCCGCAATGTGTACAAGGGAGAGGCCCGGTTCTTAAGAGCCTACATTTATTATATGTTGTTCGATTGGTTTGGCCCCGTACCTCTCGTTACTTCTTCGGTATCCAGGCCGGAAACCATTACCCGTGCCACCGTGGATGAAATGAAAGCCTTTCTCGAAAAAGAGTTTACAGAATCGGCCGATCAGTTACCCGTTGAACAATCAGAATATGGCCGTGCTACAAAAGGCGCCGCATTAGGTTTTCTTACCAAGTATTACCTGAATACAAGACAGTGGCAGAAATGTGCGGAGGCCGCCGACAAGGTAATTGATTTGGATCAGTACGAATTATATCCCGATTATGTAGGCATGTTCAAAGTGGAGAACGAGATCAACAGCGAGTTCATTTTTGTGAGCCCCGCCAACAACCTGGCCGGCCAGGGCAACCAATGGATGGCCGTATCTTTCCCGGCCAACTATCCACGGCAAAGCAACCAGGCCAGCTTTGCCTCCAACTACAGGCTCTATGACGACTTTGTAAATTCATTTGCCGCCAACGACAAACGCAGGGGTTGTATTCTCACTTCTTACACAACAGCGGGTGGTGCATTGGTAACGCTGTTGGGCAACAACGAATCGAGGAGCTTTAAATATTTTCCCGATCCCAACTCGCTGAATGCCGATGCCGGTAACGACATACCCGAACTGCGTTATGCCGATATTTTGCTGGCAAAAGCCGAAGCGCTGAATGAACTGAACGGGCCCAACGACGAAAGCATTCAACTCATCAACGAGGTGCGCGATAGGGCAGGGGTTTCATTATATACCACCGGCGCTTTTTCAAAAGAAACGCTGCGGGAAGCCATATTGGATGAAAGACTCTGGGAATTTTTTACCGAAGGTTTTCGCCGGCAGGACCTGCTTCGTCACAACCTGTTTATCAGCAATGCCCGAGCTCGTGGAAAAGATGCCAAAGACCACCACGTGTTGTACCCCATACCACAAAGCGAAATTGATGTAAGCCATATTGAGCAGAATGCCGGATATTAGATGTCAATTATGAAAAAGAAAAAATTGTTTGCCGCCATTGCCTGCCTCGCCCTGCACCTGCATGCCGTTTGCCAGCAGGCAAATCATGTTGTGCTCATCAGCATCGATGGGCTTCGTCCAGATTTTTATGTAGACAAATCGTGGCCGGCGCCCAACCTGCAGAAGCTGAAAAACGAAGGCGCCTATGCCAGGGAAGTGCGCAGCGTGTTTCCTTCTATCACTTATCCGTCGCATACTACCATCGTTACCGGCGCCTACCCGGCCCGGCATGGCATTTATTACAATGCGCCCTATGGCGGAAAAAAACGGCAATGGTATTGGGAAGAAACTTATATAAAGGTGCCTACGCTTTGGGATGCCGTTCGTGAAGCCGGTTTAAAATCGGGCGCTGTGATGTGGCCGGTAACCGTAGGCGCCCCCATCGATTACAATTTCCCGGTAAGGCGTGCCCATGAAGGTGAAACAGGCACCCAGTTGGAGATCACAAAACCGCTGGTAACACCTGCCGGTTTGCTCGATGACATGGGGCCGCTTACCACGGCTGATTTTAATACCAGCAACACCATCGATATTACCATTGGAAAGATGGGGGCCCATATTCTCAAAAAATACAAACCCAACCTGCTGGCCCTGCATTTTGTGACCGTCGATCACGCGCAGCACGATCATGGCAGGAACCATGTGGAGGTAAAACAAACCGTGGCGCTGGTAGATAGTATGATCGGTGTGGTGTTCAACGCCATCAAAGAAGCGCGCATACAGGAAAATACCACGGTGATCATCACCGGCGATCATGGTTTTTACGATCACAACCGAACCTTTTCTCCCAATGTATTATTAGCACAGCATAACCTGCTTGATAAAGCTAATTTTTACAGCGCAGGCGGCTCCGCCTTTCTGTATGTAAAGAACCACGACAAAACAACAATCAACAAAATAAAGTCGTTGTTAACGGCCCTGCCCGAAAAGATGTTCAGGATCATCGATCGCGATGAACTCGACAAATGCGGGGCCAACCCCGAGGTGGCGCTGGCCCTGGATATGTTGCCTGGTTATGTAGCCAACAACGATGCCAAAGGCCAACTGGTTAACTCCAAAGAGCCAGGCGGCTCGCATGGATATTTTCCCGATACACACGATATAGCCACCGGTTTTATTGCCGTGGGAAAGAACATCAACAAACAGGAAATAAAAGATATGGGCGTGCAGGATGTAGCGCCGCTGATTGCGCGTTTGCTGCAACTCAACTTCAAAACGCCGGATGGCGTGCTTATTCCCGGTATTATAAAAGGTGAAATAAAATGAAAATTACAGGAACCGTTCGCGGGTTATTATTCATTAGTATTACCCTGCTGCTGGCCGTCGCCGGCAGGGCGCAACTACCGAATGTCATCATCATCATGGCCGATGACCTGGACTCGAAACAGCTGAGTTGTTATGGCGGAAAAAATATGCAAACCACGCATATCGATGCACTGGCAAAAGAGGGTATGAAATTCAACCAAATGATCTGCTCCGAAGCCATGTGTGTGCCTACCAGGGCCTCATTGTTCACCGGGCTCTATCCCATGCGCAACGGATCGTTTCAAAACCATAAACGCGTTTATAGCGACAGCATGCGTAGTGTGGCGCATTATCTTAGCGACCTGGGCTATACCGTGGCCTTGACCGGGAAAGACCACAGCACCAAACCCCAATCGGTATTTCCATTTAAGATCATAAAAGGTTTTGAACCCAACTGCGTGGCGCCCACCGATGAATACCAGTTGGAAGATATCAAACAATTTATCACCCAACAAGCAGGCAAACCCTATTGCCTGTTTGTAATGAGCATCAATCCGCATGCACCCTGGACGGTAGGCGACCCTTCGGAGTTTGATGCCGATAAGCTGGAGCTGCCGCCGCATTGGGTAGATACCAAAGAAGTAAGAGAGCTGTTTACCAAATACCTGGCCGAAGTGCGGCGCCTCGATAACCAGGTAGGCGATATCATGCAACTGCTGAAAGAAACCGGCCAGGATAAAAACACCATTGTGATCTTCCTGGGCGAACAAGGGCCGCAGTTTCCCGGTGGTAAATGGACCCTGTACGACAATGGCCAGCAAAGCTCTATGATCGTTCGCTGGCCGGGCAAGGTAAAACCCAATACAGTAACGGAAGCCATTACACAATACGAAGACATAACACCCACACTGATCGATATTGCCGGTGGCAAGGCGGTGAAAGGCCTCGATGGAAAAAGTTTTCTCCCTGTATTAACCGGCAAACGCAACGCGCACCGTGATTATGCATTTGGCATTCACAACAATATTCCCGAAGGGCCGCCATACCCGATAAGAGATGTAAGGGATAATAAATACAAACTGCTGTTAAACCTCACACCCGAAAGAAAATACCATATCAGGTTCATGATGAACCCGGCCAAAAAAGACAGCTACTGGGTTGGCTGGCTGCAGGCGGCGCAACAATCTGCCGATGCCAAAAAACTTACAGACCGTATTGTTCACCGGCCCGCCATTGAGTTCTACGACCTGCAAAAAGATCCTTATGAATTGAACAACCTGGCCGAAGACCCTGCCTATCAAAAGCTGGTAAAAAAATACACCGCCCGGTTAAAAGCATGGATGCAGCAGCAGGGCGATAAAGGCGCAGCCATGGATATCATTTATAAAAAACAAAAGCAAGGATAATGGTTCGCATACTCTGTTTATTGTTATTGGCCAATACCGTACTGGCACAGCAAAATAACCGGCCGCCCAATATCATCTTTATTCTTGCCGACGACCTGGGTTGGGGCGAGCTGGGTTGTTATGGCAATCAATTCAACGAAACACCCCACCTCGATAAGCTGGCAACGCAAGGCATGCAGTTCATGCAGGCCTATTCGGCAGCGCCCATCTGTTCGCCAGCAAGAGCCGGTTTCATCACCGGGCAATACCCGGCGCGTACACGCATCACCGACTTCCTGCCGGCCAAAACCGATCGCTGGCTCGATCCGGCGAAGTATATCACCATCAACGAAGCTTTGGCCAAAGCAGGGTACCAATCAGGTATATTGGGCAAATGGCATTTGGATACCGATTATCAATCTGGCAAGGGCAGTCCGCAGGCGCATGGCTTTAACGAGGTGATTGGTTCAGAAACCAAATACATTGCCGATGGCGATTACTTTTTCCCATACGATAAAATAAGCACCTTTACCTCCGGCGCCGATAACGAATACCTCACCGACAGGCAATGTGCAGAGGCCGTTCATTTTATCGAGCGCAATAAGGAAAAGCCTTTCTTCCTGTATTTGCCATTTTATTCCGTGCATACCAAACTGGATGCACCCGAAGAACTGGTGAATAAGTACAAGAAAAAATTCGATTCCTGGTATGGCGCCGGCGCTGCGGAACATTATTATGGTGCACACAATGTGCGCCACGAATCGGAACAGGGCGATAATCCTTATTTAGCCGCCATGATCGAACGCATCGATGCCGGTGTGGGCGCTATTATGGAAGCGCTCGACAAAACAGGATTGGCGGAAAATACACTGCTGATCTTTTTCTCCGATAATGGTGCGCCCGCCAAAGTGGGCAACAATGCGCACCTGCGCGCAGGCAAAGGCTGGTTGTACGAAGGCGGCATTCGCGAATCCTTGCTCATGCGCTGGCCCGGTACAATACAACCCAACACGGTGACTGATGTTCCGGTATGCGGTATCGATTTTTATCCCACCTTCCTGGAGATGGCCGGGTTAAAAAACGAACCGGGAAATACTGTTGACGGTGTAAGCATACTGCCCCTGATCACAAAAAACAAAGCACCCAAACGCGAAGCCCTCTACTGGCATTATCCTTCCGAAACCGGCAAATGGAAACCACGTATGGCAACTGCCGTGCGGCAGGGCCATTACAAACTGATCCAGTTTTACCTCGACAACCGGCTGGAATTGTATAATCTCAAAGATGACCCATCAGAAAAGAAAAACCTTGCGGCTGAAATGCCTGCTAAAACAAACAAATTGAAAACATTACTCGAGCAATGGAAAAAAGAGGTGAATGCTGAAATACCCGATCTGAACGCCGGAAAGGATGCTGCGAAATAAGGGTGATTAATTGTATTTTTAAGCATGAAAGTAAAGTTCATAGCCGCACTGATCGTGCATGTGTTGTTGGGAAAACTTTCTGTAGCACAGCAGCAAATACTTTTTCGCAAGTATTCGGTGGTGGATGGTTTGTGCTCCAATACCGTGTGGTGCATTTCGCAGGACGAGAAAGGCTATATGTGGTTTGGCACCAAGAACGGTCTCAACCGCTTCGACGGCTATGAATTCAAAACCTATAAGTTTCGTAAAAACGATACCAATTCCCTCGGCAATAATTTTATTCATGCCATCTGTGCCTACGACAATACCAATTATTGGATAGGCACAGAGGATGGCATATACAATCTGAACCTGGAAACCGAACGCTTTACCCGCGTGCCCGGTATAACCGACCAGGTGGTATATGATATCCTGCGCGACCGCAATGGCACCATGTGGGTAGCCACCAACCGAAGCGGACTGTATGGTTACCGCCGCGGTGATAACAACACCATCCGTTTTACCACCTTCAATCATATAAGAAACCTGGAAGAAGACAATGAAGGCCGTATATGGATAGGCAGTTTTGGAAAAGGCGTTGGTGTGCTTGATCCTGCTTCCATGCAGTTCAGTCAATACTCGTTGAACAATGGCAACATCAACAGCAACAAGGTGTTTACGGTATATCGCGATCTGGGTGGTAACATATGGGCCGGTACGCTGGGCGGACTGCATGTATTAAGAAAGAACAGCGACAGTTTTACTACTTATTTAAAAGGCGGCCCCGGTTCTATAAACGACAATATCGTTCGCACCATCTACCAGCCCTCACCGCAAAAATTATATGTAGGCACCGAAAAGGGATTGAATATACTTGATCTGCAAACAGAAAAATTTACCGCCTATACCAATAAAGCCAACGACCCGCACAGCATCAGCGACAATGCCGTGTATTCGATCTTTCCTGATAAGGAAGGCGGTATTTGGGTGGGCACCTATTTCGGCGGACTGAATTATTTCCCTGAGCGCCGCACCGACTTTGAGCTGTATTATACAAAAGGCGAGGCCGGTTCATTATCGGGCAATGCCGTAAGTTGTTTTTGGGAAGATAAGCCCGGCTATTTTTGGGTAGGAACCGAAAATGCCGGTTTGAACTATTTCGATGCCCACACCAAAAAGTTCATGAGTTATCCCTTTGCACCGGGGCAGCAACCGCTATCTTATCATAATATTCATTCGTTGTTAAAAGACGACCAACAGCGGCTGTGGATAGGAACGTTCAGCGCAGGCCTGAATGTATACGACCCGGCAACGGGTAAGGTGAAAACCTACCAGCACAATCCGCTTGATACCAGCTCCATCAGCGCTAACAATATTTATGCGTTGTACAAAGACAGGGAAGGCGTCATTTGGGTGGGCACTACCGATGGATTGAATACATACGATCCGGCCGGGGATGCCTTTCATCGCGTGAAGGTACCCAGACTAAGCCATAATATTTTCTACAATATTTTAGAAGACGATAACAACACCATCTGGTTTATTACCTACGATCAGGGATTGATAGGTAAAAATAAAAAAACCGGCAACTGGGTGCATTATACAGCCAATGGCCAACCGCAATCACTTAGCTCCAACAAGATCATTTCCATTCACGACGATGGCGCCGGCCATCTCTGGCTGGGCGCCGATGGCGGCGGTTTGAACTGTTTCGATAAACAAACAAAAACATTTACCGTATACGACGAGCAGGAGGGTGTAAGCGGCATCGTATACGGCATTCTGCAGGATGACGCCAATAACTTATGGTTATCTACTAACAATGGTATTATCCAGTTTTCGCTGCAAACCAAAAGCACCCGGGTTTTCACCAACCTGGATAATTTACAAAGCAACCAGTTCAATTACAACGCAGCGTTAAAAGCATCAGATGGCAAATTGTATTTTGGTGGTGTAAACGGCTTTAATGTATTTCACCCCGACAGCCTGCAGGAAGAGGTGATCAAAAACAAACCGGCTATTACCAACTTCAGGCTTTTTAATGAAGTGGTGAATATCGACAAGGATGGAAGTCCGCTGCAAAAAGAAATTGGTTTTGTAGATAAGATGGTGCTCTCCCACAACCAGTCGGTGCTGAGTTTTGAATACGCTGCATTAAGTTACCTGGCTCCTAATAAAATTCAGTACGCCTATTTGATGGAAGGATTCGATAAAGACTGGAACTATGTAGGCAACCAGCGCAAGGCTACTTACACCAACCTGCCGCCCGGCACCTATACCTTTAAAGTAAAGAATACGGATATATACGGAAACTGGAACAACGATACCGCTGCCATGACCCTGGTGGTGAAACCGCCGTTCTATCGCACCGTGGCGGCTTATTGCATATATGCTATACTACTTGCTGCCGGCATATTTTTATTCAGACGGCAGGCCATTCAACGCACCCGCAAAAAACACCAGGCCCGCCTCGAGCGTTTGGAAGCACAACGCGAAAGAGAGTTCTATAATCAAAAGATAGAGTTTTTTACCACCATGGCGCACGAGATCAGAACACCCTTATCGCTGATCATGGCGCCCCTGGAAACATTAAAGAATGAAGAAGAATGGAAACCCGAAGTAAAGGAGCAACTCAACAGGATGGATGAAAACGCCGACCGCCTGCTGAACCTGGTGAACCAGTTGCTCGACTTCCGCCGCATTGAAAGCGATGTATATACCATTCGTACCGAAGAAATGGAGCTCATTGCCTTTATACATTCCCTGTATTCCCGTTTCTCGGCAATCTCTTCCAAAAAAGGCATCCGATTTTCGATGTCTACTTCTATTAACAAGTTACATGTAAACGCCGATCCCGAAGCCATCACCAAAATACTCACCAACCTGCTGATCAACGCCTTTAAATTTGCGCGCAGCAAGGTAGACATCACCATCAATGAAGTTTCCAAAGGCGAAGACAATCGCAGTTATTTTTCCGTAAGCGTGATAGACGACGGGTTGGGCATACCCGCCAACCAGTTGCAGCATGTATTCAAAGCGTTTTACAAGGTGAACAACCATACCAATATGGGGGGTACCGGTATTGGCCTGGCTTTGGCGAAATCGCTGGCCGAAAAACATGGGGGTAAACTGGAGGTGGAAAGCCGGGAAGGGGTGGAAACAAATTTTACGCTGTTTATACCTTTCGAACCTGAAACCATTGCCATTGCGCCTGAATCGGCAACTCCCAAAGAAGAACCTGTTATATTGGTAGTGGAAGATGACCCCTCCATGCTGGATTTTATTTCAAAAAGCCTTACCCGGGAAGGCTATGGCAACATCTGCGCCACCAACGGCATAGAAGCCTTGCAGATGCTGGAAAAACACAGCGTGCAACTGATCATTTCCGATGTGATGATGCCCTGTATGGAAGGCATTGAATTTTGCCGCCAGGTAAAAACCAATATCAACTACAGCCATATTCCTTTAGTGTTACTTACTGCCAAAAGCAATTCCGAATCGGAGATCGCCGGCATCGAGAATGGCGCCGATGCCTATATCACCAAACCCTTCAAATGGAAACATGTTACCGTGGTGATCAAAAACCTCCTGCTTACGCGCGAACGGTTAACCAACCGGTTTACCCAACAACCCTTTGCCGATGTAAACGCCCTTACCACCAATGCGCATGATGCCGCCTTTATAGAAAAGCTGGTGACCATCATTCAAAGCCGCATCACCGATCCGCAATTATCGGTGGAGGAACTCAGCAGGGAAATGTCTATGAGCCGCTCCAGCCTGGGCAAAAAACTAAAGGCCATGTCGGGGCATGTACCCAACGAGTTCATCCGCCTCATTCGTTTAAAACAAGCCGCCAAACTTTTGTTGCATGGCGGGCACAGCATATCTGAAGTAGGCTATATGACGGGTTTTAATTCACCTTCATATTTTTCAAGATGTTTTGTACAGCAATTTAAGATCACGCCGAGTGAGTTTGTGGATAAGTGTAAGGAGAAGCAGGTGATGGATTGGGGGGATGTGACGGGATAAAGTCTTTCGGCTTACCTTAGTGATCTTCAAGTTACCCAGCAAAGCATTTGCAATAAAAAAAGCCACGTTCATTACGAACGTGGCTATTCTATTTTATAACCAACTGCTATTCCACTTCAATCGTCAATTCCTGTACATCTTCGGTTTTATCATACCGGCTGGTATTCGACGCCAGGAAGGTGGCCTTGTAAGTACCGGGTGTTGTATAGATATAACTATACTCCGACATACGCGTGGTCATGTTCTTCAACGGAACACCCACATCGGGTGTCACCTTATTCAACACAAGCGCTTTGGAGATCACCCAGGCTTCCGCCTCGGGGCTATTGGCGCCGCCGCCCTTTGCCTGCAACTGGCTGGTGGAAATGGTCCATTTTACATCAGACTTCATATTCACCTGTTGAAAACCTGCAGTGGATTCAGCTATACCCAATATCGGGTACGAGCTGTTATCGGGCAACACATTGTTCAGGGCAATGCTCTTGATGGTCCACGTACGTTGCGCAGAAGCATCGTTAAAACCCAGGTATTGAAAAGCAATATAGGCGGGATGATCGTCCTTCACAAATGGCGAAAGATCAATGGTACCCGAAGCGGTATTGTTAGCGCCGGTGCTCAGGGTTACCTCGGCGGTAATGTCTGTCCAGGTAGCCTTGTAAATACTGGCCGAATCGTATTCACCCGAAAAATCGGTCGATACCAGCACCTTCAGTGTATTCTCCTGCGAACCGGTTTGTCGGTACGAGGTGAATGTCAATTCAGGAGTTCCATCGGCTGTCCCGCGGTCGCGGTATTCATATCGTTTACCTTGTTCGCCCGAGAAAAAAGTAAGGTACCAGGCATTACCGGTAAAAGAAAAGTTCACGGTATCGTTTGCCTTGATTGTAAGTTTGTCAGCGCTTACCGAAAACCCGGTAGCATCTACCTCTTTTTTATTACAGGCAAATAAAATAACCGCGCTTGTTATAAAGAGTAATTTTTTCATGCGTTGATAATTTGATTCAATGATATTACCATCCCGGGTTTTGAACGATCTTTTTATTCAATGAGGTTTCGCTTAACGGAATGGGATACAACAAATGCCGCTCATTCACATTCTCTGCATTTACGGCTGCATACATTTGGCCCGAAGTGGCATAAGCCCTGAACTCTTCGGCCGTTTCTTTCATGGCCTGTAAGAATATACCCCAGCGAACCAGGTCGGGTTTACGCAATCCCTCAAAACACAATTCGCGCGATCTTTCGTTGCGTATCTCGGCCCTGAAATCATCCTTGCTGCCAATGGCGGTATCTATTAAACCGGCGCGGTGGCGCACCAGGTTCAGCGCTTCATGCGCCAGCGGCGTAGGTCCGTTCTCTTCGTTCTCTGCTTCTGCCAGCATCAGCAATACATCGGCATAACGCAGCATGGGGAAATTGGCAGGGGTATAATTCTTGTTCTTGGGAGACAACACTTCATATTCGCGGCGCCATTTGGCACAGTTACGGCCATAAATATTGGTGGCCGCCAGCGTGGTTTTTACACCGGCCGCATTCATGCTATAGGTTGAAATAGCCCAGTCGCGGCGTACATCATCCGGACCATATGAGAAAAATAATTTTCGGGTGGTGCTGTTAAAACCATACGCATAACCTATTTCCGCAAAATCGGTAGACCGGCAGTTCACACCATTCTCATTACCGATACGGCCGCCTTCACGATAGGCATCGTTATTGGTGCCATAACATTCCGCTTCCCAGATACATTCTTTATAATCTTCAATATCGGCGCTGTGGTTGATGAAGATCTGTTTGTAGTCGGGGTTCAATACATGCTCGTTCGATTCTTTTACCTTCAATGCCCAATCGCGGGCCTCTTTGAACTTCGAAGCATCTTTCAGGGGATAACCCGCCATGGTAAGGTATACACGGGCTAAAATACCTCTAACGGCCGATTTTGAAACCTTGCCGCTCATACCTACTTCAGTGGCCGATTGTACCAGCGTTTCAGCTTCTTTCATATCGGCTGTAATTTGTGCATACACATCTTTGGCAGGCGTGCGTGCAATGTCTACATTGTTCACCGATGAAGAGGGCTCCAGTTTCAAAGGCACATCCCCCCAATACTGCACCAGGGTAAAATAAAAGAAGGCACGCAGGAACAGCGCCTGTCCTCTTACATGTTCTTTTTTGGTAGCATCCATATCGGTCTTGTCTAAATTGGCCAGCAGTGTATTGGCGCGTTCAATACCGGCATATAAACTTTTCCATAATTCTGTTACATGCGCATCGGCTACATCGTAATTATAACGGAATGGCCCTGTGGGAAAAGAAGTATAGGAGAAGAAAGATTCATCGGTGCTGGCATTATGCCTTACGGGTATGCGGCAGCCCCAGTTGGTTTCGGCAGAAACGATATCATATACACCGGCCAGTGCTTTGGCCACTTCTTCTTCGTTGTTATAGTAGTTGGCAGGAGACACAAAACTGATGGGCTCCTTAGTAAGAAACTTTTTGCAACCGGCAACTGCCCACAGCAGGGCGGGTAAAACCAGTATTAAAATTATCTTTTTCATATTGTTCAATACGATTTTGAGTTCAACAATCAGAGGGAAAGGTTTAAGCCAAATGTGATGGTGCGGGCGCGCGGATAAGCCGAGTAATCAAATCCCGGCGTAAGCGCCGAATAACCGATGGCCACCTCGGGGTCTGAACCGGTATAGTTCGTCCAGGTGATCAGGTTTTGCGCCGACAGGTAGAAGCGGCAGGTTTTTAATTTCAGCCTGCTGGCCACTTTGGCAGGCAGGGTATAACCCAGCGCTGCTGTTTTTAACCGTAAATAAGAACCGTCTTCAATAACACGGGTAGAGTATACATATCCAAACTGACCGCCTGCGCGGGGCATGGTGGTATTGGTGTTTTCGGGTGTCCAGCGATTGGCAAAGCTGGCATACTGGTTTAAGTAAACTTTATTACCCATTTCAAAATTCAGGCGGTTGGCATTCACGAGGTCGTTGCCATACGACCACTGGAAGAAAATATTCAGGTCGAAATTCTTATACCTGAAATTATTGGTAAAGCCACCGTAATGCATAGGAAGTCCGCGGCCGATCACTGTACGGTCGTTATCGTTTACTACCAGGTCGCCGTTCAGGTCCCGGTACTTCACATCACCGGGTTGTATGCTGGCGCGGGTGTTGCCATTGGTGGGTACATTGTCTTTTAACTGGTAGGTGCCGTTGGCCAGTTGATTGAAATCTTCATACTGGTAAACGCCGTCCCATAAATATCCATACATCTGTCCCAGCGGCTGACCGATCTTGGTAATGTACAAAGGCACGCTGCTGTACCACGAATCCCAGCTCATGGTAGATGTAATGCTTTCCTGGTTTTGGGTGAGGGCCAGCACCTTGCTTTTATTGAAGGAAATATTAAAGCTGGTGCTCCAGGTAAATTTGGAAGTGCTGATGTTAATGGTGTTCAACCCTAATTCAATGCCCTCATTACTGGTTTTGCCTATGTTTTTGTAGGCGCTTGTATAACCGGTTGTGGGCGGCAGGCCTGCGTTCAATAACAGGTTAGTGGTATTTTTCTTGTAATAGTCCACCGTGATATTCACCCGGTTGTTCAACAATCCCAGGTCGATGCCCACATCGGTTTGCGCGGTGTTCTCCCATTTCAGGTCTTCGCTGGCCAGGGCCGATAATACGGCGCCGGATTGCAATACGTTGTCGTAAGAATAATAGGCCGTAATGGGTGTATCCAGTTTGGCATAGGTAGCATATTCCGAAATACGGTTGTTACCGGTTATACCCCAGCTTACACGCAGTTTGGCATCCGAAATGAATCCAACCTTTTCCATAAACGGCTCGTTGCTCAGTCGCCAGGCAAATGCACCCGAAGGGAAATAACTCCAGCGGTTATCCTTGCGGAACTTCGACGATCCGTCGGCACGGAAAGAAGCCGTAAACAGGTAGCGGTCCTTCAGTGTATAATTCACCCTGCTTAAACCCGATACCAGCGACCATTCGCTTTGCTGGGGCACTACACGTTGCGCTTCGCCATAAGGGATACCCTTTAATCCCATGGATTCATCGGGAATATGGTTGGCCGCCACACCGTCGAACTTGTAGCGGTTGCCCTGCAATGTAAGGGCCGCTACCGCGCTGATGCGGTGATCCTTGTTGATCTTTTTATTGTACGACAGGGTATTTTCATTCAGCCAGTTGGTAGTTCTGTAATGCGAGATGGAGCCGTTAACACCATAAATATTATAAGGGTTACCACTACGGGTTTTGGTGTTGTTAAATGCATCGTATTGCTGATGTGTTTGATTCAACCCACCGGTTACCCGCAGTTTCAGGTCTTTGACAATATTGTATTCCACATAGGCATTGGCAATGGTGTTCTTGATATTGCGCAGACGGTATTCGTTTTGTGCAATCAAAATGGGATTTAACCGGTAATCGGTGGTGGCGTTTACCAGGTCATCGCCCAGTTCCGATTCAAAATCTTCATTGATGGGTTTGCTGGGGTTGATGGGCTGCACGGGACGGTATCCCCACACACTGTATAACAGGTTGTTCATAGAAGAGCCCGACAGCGAGGAGGGAATAGTGCCATAGCGCCTGGTATTGGTGTACATCACATAACCGCCTACTTTCAGTTTTTTACCAATGGCCTGGTCGAGGCTCAGTTTGCCCTGGTAACGTTTGAAGGCAGAATTGATGATGATGCCATCCTGGTGAAACAGGTTACCCGTGGCGGCATATTTTGTTTTTGTTTTTTTGATGCTGCCCGAGATAGATAAAGAGTTATCCGTCATACCTGCATCGCGGTACAGTTTATCCTGCCAGTCGATGGCCGGTACATTTTTATAATCTTCTACCGTTACGCCATTCGCCAGGTAGGTTTCGTTGATGTCGGCCACTTTCATTTCCTGTTGCAGCTTTACAAACTCATAGGGGCTCATGGCGTCCATGGTCTTCAGGTTTTGCTGCACACCGGCATAGCCGTTGTAGCGTATCACCGGTTTACCCTCTTTGGCTTTTTTGGTAGTGATGATGATAACGCCATTGGCGCCACGGGCGCCATAAATGGCCGTGGCAGAAGCATCTTTAAGTACATCGATCGATTCGATATCGTTTGGATTCAGGATGCTGTTATCGGGTGTTTCAACCGGGAAACCGTCGATCACATACAAAGGCGAGTTGTCCTGTGTAATGGAGTTGTTGCCGCGGATAACGATGTTGATGGAGGAACCGGGCTGTCCTTCTGCCGAAGACACCTGTACACCGGGCAGGCGGCCGGCCAGGGCTTCGTCGAAAGAACGCACGGGGGCCTTGGTCATATCTTCCATGGTAACCGATGATACGGCGCCCGTAAGGTCTTTCCGTTGTACCGTACCGTAACCGATCACCACTACGTTCTCCAGGTTTTTATCATCCTGGTTCAGACTGATATTGATAGCCTTACCGGAATTATCCACTTTTACTTCCCGGTTAACAAAGCCTACAAAAGAAAATACCAGCGTGCTGCCGGGTTCTACGCTCTTCAGCGTAAACTCACCTTTGGCATCGGTATGTGTGCCACGCTGGCTGCCTTTAACAATAACAGAAACACCTTCGATGGGTTCTTTTGTAATAGCATGGGTCACTTTTCCCGATACATCTACAAACACAGGCGCCGCGGTAGTTGCGGCCGGGCGTTTTTCCTCTTTTAAACTTAATACAATGGTTTTATCAACGATATTGTAAGTAAGTGGCTGGTTGGCCAGGCAATGATCCATAATTTCCTGCAGGCTGGCATTTTTCATGTCGATGCTTACTTTACCGGCTTTCTGCAGCCACTCCACGTCGTAAAAGAACAGGTAACCGGTTTGTTTGCGAATTTCCCGGAACACTTTGTCCAGCGATACATTGCGCTGCGAGATGCTGACTTTCTGGGCGTAGCCCGTAGCCTGCACCTGCAAACAAACGGCCAATAGTAGTACAGCAGTTAGTTTCATGATCCGCGCGGTTTTAATAATAAGCGTTTTCGCCTGCCGCTCCCCGCGGCCAGGCGCTTGGCAAAGAACCTTCGAATACATAGATTTGTAACGATTGAGGGATCGGCTCCGGGCGTCAATTCGGAAAGCCGGTTCCCTGGTTAATGTTTAGCAGTTATCAAATGGTGATTGTTCAACTTAACCCGATCGGTTCTGCTACCAACAGAGCCTATAGTCCCGGCACTTGTGTCGGGATTTTTTATCGGGTGAAGGTTTTGGTCGTTTTTAGGGATCCATAATGTGTTGGTTTTTTTATGGCGTTACAGTTAATTTATTTCCTTCCAATGTAAAATGCACCTTGCTCAGCTCGAGTATCTTCAACACCTGTGTTAAACCGGCATCGCGCGATACCTGGCCGGCAAAACGCCGGTTTGGAATGGTGCCTTTGAATTCCACCTCAACCTGGTACCAGCGTTCCAGTTGACGCATGATGGTGCGCAGGTCTACATTATCAAACCAGAACAGGCCGTTCTTCCAGGCAATGGCCGCTTCCGTATCCACCGTTTTCACCGAAATAGGTGCATCCTGTGTATACACCGCCTGCTGGCCGGGTTGCAGTATGGCCGATGTTTGTTGGTGTACTACTTTCACCTTTCCTTCGAGCAGCGTGGTTTGTATGGCGTTTTCGTCGTTATAGGCGTTTACATTAAAATGGGTTCCCAGTACTTCTATGGCGCTGCCGTTCACGTTTACTTTAAAAGGCCGGCGCTGGTTTTTGGTTACTTCAAAATAGGCTTCGCCATTCAGTTCCACCACGCGCTCATTACCGGTAAATGCCACAGGGAAACGAATAGAAGAGGCTGCGTTCAGCCATACGCCTGTGCCATCAGATAAAACAATGTGGTATTGTCCGCCTTTGGGCGTGGCCACCGTATTGTATTGAAGAGCAGTTGACTGCCCGGCAGATTCATATTTCAATTGTCCATCCAGCTTTATAACCCGTGCCTGGCCCTGTGCACCAATGGTTCCATTGGCGGCGCTGTCGAGTACGATCACCGAGCCATTGGCCAGGGTGAGCATGGCTTTGTTGCCGCCTGGCGCTATCTCTTTTATTATTGGCTGTTCTTTGGCGGCGGTGAATTGTTTGTTGTTGGAAGAAGTGATGAAATAATAGGCGGGAATACTGATAGCTGGTAGCAGCGTGGCGGCCACTGCCAGGCGTATTATGGTTCTTTTTAGGAACGGAGTTGTTTTGTGTTGCTGGCTGGTTCTTTCCAGGATGGCCGCTTTCATTTCTTGGGATAAGGCTTCTTTTTCCTGCCGGCTGATGGTATCGAGCACATCGGGATTGTTGTCGAACACCTTGTAATAAGCCTCCAGGAACTGTTTTTCTTCCTGGGAGGCCTTGCCGGCCAGGTATTTACGTATCAGGCTAACCAGCTTTTTCCTGTTATAGGACTGCGCCATGTACCAGTTGTTTTATAACTGAGTACCGGAAAACAGGAAATCTCCCTTAAAAAAGCAAAGTTTTTTTACCAAAGAAGTAATGATATGCCGATGAGCAGCGACATAAAAAAGCTGGCGATGTGCAGGCGCAGGCGCTGGATGGTGCTGCCCAGCTGGTTTTGCACCGTTTTTTGCGATACCGCCAGTGCCCTTGCAATCTCCCGGGTAGACAGTTCTTCCTCGGTATGCAGCAGCAGCATTTTCCGTCTTTTTTCGGGAAGCACGTCTATCCAGGCTTTTACAAAATGAAAGAATTCTTTTTCCATCACCTGTTCTTCGGCCTGGAAGCTGGAAGCAGCCAGCGTTTCGTACAATTCATAGAAGGAAGGCCCTGCCTTTTCCCGCGCGGCCAGTTTATATACCTGGAAACGAACGGCGGTTAATAAATAGGCTTTCAGGTGGTTGATGGTGACCTGGTTGCGGCGCATCCACAGATCGGTAAATACGTCCTGTACGATATCGCGGCAGAGTTCTTTATCTTTTAAGCGCTTGTAGGCAGCATTGAACATAGCTTCCCAGTAACGGTCGTAAATGGCTTCAAAAGCATTACGGCTGTCCTGTGCAAGCATCGCGAGCAGTTGTTGGTCTGTATGTACAATAGCAGTCACGCTTGGGTATAGTACGGTATAAAAATATAAAAAATAGTGCATGGAATGGGGGGAAGGTTCATGCAAACGATTGCGTATATCTGATTTTGGTTTATTTTGACCGTATGCTTTAAATGGTCTTATTATTATGGGAAGTGTACTGAAATTGATACCCGGGCAGCGCTACCGCGTGGTAAAGCCCTTTACCGACTACGACCGGCAGGTGCATCCTGTGGGTGAAACCTGGGTTTTTGAGAAGACGAATTTTTTGCCTTATGATGATGGGTTGACATTGCATGTGGTGCAGGATGGCGAGCAGGTGGTGTATAGGTTGCAGTGGAGGGGTGGAGGAGCAGGCGGCGGTGATTGAGGGGTTTGGGGAGTATGTGGAGGTGTGTTAATTAATGTATGCGATAAACATTGGTATATTATAGATAAGAACTACACTGTTTACTACCAGGAATAGCCAGCTGATTGTCTTCTTTTTTTTGAGTTGTGGGGTTAGTGATGAGAAAATAAGGGATGGGGTAATGTACCAGGTGTATTGTATGGTAAAACACTTGCTAGTAGTATTTTTTGATTTGAATGTGTGGCATTATTTGTATTCGAAATTTCTATAGTAAATGAAAACGCATTTTCTTTTACTATGGATTTTTATAGTTAAAGGAAATGCTTTTTCTTTTTACCAAGGTGTATAAAGGTTGATTTGAGTTGCCGGAATAATTCGGAATTTCAACACAAAAGCTAGATTATTATGGGATATGACTTACACATCACAAGAAAAGAAGATTGGTCTGACGAAGAACCAAATAAGGATATATCGTTAGAAGAGTGGCTGGCTTATATTCACAGTGCGGGTTCTGAATTGGAATTATCAGACGCTTCTTGGGTAAAAGTGCCTGGAAGCGAAACGGAGTCACAGGTAGCACCAGGATTTTGCAAGTGGACAGCGCATCCGTCAGATGAGAGGCCATATTTTGATTATTTTCGTGGGAGTATCAGCACAAAGAATCCTGATGACCCAACCACAAGAAAAATGTTGTCTATGGCCAGCCAATTGAACGCCAAAGTTCAGGGTGATGATGGAGAAGTTTATGGGTTATCGGCAGATAACGAAATAGTTTACCGGCATATTGAAGTTGCAAATACAAATAAGCGTAAAAAAGCCTGGTGGGAATTTTGGTGAACTGTTGAATAGAATCATCGATGACGCGGGTCTAAAAATGTGGTCTCGCCCAGAATCGAACTGGGATATCAAGTTCCGGAGACTTGCGTACTATCCATTGTACTACGAGACCGGTTTCGCCAAAAACTCCGGCGGGCGGCAAATCTACAC
>Ga0065721_10003785_pt1 | contig 76374 bp, 64 predicted proteins | sample Mesricmetagenome_FD_59108 | JGI IMG/M metagenome (GOLD analysis project Ga0065721, IMG submission 59108) | Mesophilic microbial community from rice straw/compost enrichment Sample: eDNA_1 v2 (version 2) | ecosystem: Engineered > Solid waste > Grass > Composting > Bioreactor | place: USA: Davis...
GGCTGCCGTCGGTGCGCGATATGGGGCGGAGGGAAAATGCCAGCCCCGCAACTGTGGTGGAGGCATATGAATTGTTAAAAAGCCGCGGCTTGGTGGAAGCGCGGGAGCGCTCCGGGTTTTATGTCGCCAATAAAACGGTACCGTTGCTGGATATTCCCAAATCCAAGCCCGTATTGGTGCAACCGGCGAGTTTGGCGACGGATGATTTAATTGCCGCGCTGCGGCAGGCAACTTATAACCCGCGAATTTTTCCCTTCGGCACTGCGACTCCGCTGCCGCAGTTTTTCCCTACCAAAGCGGTTAATCGCTGCGTTGCGCAGCTGTTGCGCGACGAGCCGGCAACTCTGTCCGAATATCGTTTTCCACCAGGTTCGGAGGAGTTGCGCAAACTCTTGGCGCGGCGCTACAGCGCATTTGGAGTAAAACTCAATGCGGAGGCTTTGGTGACAACGGGTGGTGCGGTTGACGCCATAGGTTTGGCGTTGAGTGCCGTTGCCCAAGCCGGTGATATTGTCGCGGTGGAGACGCCGGGATATTTCGGCATTCTGCAGTTGGTCCGCTCCCTCGGTTATAAAATTCTGGAAATTCCTCTGGACCCGGAGCAGGGTTTGACACCGGAGCGTTTTCGCGAAGGCTGGCGAAAATCCGGCGGCAAAATCAAAGCCTTAATTACGGTGGCGAATTTTTGCAATCCGCTGGGCACGGTGACATCGGATGACAATAAAAAAATCCTGGTGGAAATGGCGGCGGAATACGGCGTTACCATTGTTGAAGACGATATTTATGGCGATCTCGCTTTTGATGGCAGCCGGCCGCGACCGCTTAAAGCCTTTGATCAACACGACGCGGTGATTTTATGCGGCTCCTTTTCCAAAACCATCAGCCCGGCGTTGCGGGTGGGTTTTGCCGCATCCAAATTGCACGCGCCTGCCATTACCTTGCATAAGGCTGCGCGGGCTTCCGGGGTGTCGGCGCTGGCGGAGGATGCTCTGACACTGTATTTAAAATCCGGCCATTACGATCGCCACTTACGCAAAGTGCGACGGGATTATTACACCCTCACATCACAATATACCCAGGCGATTCTTAAAATGTTTCCGGCGGGAACACGGGTAAGCCGGCCGGCAGGAGGATTTGTGCTGTGGATTCAATTGCCGGCGCAGATAGACTCCCGGGTGCTGCAGACCAAAGCGCTGGAGAAAAATATCAGTGTGGCTCCCGGCGCGGTTTTTTCCCTTAGCCACAGCGATTACGCCTCTTATATCCGCATCAATTGCGCCATTCCTTTTGATAGCCAGTCGCAGCGGGCGTTAAACCGTCTGGCGCAGATGGTCAATGAAATGATGTGAGCGGCTTCCGTCGCGTTATGTTCGCCGGCAGACGCAATTGCTCAGAGCGGTAATTTATCCTTAAGGCGTATCAGTCCGAGGAGCGCAGCTATGAATATTACTATTACCCTGGCCCCATTGATTTCCCTGATCGCTGGCATATTGATTTTGCTGATGCCGAAACTGCTGAATTACATCGTCGCCATTTATTTGATCGCAATAGGATTAATCGGGATTTTTGGACTTTCCATTTAAAGGCTGCTTATAAACGCAGCGCAACTAACGCTGCTTGCCCGCATGCATAAACGCTTCATAAAAAATTAGCAGGAAAACAGCGGCGGAAAAAATGGCAAGGCCGATAATTTCCAGGCCCAGGGCGCGAGCGAGAATACCGGCAAATCCGGTTAGTGATGCTGCTCCAAGGGCGGCAAAGGCGACTTGAAAACCTATGGCGCTATTGGCGTGTTCTTCGCCAACGCGTTTGGGGGTAAGGCTGATCAATGAGGCAAATATAGGTGCAAAGAAAAAGCCGATCATCATCAACCCTAAAACGCTGAAAGGCAGGGATAGATCTCGCCAGAACAGAAATGCTCCGATAATGCTGCCGATAATGCATAGACGTAGGGTTGCGATCAGTGGAACTCGGTTGGCGATAAAGCCGAATAAAATCCGGCCCACCATCAAGCTGCCCCAATATAAGCTCACAACAAAACCGGCGGTTGTTTCAGATACACCACGGCCAAGTGTCAGTACGGAATAACTCCATTGCGCTGTGGCCAACTCCACACCGCTATAAAAAAAGAACATCAACATACCGAACCACACGACCGGACGGCGCAGGGTTTTTAATGTAGGTGCATGAGATGGTGATGTTTGTGAAGAATCGCTGATATTGGGTTCTTGTTGCCAATAGCGGCGGGTAACAAAAAAGGTAATCGCGAGGGCAAGCTGCGCAAGGCCGACAATCAGATAACTGACTTGCCAAACCAATCCGGAGCCTAATACCGCCGTCACAATCATAGGTCCGATAGTGGTGCCCAAACCGAAAAAGGCGTGCATCCAATTGAGCGCGCGCGGGGTGAAGTGTTTGGCTCCGTAGGAATTTAATCCCGCGTCAATCGCGCCGCCACCGAGCCCGGCGATAAAACTCAAAATCAGAATCAACCACCAATAAGGTGCCAAGGCGAAACCCAATAGCGCAAAAGAGGCGGCAAAGGTGGAGAGTGCCAGAACGGTCCCCAACGGCAATACACGCAACACTATGCCACTGCAAAAACTTGCACACAAATAACCGGCTGTGGCAATGGCAATCACTAAACCGAGATTATCCAAAGGAACATGAAAATCCTGGCGGATGGACGGCCAGGAAACGCCGAGCAGACCATCCGGCAATCCCAGACTGGTAAAAGCGATAAAGGCAAGGGCAAGCAGAACGGTGCGCTGAGGCATGTAAACTCCGGTAAAGCATTGACTTGCGCGCCAGCGCTAGTCAAACCGCAAATTCGCTATTCTGACACGAATTTCAATGACTATACTAAGTGCGAAATTTCATTTGCTTAATTGAGAGGAGCAATACATGACCGTCCATCTGCAACTTATGCCTTTGATTTCTTTGATCGCCGGAATTTTGATTCTGCTGATGCCGAAGTTGCTGAATTACATTGTGGCGTTTTATTTGATTGTGATTGGCGTCATCGGACTCTTGGGCCTGTCTCTTTAAGCAGTTCTAAGGCTGGCTGCTTTGAGCCCAGAGCATTTATTGCTCGATACGAAATTTTTTGATAATGCCGGCGATACGCAAGTGATTGGCAACCCGCGGCAGCAGGTCGTGCTTGGAAACCGGCTTGGTGAGATAGTCGTTGCCGCCGGCGGTAAAACATTCTTCGATATCTTCATCGACATTTTTGCGCGCGGTTAAAAACAGAATCGGCAGGCTGTCGAAGGAGTGGGTCTGGCGAATGATCCGGCAGGCATCGTAGCCCGTCATTTTGGGCATCATCACATCCATGATGATCAGGTCGATCTGCGGATTCTGTTGCACCATTTCCACGGCTTGGATGCCGTTCTCTGCTTCCAATACCCGGTAGTCGTGCAGTTTCAACATACCCTGCAATACCATGCGGTTTACCGCGTCGTCGTCCACAATCAGGATGGTCTGGTCTTCCGCATTGCGGGGTTTATCCAGTTTTTTGTTGGCAACAGCGTCGGCGTTAGTGGCTTTGAGCGGATTTGCCGTCGCTGCTTTGTGGTGTTGCGCCGGCAGGTGGAGATTGTCGCGGTTCTGGTCGCTGGCGACAGCGAGGGTAAAGATAAAACGCGAGCCCTGACCCTGATTGGGTTCCACCCGGATAGTGCCGCCGTGCAGTTCCACCAGCTGGCGGGTGATCGCCAACCCTAAACCTGTGCCGCCGTACTGGCGTGTGTTGGAGCTTTGAATCTGGCTGAAGGCTTCAAAAACACTTTCCGACTGTTCTGCCGGTATGCCGATACCGGAATCTGCCACATAGATTTCCGCTTTATTGTCCTCGACCGCCATGCCGACGCGTACGGAGCCGCGATCTGAATATTTAATGCCATTGCCCACCAGATTGATCAGAATCTGTTGCAAGCGGTTTTCATCCGCCATGACCAGCGGGGCGTCGCTGGCAAATTCATTAATTAATTGAATGGGTTTGTTCGCCGCTAGCGGCGCCAATAGGGTGAACACCGTTTCCGTAATCGCGCGCATATCGATGGGCTTTTGATACAGCTCCAGATTGCGATTGGCGAGTTTGGAATAATCGAGAATATCGTTGATCAGGTTTGCCAGGCGTTTGCCGCTGGAGGCAATCAAATGCAAATGATGCGAGGCGTATTCGTCTTGCCCGGCAAAATGGTCGGAGAGGTTTTCCGCAATACCGATAATGCCGTTGAGGGGTGTGCGCAGTTCGTGTGAGGTATTGGCGAGAAAGGAGTCTTTAATATTGTTGAGATTTTTCAATTCCCGGTTGATCTGCCGCTCGCTTGCCAATTCCACCTGTTTGATTTTGGTATTGGCGAGCAACATCATCAGCGCTACCCCCAGCAGCACATAAAGCGCATAGGCCCAAGGGGTTTTCCACGGCGCCGGCAGAATGGTGACTTTAATTTTGGCAACATCCTTGCGCCATTCGTTATTGACCCCGGTTTTTACCATAAAGGTATAGCGGCCGGGATTGAGGTTGGTAAAAGTGGCGCTGCGCTCCTGGCCGATATAAATCCAGTCCTGATCGAAACCGTCCATTTTGTACGCGTATTCCTGATGCAAACCCTGGCGGAATTCCAGCGCGGAAAATTCGAAGGAAAACATATTGTGGGTGTGATCGAGGGTCAGCTCGCGGGTAAGCCAAATAGCTTCCTGCAGTGGCGAATCTTTGGCAGCGATCTGCACCGGCTGATTAAAAATGCGGAAATTGGTGATGACCATTGGCAACACCCGAGTTTCGCGCTGGAGATTTTCCGGATGAAATGCGGAAAATCCGTCGGTGCTGCCGAAATAAATGGTGCCGTCCGCAGCAATATAATTGGCTTCGCGATTAAAATTATTGCCCACCAGGCCGTGACTTTTGTTGTACAGGGTCATGGCCATAGTGTCGGGGTCGATATGCACCAGCCCGTTGGTGGTGCTCGCCCACACCGCGCCGCTGTTGTCCTGCACAAAACCAGTGACATAAAGTGCGGGCAGGGCGGTTTTATCGCCGTAGTGCGTGAATATTTCTGTGTCGGGATCGTAAATATAAAAACCGTCGTCCTGGGTGCCTATCCAAATGCGCCCGGTGTTATCTTCCAGGAAACTGCGCACGCGTTCGCTGGCAAAAGTTTTGGGATTGCCCGCTTCGCGAGTGAAATTTTCAAAGGTCAGCGCATCCGGATCAAAACGTGTCAGACCTGCAGTGGTGCCGATCCAGATAAATCCGCGGGAGTCGGTCATCATGGTCCAGATAAAATCGCTGCTGAGGCTGCTCGGATCGCCAAAAACATGGCGGAAGTTGCGGAAGCTGTCGGTCTCTTCAATATATTGATTAAGGCCGCCGCCCTCGGTGCCGAGCCACAGGCGCCCCCTCATGTCTTTCACCATGGCCCAGACGATATTGTTGCTGATGCTGGAGGTAGTTTTTTCCTGGAAAAAATATTGTTTGAACTGCCCGGTTTTGCTGTCCATACGATGGGCGCCGCCGGACCAAGTGCCCACCCAAAGATTGCCGTGGCGGTCATCGGTGATGGATAAAATCGGATTGGCCTGCAGCGCATGCGGATTATTGGTATCGCGCAAATAGCGGCGGAACAAACCCGTGTCGCGGTCGAACGCATTTAAGCCCTCCTCAGTACCCACCCATAAGGTGCCTTCGCGATCCGCAAAAAAACTCAAGATGGCGCTGTGACTGAGGCTGCCCGGATTGTCCGGCTGGTGACGATAATTTACAAATTGATCGCCGGCGCGATGGTAATAATTCACCCCGTTGGGAAACAGGCCCACCCAGAGATTGCCCTGCATATCTTCATATAAGGCGCGAATTTGATTGGAGCTGAGACTGTTGGCGTTGTACGCCTGGTGGCGCACGTAATCAAAACCGTCGGTTTTGCTGTTGTAACGGGCGAGGCCGCCATGGTCGGTGGCGACCCAGACATTGCCTTTGGAATCGGTGTAAATATCCCAGATGGCGTTGTCGGCGATTGAAGTGGCATCGGTGGGATCGTAGCGATAATTTTTAAACGCGGCCGCACCTGGATCTAGTCGACTCAGCCCGCCGCTGTAGGCGCCAAACCATAAATTGCCCTGCAAATCCTGGTTAATGGCGATGATGTTGTCGCTGATGATGGTCGCTGGGTTGTTGCTGTAGCGGCGAAAAAACCGGAATTGTTTTTTTTCCAAATCGAAGATGGCGGCACCCGCACCCTTGGTGCCGAGCCAGATGGTGTTGTCGCGATCGACAAACACCGCCTGCACACTCACCGGTTCGCCGTGGGCGAGCAGACGCACGGTGAAAGAGTCGATGCGATCGCGCGCGGGCGGCACCACCGCTATGCCGCTGTCGAGGGCGAGAATCAGATTGTTGTGCTGATCCACCGCTATGGCCGCCACCCGGTTGTTATTGCCGGGCAGATAGGCTTCGAAGTTGTCAGTGCGGGGGTTGTATACGTGCAGAGCCTTTTCCGTGGCGATCCACAAGCGGCCGTCCTGGTCCAGCATCATGTCATTGATGTAGTTGCTGAACAGCGCGTGGGGGTCGCCGGGATTGGCGGCGTAGCGGGTAAACTGCTTGCCGTCGTAACGCACCAGCCCGTATTCCGCGCCGATCCAGATAAAGCCGGCTTTGTCCTGGGTGATGGTTTTGATAGCGCCGACACCTTTATCGCGCAGGCTTTCATCGAGTTGCACGCGATCGAAGCGCATTTCCAGCGCATAGCCGGATATACAGGTAAATATCGCCAACAGGGTGACGAGCGCGAGGAGCACTTGCCGCAAAGTGTTAGGGGCCTTGGGCGCTTGAGTCATGGGTCCCGCAGTCAGCTCATAAGGATTTGTGACGAAGTCGTCATGCGTTATTTCAGTATAGTCTAAGGTGCGAAAAAGCACGTGTTAGGGACCCTTGCCATGCCGGAACCATTTAAAAATCTCTTCAATCGCCCGCTAATCGACAACCTGGGCAAGCACCTAAAAATGCGTTATCCGGCTTTCGATAAAACCGGATTTATTCGCATGGCGTCGCGCCAGCTTGAGGATCTGGAATTGAAACAGCGCTCGCTGCAGATCACCGCTGCGCTGGAGCGCCATCTGCCCGACGATTTTTTGCAGGCGCGGGAAATTCTGCTGGCGGCATTACACCCGCAGGATGATGTGGATCTGCGCGAGTTGAAAATGGATGAACAGGGCGTGCGCGGTTGGGCGGTAATGCCCATGGCGGACTATATTGCCCGCCGTGGGATGAACCATTTTGATGCGGCCATGGAGGCGTTGCGGCAGATGACCTGCCGATTCAGTGCGGAGTTTGCTGTGCGCCATTTTATTCGTGCGGATTTGCCGGCGGCGCTGCGCCATATTCGCCGCTGGGCAAAATCGCCGAATTATCATGTGCGGAGGCTGGCATCCGAAGGTGCGCGGCCGCGTTTGCCCTGGGGACAACATCTGCCGGAATTGATTGCCGATCCACGGCCGATGTTGCCAGTGCTCGCAATGCTGCGCGACGATCCCAGTGAATATGTCCGCCGTTCGGTCGCCAATCATTTAAATGATATTGCTAAGGATCATCCGCAATTGCTGACCGAAGTGGTGCAAGAGTGGTACGCGGACGGCAGCGCGGAGCGCCAGCGCATGTTGCGTCATGCCTGCCGGACCTTGATCAAAAAAGGCGATGCGCGAATTTTATCCGCCCTTGGTTACACCTCCGCAAAAAATCTGCATAAGACATTATTGCTGGAACAATTTGCCATTGCCCACGAACGCCCGCGCATTGGCGAACATCTCGCCATGAATATGGTGCTGCGTTCCAATCACAGCAAACCGCAAACGTTGGTGGTGGATTATGCGATTTATTTTCGCCGCGCCAACGGCGAATTTTCGACCAAGGTTTTTAAATGGAAAAATTGCCGCCTGCTGCCGGGGGAAAGTCTTGTATTGGCAAAACGTCACTCGCTGAAAAAAATCACCACCCGTGTGTATTACCCTGGCGCGCATAAAGTGGCGGTGCAGATTAACGGAGTATTAATGCAAGCTATCGATTTTGAGCTGTGTGAATAGAGGCTGTTTCATAGCTGCTGCGCTCGGCGATACTGCAACGGTCTCTAACAGTCTTTAGCGGAAATTTTGAACAATCCTGTGGTGTAGCCAACTGAAAAGCGGGCGTGCGATTTTAAAAATGTGATGCTTCGCATGAAACGCCCGCTGCGGCAAAATGCGCGCGCAAAAATTTAAGGTGGCATTCAGTTTGGCGGCATTAGTCTGCGTACTAACGCAACACAAAAACAAAACAACACAGGTAACGGGCATGAAATCAGTATTCATTAATCGTATGTGGGCGCGTCTGTTGGGCTTGGTGATGCTCAGCACCATTGCGCAAGGAGTATACGCCTGGGATAACGGCCGCGATGACCAGCACTGGAAGCAACAGCAACATCAACAGCTCAATCGCGAGCGAGAGGCGCTCAACCGCGAGCGCGAACGTATGCATCGGGACTTTGATCGCCGACAACGAGAACTCGATCAGCGCAATCGCGAAATTGATCAATGGCAGAACAGCGGGCATCACGGCCGTCACGACGAGCGCGCGCACATTGCCAACGAACGTCGCGCGGAATTAAATCGTGAGCGCGACCGGCTCAACCGTGAGCGCGATCGGATGAATCGCGAATTCGACGAGCGCAATCGCGAATTGGATCGCCGCGCGCAACAGATCGACAACAACTGGCGCAACCAACATCAACATAACCACGACCAGCGTTATGACGACCGTTATGTCTGGACCGATGGCCGTTGTTATTCGGTGGACTATCGCAACGGTCGCGAAATCTATAAACAGGTCGCACGCAAATACTGCCGCTGACAGGACATAAAAACGCCGTTTTAGCGACCAATTCGTCTTAAAGTTTGTGCCGGGCCCGACGAGTGGCCCGGCGCTTCCTGCTTCGCCTCACTACACTTTCTGCAGCGCCATCTCTTTTTCTTTTTTCGGTTCCCTGGCGCTAAGGCTGTGAGCCGGGAGAGACGTTTTATGTTGATCAACTCCGCGATGAATGAAGGTCTCGCGGGCATGCAGCAGAGTCAGAAAAAAATTCTGCACACCGCGCAGCAGATCGCCCGCGCCGGACTGCCCACGGATACGCCCGTCAACAACCCCAACGCCACTGGCGCCGCGCCGGGCAGCAATGCCGGTACCGCAGTGGATGACCTCAACGCCGCCAATACGGTTGAGGCGGTGGACAGCAGTTTCCGCAGCGCTTCCGCTTATACCGCCGACAATGGCGATGTGGTGGGCGCGCTGATCGAGCAGAAGCAGCAACAGTTGGTGTTCGATGCCTCGGCCAACGTCGTCAGTGCCGCCAATAAAGCCCTGGGGCGGCTGATCGACGATATCTCCTGATTTATGCAAATCTCCAGCGCCTATCCGTCAGTGGCACATTCCGCCCTGCAGGGTGGGGCTGGGGTGCGGGCAGCGTCTGCGCCCGCAACGTCTTCCATTGTTCCCGCAGTTGGTGATAGGGCCGCCCAGCGTTCGAATTTGCCACCGCGCCCATCTTCTCTTGCCCCTGTTGAACAGTCCTCGTCGAGCGAGCGCAACCGCCTGCGCGGCGATGAAGACGCGGCGGAGCGCCGCCGTTTGGCCCAGCAAGAGCAGCTGATTCAAAACCAAATCAAGTCACTCGCCGCCCGCGACCGCGAGGTGCGCGCCCACGAACAGGCCCATGTGGCGGCAGGCGGGCAGTACGCCGGCGCTGCCAGTTACCAATACGAGCGCGGTCCCAACGGTGTCAACTACGCCGTGAGCGGCGAGGTGCGCATCAGCACATCCGAGGAACCGACGCCGGAGGCGACCTTGCGCAAAGCGCAGATTATCCGCCGCGCCGCTCTCGCGCCTGCGGAACCGTCGCCCCAGGATCGCCGGGTGGCAGCCATGGCGGCGCAGATGGAAACCGCCGCTCGCGCTGAAATTGCCCGCGCTCGCGATACGGAAACAGAAGACAGTGAGAGCGGAGCCACTCAACCGACCGCCCCCGAAGGCGCGGTGGATACGTCAACGACTGCACCAGCGGATAAATCGGCGCAGCCGGTAAGTCTCGCCAGCGAGCGCGAGAGTTTGCTGCAGCGCCTGTCATCTCTCGACGGCACCGCCCGCCGGGTCGGCACCTTGCTCAGTCAGCACGCCTGATCAGTGGCATAATGCGCCGCGCTGTTATTCCCTTCGAAATAAGCAAGCGTTTGAACTAGCTTTATAGTTGTCCAATCTTCTGGTGAGATAGGTGTTTTTGTGTAAACGCTTACTTTCGCCCGCTATTTCAACCGGCCTGAATTGGAGGTTTTGCATGACCGATTATCGTGTACCTCTGCAAGACATGCGGTTCGTCTTGTTCGACGTTTTCCAATCCCCTCAGCTGTGGCGCTCTTTGGCCGGTCTTGGCGAAGTGGATGAAGACACCGCCAATGCCGTGCTCGAAGAGGCGGCCAAAATCTGCGAGCAAGTGGTTGCGCCTTTGAACCGGGAGGCGGATGAACAGGGCTGCCACTGGTCCGCCGGCGAGGTGACGACTCCGGAAGGATTCCGCAACGCCTATCAGGTATTTAACGAAGGCGGCTGGGGTGGCCTGGGCGGCAACCCGGAATACGGTGGCATGGGCATGCCCAAGTCGCTGGTGTCCGCCGTCGAGGAAATGCTGCAGGGTGCGTGTATGTCCTTCGGTCTCGCCCCCATGCTCACGGCGGGGGCGTGCCTGGCTCTCGATGCCCACGGCGATGAAACGCTGAAACAGACCTTCCTGCCCAAGATGTACAGCGGCGAGTGGGCCGGCGCCATGGATCTCACCGAACCCCACGCCGGCACCGATCTCGGCATTATCCGCACTCGCGCCGAGCCTCAGGCCGATGGCAGTTATCGCCTCTACGGCACCAAGATCTTTATCACCTGGGGCGAGCACGATATGGCGGAGAACATCGTGCATCTGGTGCTTGCCAAATTGCCGGATGCCCCCGCCGGCACCAAAGGTATTTCTCTCTTTCTGGTCCCCAAATTCCTGCCCAATGCCGATGGCAGCCTGGGAGAGCGCAACGCTTTGGCCTGCGGCGCCCTGGAGAAAAAAATGGGCATCAAAGGCTCAGCCACCTGTGTGATGAATTTTGATGGCGCGCAGGGTTGGCTGGTCGGCGAGCGCAATCAGGGGCTCGCCGCCATGTTCACCATGATGAATTACGAGCGCGTGGTGGTGGGCATCCAGGCCCTCGGCACCGCCCAGTGGGCTTATCAAAATGCCGTCGTCTACGCAAAAGATCGTGTGCAGAGCCGCAGTCCCACCGGCGTGCAGAATCCAAAACAGGAAGCGGACCCATTACTGGTGCATCCGGATGTGCGCCGCATGCTGCTCACCGCCAAGGCCTACAACGAAGGCAGCCGTGCGTTTTATGTCTACGTGGCACAGTGGTTGGATCGCGCGAAATTCACCGATGACGACGCACTGCGCCAGCGCGCGCACAACCGGGTCGCCCTGTTAACACCAGTGGCCAAGGCGTTTATCAGCGATGTGGCGTTTGAAGCGGCGGTGGCCTGCCAACAGGTGTTCGGCGGCCACGGTTATATTCGCGAGTGGGGGCAGGAACAATTTGTCCGCGATATTCGCATCACCCAGATTTACGAAGGCACCAACGGCATTCAGGCGATGGATTTGATGGGCCGCAAAACCGTTGCCAGCAAGGGTGAGCTGCTGGCGGAATATCTCGCGGAAATTCGGGAATTTATCGCGGCAGAACAGGCGGGCCTTGCGGCGCTGTCACTGCACCAGCCTCTCGGCGACGCGGTGAATAAATTGGAGCGCATCACCAACGAGCTGATCGCCCGCGCTTCTGCCAATCCCTGCGATGTGGGCGCGGCGGCGGTGGAATATCTGCACCTGCTCGGCCACGTCAGCTACGCCTATCTCTGGGCGAAAATGGCCTGTGTCGCCAAGGCGGCGGAAGCTTCCGCATTTTTGGACGGCAAAATCAAAACCGCGCAATTTTATTTTGCGCACCTGCTGCCGCGCATCGAAGGACTCACCGCCAGCTTAGAGCGGGGCAGTGAGAGTTTAATGGCGTTTGATGCAGATCAGTTTTAGCAGCTGTCTCAAAAATCAGCCGCGCGCAGCCATTTTTGAGATGGCTGCTAGTAATTGATGGTGGCGTTTTTTAGTAACTGATCGTGTCATTGAGAAGGTCCAACGCTTCCTGCTCTTCAAATAAATCGCTGGGCAGAGCGTTGGTATCCGTGGTGGCGATCAGATTTTCCAGATACGCGCTGTAGCTCTTGGAATACACGCGAAATTGAGAGCGGTCGGTTTTATACAAATCGATGCGGTACACCGGCGGGTCGTCGCGGCCATCGCAAACAATAAAATCGAAGACCGATTCCCAATTGGCGATCAGCAAGGTTTTTGCGGGCAGATTGCAGGGCAGAGCGTCGGCCGCTACCAGACAATCGAACTGATCGCGAATTTCTTTCAGATCGTCAAAATAAATTGCCATCCACGGCGAGAGGAATCCGGCGGAACGGCCAAAACTGCGCAGAAATTGGCGGTAGCTGGAGGGAAAGGTCAAGCCGAAATAATTTTCCAGGGACTGGATTTCAGTGTCGCTGACACCGACGAGTTCCGACTTGTCTGCGACGCCCCGATTTTCCATCAAACAGGTCAGGTGGCTCACGTCAATCATCGTAATTGCTTCTTCTCAATGGTCTGATTGTCATCCGGCGGGAACCCGCAGGCGCAGGGGCCGGAATCTCGCAAAAAACCTGTTCTTCGTCGTGCTCTATTTTTTGTTCCGGCTGGCTTTTTTGACGAACCCGCACGCTGCATACGAGTCGGTCAAATCCGCAAGCGGTATTTGCACATTTAATTGAGTATTGCAGCAAATACCCGGAGTGCAAATTGTCTTGCGGCGCCGCTGGTTTAGGTTTTTCCCGAGCTGGAGAAAACGCTTGATGATGGCGCGCAGTGTAATGGAATCCTCGCGCGCAACAGAAGGTCAGCCGTCGGCTGAAAATTCGCCGCTCAAGGTGCGACGGGGACGGAGGGAAAAATCGTGGCGCCGGGGCCGAGGGGCCAGCCGAGCAACACCCAAATCGCCAGCAGGCAGGACCACACCAGCAGAAACACCACGCTGTAGGGCAGCATCATGGCGACCAGGGAGCCGACACCTATATCCTTCTGATATTTCTGCGCGAAGGCCACCACCACGCCGAAATAGGGCATCAGAGGGGTGATGATATTGGTACTGCTGTCGCCGATACGGTAGGCGACCTGCGCCGCCTCCGGGGACAGTCCGGCGAGCAGCAGCATGGGTACAAATACCGGTGCGAGCAGCGCCCATTTGGCCGAGGCGCTGCCGATGAACAGGTTAATCAAGGCGGTCAGCAGCACAAATGCCACCAGGGTTACCGCTACCGGCAGAGACAGGGTTTGTAGCAGGGCGGCGCCTTTGATGGCGATGATGGTGCCGAGGTTGCTCCAGGCAAAGTAGTTGACGAACTGGGCGGCGAAAAACATCAACACCAGATAGCCCGCCATGGTGGCCATATGCTGTTCCATGCCCTCCACACATTCCCCCCAGCGGCGATACCGGCCGCTCACCCGGCCGAACACAATGCCCGCCAGGGCCGCGTACACCGCCACGACCACCACAATGCCGCTCATAAACGGCGACTGCAGAATGCTGCCGTTGTCGCGGTTGCGCAGTACGCCTTCCTCCGGCACCAGGCCGAGGGCGAGCAGAGCGGCAAAGGCGGCGGTGAAGATCAATGTGCCGTTCAATCCCCGTATTTCGGCGGTGGTCAGAGTGTGGTCCATCTCGGCCTCCGCCTGAGAGGCTCCTGCGCCATACTTTGGAAAACGCGGCGCAACCAGGCTGTGGGTGACCCAGGTGCCAGCGGCGGCGATGATCAGTGTAGAGGCCACCATAAAGTAATAGTTGGCGGCGGCGTTGACGCTGTAAGCCGGTGCCACCAGGCGCGCAGCTTCGGTGCTAATGCCGGCGAGCAGCGGATCCAAAGGCGTGAGCAGCAGATTGGCACTGTAGCCGCCGGACACTCCGGCAAAGGCGGCGGCTATGCCCACCACTGGATGGCGCCCGGAAGCGAGAAATATGATGGCGGCCAAAGGCAGCAGGATCACATAACCGGTATCCTGGGCAATGCTCGACAGGATGCCGCAGAGCACCACGGAAAAGGTCAATAACTGCGCCGGCGCTTTTAGAACAGTAGCGCGCAGGGCGGCGGACAGTAGGCCGGAGTGCTCCGCCACAGCGATACCGAGCACCGCCGTCAGCACCGTGCCCACCGGGGCGAATTGGGTAAAGTTGCCGACGCTGCTGGTGAGAATGCGGGCGAGACCGTCGCGACTGAGCAAATTGATGGCGGGAATGGTGGCGCCATTAACGGGGTGCACAGCGACTAAGGAGAGCCAATGTGCGCCAGCGGACAGCAGGAGTACCGCTGCGGTGAGGTATATAAACAGAAGCGTGGGAGAAGGCAGGCGATTGCCGGCGCGCTCGATACGGTTGAGAAGGTTCTGCAAGGGCATTGGGTCTTCTGCGGGACGGACTTTGGCAGCACACTAGGCGCATGCCGGTGGCATTGCAAGAGTCGGCCGTTTAATAACCAGCGCAGAGCGCATTAGATAAGGCATCACATGAGTGGCAGAGAGACGGAGCAGTACGGATCCAAGGCACGGCGGTCGCGTGTAGGCTCTGTTTTGTTGGCGCTCCTGAGTGTGTTCGCCGCCCCGGTTTGGGCGCAAAACGAGGAGCAACAACCGGTCGATGCCTGCTCTGCTCCGGAACCGGCGGAGGTTTCCGTAGCGGAGAGCTATAACGATCACGCCGGCAAAACCATCGCCGCCGTTCGCTTCCGTACCCTCGATGTGTTTGATACCCGCGACCCCCGCGAGAACAATGCCATCTACCGATTTTTCAACTGGCTGCATGTGGACACCCGCAAAAGGGTGGTCGAATCGCAGTTGCTGTTCCACACCGGTGAGGCGATAGATCCGGACCGGGTGGCCGAATCCGAGCGTTTGCTGCGCACCCGCCCCTATCTCGGCAACGCCTTCGTGGTGGTTGACGCGGTCTGTGGTGACCGGGTCGCGCTGCTGGTCACCACCCGGGATATCTGGACCCTCGACCCGCAGGTGAATGTCGGCAGGGAGGGCGGCGAGAACAAACACGGGTTTGGTTTCAGCGAAGAGAACCTCTTCGGCACCGGCACCACCCTGACGATTGGCTACGACAAAGACCGCGACCGCTCCAGTACCTCCGTCGGTTTCTACAGTCCCCACCTGTTCAATTCCCGCCTGGAAACGACCTTAGGTTTTGCCGATACCAGCGACGGCCAGCAGACCCATATCGCCGTTGAGCAGCCGTTTTTCTCGGTGCAGACCCCCTGGGCCGCGGGCACGCGCAACTGGGACATCACCCAGGAGGAGACCATCCGCTACCGCGACGAGGACATCAACGAGTTCAAACACGTCTCGGAGTTGCACGAAGTATCGGTCGCCTGGGCCTTTGATCGCAGCCGCGTGCGGGCGCACCGCTTGGGCTTTGGCGTCACCCAGGAGCGTCACATCTTCCGCACCACCGAGGACACCCAGGCGGGAGTGCCGGTGGATGAGAATCTGGTGTACCCCTGGTTGCAATATCAGTATCTGGAGAATCGCTTCGCGGTCTATCACAACCTCTACATGCTGCACCAAACCGAAGACGTCGCCACGGGTATGGATGCATGGGTGCGTATCGGCTACGGCGGCTCCGACCTCGGCAATGACCACGAATTTGTGCGTTACGAGGCGTCTTATAGCGACGTCTGGGGGATTGGGGAGCACCACCTGCTGCAATTTACCTCCACCTTTGCGGGGCGTCGCTATCACAACAACGAGCTGCCCAATGAGCGGGTGTGGAGCGGTGATCTCGGCTACCACTATTTGATGGGCAGCAAGCACCGCTGGTATATACAGCTGCGCTACGACGAGGGCCACCAGTTGGCCCAGCACCGCGAGCTCACCCTCGGCGGTGGCCACGATATGCGCGGTTATCCCACCGATTATCAGCGCGGCGACAAGCGTTACGTGTTCCGGGTTGAGCGCCGCTACATCTCTGATGTTCACCTGTTCAACCTGCTGCGCCTGGGCGCCGTGATGTACGTGGACGCCGGGCGCACCTGGGGCGCGGGTTACGGCGATGCCACCCATCTGAGCAACGTCGGCCTGGGATTGCGTATGGCGTCGAGCAAAGCCAAAACCGGCAAGGTGCTGCACCTAGATCTGGCCTTTCCGCTGGCGGACAAGCAGTACGTCGACAGCTTCCAGTGGGTGATCACCGGCTCGTCCCAACTCTGACTGAAAAGCTCTGATGTCCTTGTTAGACTTGCGCCCTTTGCCGGCGCAGGCGGCCGGCGGTTCCTATTCAACACGAGGTCATCAAGATGCCGTCATTTGACATAGTTTCCGAAGTGGATATGCAGGAAGTGCGCAACGCGGTGGAAAACGCCCAGCGCGAGCTGGAAACCCGTTTTGATTTTCGCGGCGTGGAAGCGAGTTTCGAGTGGACCAAGGAGGAGACCAAACTGACTGCGGAGGCGGATTTTCAGCTGCAGCAGATGGTCGACATGCTGCGCAACAAACTCATCAAACGCAATGTGGATGTGGACACCATGGACGTGGGCGAAGTGGTGCACTCCGGCAAAACCTACAGCATCGCGGTGAAGTTCAAGCAGGGCATCGAGCAGGAAGTGGCGAAAAAGCTCAGCAAGCTGATCAAGGACAGCAAGATCAAAGTGCAGCCGGCGATTCAGGGGGATCAGGTGCGGGTTTCCGGCAAGAGCCGCGACGATCTGCAAGCGGCCATCGCCCTGGTGCGCCAGGCCCAACTCGGCCAGCCCTTCCAGTTCACCAACTTTCGCGACTGATCTTTAGCACGCTGACCTTCCGCGCTAGCGCCGCTGCGCGTCTATGGCGCGGTCGATCTCGCGCTCGCTCATCACCCGCAGGGGCGCTTCGCGAGCGGCATTGGGGATTTGCTGCAGCAGATCCTGGCCGGTCTGGGGATCGACTTTCATCATGGCGTCGGCCACCTGCTGCTTCAGCACCACTATGGCGATACGGCGGTTGCTCGGATCCATGGGATTCTCGGGCACCAGCGGCGCGATGGACGCCATGCCCTGCACCGCGATGACTTTGCTCTCGGGATAACCGCCGCCGAGCAAAGCGCGGCGCGCGCTGTTGGCGCGGTCGGTGGACAGCTCCCAATTGGAATAGCGCGCGCCAGCGCTGTAGGGCTTGGCGTCGGTGTGACCGACGATGCTGATTTTGTTGGGCACCTTGCCGATGATGGATGCCAGTGCGTGCAACGCGTCTTCGGAATAGCTGTGCAAGCGCGCGCTGCCTTCGTCGAACATGGTGCGGCGCTCCCGGTCGATCACCTGAATGCTCAGGCCCAGCTCGGTAAATTCCAAGCGGATCTGGTCCTTGAGCAGATTCAGCGCGGAATCCAGGTTGTTGATCTCCTCCACCAGCTGTTGCTCCAGCTCCTCCAGCTGCTTGCGCTCGATAGCGGCGAGCTGCTCCGCCAGTGCATCTTCACTGAGGCCGTCCAAATCCTGTTCGCTGTCCTGGGGCATATTGTCCGGGCTGTTGCCGATGATCCCGCCGGAGTCCAAGGGGCTCGACTGGCCGGTTTCCATGCTCGGTTGGTTTTCCATGGGGGCGGTGAGATCGACGATGGAGGCGTCCGCGCCGCCGGGGCCGACCAGGGCCTCGCGCCCCGGCGATTGGAAATAGCCGGCGATGGCCGCTAGCTCTTTGGGGGTGGCGGCTTCGAGCAGCCACATCAGCAGAAAAAACGCCATCATCGCGGTCATGAAATCCGCCAGCGCCACTTTCCAGGAGCCGCCGTGGTGGCCGTGGCCGTGGCCCTTTTTCTTGCGGACGATGATGATGGACGGCGAGCCGCCCTCTTTATTTTTTGCCACGGTACTGCTCTTCCAGTTCCGCGAAGCTCGGGCGCACGCTGTGGAACAGCACTTTGCGGCCGAACTCGACCGCCAGCTGCGGCGGCATACCGTTCATGGAGGCGATAAAGCAGGCTTTGATGCACTCGTAAAAACGTTCTTCGTCGCGGTTTTTGTGCTCGAGGTAGGACGAGAAAGGGCCGATAAAACCGTAGGCGAACAGGATACCGAGCAGGGTGCCTACCAGCGCCGCCGCCACCGAGTGGCCGAGCTCCTCCGGCGGCCCGCCGAGTTTGCCCATGGTAATTACGATACCGAGAACGGCCGCGACAATACCAAACCCCGGCAATCCGTCCGCAGCTTTGGAAATGGCGTTGGGAACCTGCGCGGATTCCTGGTGATGGGCTTCCAATTCCTGGTCGATCAAGGCTTCGAGTTCGTGGGTCGCCATGCTGCCGCTGATCATGATGCGCAAGTAATCGCAAATAAACTCAATGGCGTACTCGTCTTTGAGCAGGCTCGGGTATTGGCTGAAGATGGGGCTGGCGGCGGGGTCATCGATATCTCCCTCCATGGCCATCAGGCCCTCGCGGCGCGCCTTGTTGAGCAGGTCGTACATCAGGTTCAGCAAGGTGAGGTAAGTGGTTTTGTTATATTTCGACGGCGTCAACAGAGCGCCGGCGGATTTGATAACACCAAAAGTAACGGCAAGGGGGTTGGCGATGATCATGGCACCCAAGGCGGCACCGCAAATAATCAGCACTTCGTAGGGTTGGAAGAGCGCCAGCGGATGGCCACCGTGTGCCATGAAGCCGCCGAGAAGGCAACCAATCACGACGATGGCACCGATAATGATGTTCAAGCGACTTTTCCTCCGCGGGGTTTTTTTCACTATTTGCCCTGGCGGGCTGAATAAGATCGAGTGAAAACTCTGTATTTCACTATAGAAGGCCGCGGCGCGGCTTTCCGGGATTTTTACGATGAAGGTGCTGCTGCTTTCCCCTTATGACGCACCGAGCCACGCCTATTGGCGGCGCGGCCTGTGCCACCATCTCAAGGATTGGGACTGGACCTGCCTCACCTTGCCGGCGCGTTTTTTCAGCTGGCGCATTCGCGGCAACAGCCTCACCTGGAGCCAGGAGCAGCGCGGGCTTCTAGAGGCGCCGTACGATCTGCTGATCGCCACTTCCATGACCGATCTCGCCACTCTGCGCGGTTTGGTGCCGCGCCTCGCGCGAGTGCCGGCGGTTTTGTATTTCCATGAAAATCAATTCGCCTACCCGGCCTCCGCTGAACAGCACCCTGGAGTAGAGCCGCAGATGGTCAGTCTCTACGCGGCGCTGGCGGCGGACTGCCTGCTGTTCAACAGCCGCTACAACATGACCACTTTTATGGCCGGCGTGGACGAGCTGCTCCACAAGCTGCCGGACGCGGTGCCCGCCGGGGTGGTGGCGCAACTGCAAGCCAAAGCGCAAGTGCTGCCGGTACCCATCGATCCACCCGCTGAGCCGCCGCAGCCGCGTAACAGCGATTTCGTTGAGGTGGTATGGAATCATCGCTGGGAGTACGACAAAGGACCGGAATTGCTGTTGGCGGCGATCGCCCATCTGCCGGCGCATCTACCTCTGCGTTTTCATGTGGTGGGGCAGAGTTTCCGCCGGCGCCCGGCTGAATTCGCGCATATCCACGAGCTGCTCGGCGAGCGCAATTGGCTCGGCCATTGGGGTTATCTGGAGACAGACGAATATCGCGCACTGCTACGCGAAGCCCATGTAGTGCTGTCCACGGCCCATCACGATTTTCAGGGGCTGGCGGTACTGGAGGCGGTGGCGGAGGGCTGCCTGCCGCTGGTCCCCGACCGGCTGGCCTATCCCGAATGGTTTGCGCGCGAGTGGCTATACTCCAGCGGCCTCAACGAAACCGCGGCGTTGTGCGAGCAGCTGCAGGCGTATTGCGAAAACGGCTGCAACCGGATTGCAGCTCCCGATATTTCGGCGCTGTACTGGAACACTCTGGGATTGCGCTACCGCGACATTTTGTCCGAGGTGGCAGAGCGGGCTGCGGTTGCTCATCCGCCAGATGGCCAATAGCGTGGCCACCCCAGTGGTTATTTGCTACATTTTGCGCCGCTTGACTATAAGTTCATCTATTACAAGTACACCCATTATTCCGATAACAAAGGTTTCCAAAATGAAAAATCTTTTCCCCTGGCTGACAAGGGGCATTTCCATCATGGTTCTGCCGTTATTGCTGAGCGCATGCGCTTCCACTTCCCGCACCGCCGAGCAGGCTCCCGGACAGAACCACGGTTTTACCGCCGCGCAGGCGTCAGTCAAGGAGTGGTGGAATATTCCCTACCCGCGCTCATTTGACGCCGCATCGCTGGCGAATAAACAGGAATTCATCAAAGTTCAGGGCAATGGCTTCGTTACCGAAAGCGGTAAACCGTTTATTTTCCGCGGCGTAAATATCGCCGACCCCGGCAAGCTCATCGACCAGAAACAGTGGAAAAAAGGCCTTTTTGAAGAAGTACATCGCTGGGGCGCTAACACCGTGCGCCTGCCGATTCACCCGCTGTCCTGGCGTAAACATGGCAGCGAATGGTTTTTTGCGCGCATCGACGAAGCGGTGCGTTGGGCCAACGCGCTCGATATGTATTTGATTATCGACTGGCACTCCATCGGCAATCTGGAATCCGAGATGTACCAGCATGTGATGTATGAAACCACGCAAAAAGAAACCGCGGAATTCTGGCGCAAAATCGCCCTGCGCTATCGCGATGTGCCAACAGTGGCGGTGTATGAAATTTTTAATGAACCGACCCACGATTATATCGGCACCGGCGCTTATTCCCTTGGAAAATCCAAATGGGAAAACTGGCGCAACCTGCTGGAAGAATATATTGACCTGATTTACGTCTACAACAAAAAAGCCATTCCTTTGGTTGCCGGTTACAACTGGGCCTACGATTTAAAACCGATCGCCGACGCCCCAGTGCGCCGCGCAGGTGTGGCCTATACAATTCACCCCTATCCGCAGAAAGCCAAACCGATCAATCCCACCAAGGAAAACTTTTTTGCTTATTGGGATAAAAGCTGGGGATTTGTCGCGGATAAATATCCGATGATCGCCACTGAACTGGGCTGGTCTAAAGAGACGGATTACGGCGCTCACGTACCGGTGATCAACAACGACGGCACCTACGGTCCGAATATTGTGGAATATATGAAAAACAAAGGAATTTCCTACACCGTTTGGGTGTTCGATCCGGACTGGTCGCCGGTGATGATCAAAGACTGGAAATTCACGCCGTCAGAGCAGGGTGAATTTTTTAAACAGGAAATGTTGCAAGAGCGGGCCCGCGAACAGGGAAAATAAAATAAAAAACCGGCGCTGGACGCCGGTTTTTTTTGAGCTTGAAAAATTAAAGTGCCGCTAATGCCGCGTCGTAATTTGGCTCGTGGGTGGTTTCGTCAACCTGCTCGGTGTAAAGCACTTTGCCATTCGTGTCGATCACAATCACCGAGCGGGAATACAGACCGCGCAGCGGCCCGGTGCTAAACGTCAGGCCATAATCCTTGCCGAAGGTTGAGCGGAAACCTGACGCAGTGCTGACCTTGTCGATACCTTCCGCGCCGCAAAAACGGCCGAGGGCAAACGGCAGATCCATAGAAACACACAAGACTTCGGTATTGTCCAAGTCCACCGCTTTTTGATTGAAGGTGCGCACGGACATGGCGCAAGTGCCGGTATCGATGGATGGAAAAATATTCAGCACCAAATTTTTGCCGCGATAATCCTGCAGTGACACTTCCGACAAATCGCTTTTTACCAAGGTGAACGCCGGTGCGGCGGAGCCGACTTTCGGCAGATCGCCGACGGTTTCCAGAGCATTGCCTTTGAGGGTGACAGTTGCCATACCAAATCTCCTGAATTGGGGAATGAAAAGGTGGGAGGAGCGGGGCGGACCTTACAGTCCAAAATTCTCCCGCGCATTTAGATGAACGCGGCTAACAATACGCGGATTACCGGTGCAATACCAGCTGCAAGGGGACGGAAAAAATCCCTATTTTTTCTGCGGAAAACTGTGCCTACCAATTTTTGATAATGTCTTTGGCGAACAGACCAGATTCGGTGAGATCCTTATCTTTCCACGGGCCGGTGGGATCGGTGTGAGGATTAAATACCGAGGCACCTTCTTTTTTATTATTGAATGACCAGTTGCAATGGCTGAGTTGATGTTTGCGCATAAATTCCAGCCAGCGCAGGGTTTCCTTGCGGTCCACAGCACCATCGCCGTCGGCGTTCACGGCGCCCCATTCAGTAACCATCAGCGCCAAGCCTTTATTCAACGCATATTCGGCTTTATCGCGCAGCTCCTGCCGGTGTGTGCCGGCATAAAAATGCAGGGCATAGGCGATATTGCTAAAACCTGTTAAAGGATCATCCGCGGCCTTGTCGACATCCTGTGACCAGCTCTGCGTACCCACCACAATAATATTGTCGGGATCCACCGCACGAATGGCGGTGATAAGAGTTTGCGCATAGGGTTTGATCACGGTGCTCCAGTCCGTGTCCTCCAGTGGTTCGTTGTAGATTTCGTAAATCACATGGGGGTGTTCCCCGTAGGTCTGCGCCAGTTCCACGAAAAATCGTTGCGCCGCCTCTGGATTGTCTTCGGCGTGGTGACTGTGCCAATCGATGATGACGTACATTCCCTGTGCGATGGCGGCGTCCACCACAGTTTTGACTTTCGCCATGCGCCCCTGCCAGTCGTGAATAATACCGCCGTTATTTTCTACCCCCATGGCGACGCGAATGATGCCCGCGTTCCACTCTTTTCTGGCGTAAGCCACCGATTCCGCGTGAAAAAAACGGTCGCCTAACCAGCCTTTATTGCCCCAAAAAAGGCTCGGGCCTGCGAGGGAAACCGGTTGTTTGTGTTGATTGACAATGCGATTGCCACTGACGCTGAGATGGCCGTGTTCAGCAACAGGTGTGAGCTTGGATGTGCAGGCTTGGATAAAAAAAAGGGGCAGCAGAATAATCGCGGGGGAGCGCGCAGCGCAAACAATCCCGCGCAGCACGCGGCGCAAATAATGCGTCATTCAAAAACCTTAAAATATCCATAAAAATTTGGCAGACGGCCTGCAAGCGGTGCGGCTCAGCAGGCTTTATCCAGATGCCAGACATCGTCGTGGCAACGGTTTAAACGCGGGTACAAATCGAGGAGGATGGATTTCAGCATGGGCGATTTTATATTGTGCAGCGCTTTCTGCATCGCTTTGAGCGTTTCGTCTTCCACAACTTCCAACTGTTTGACCAGCGTTTTATCTTTATCCACATTCAAACCGAACAAAATATCCGGATACATTTTATGGAGCACACTGCCGAAGGTGTGGCCCAATTCCGGGGTGCCTTCTTCCTGCACCATGTAAGGTTGCAAATACGACAGTGCCGCTACCCGCGCTCTTATTACGCGCTGAAAAATCAATTTGTGATCCTCGAATTCGGATTTTTCTAGCGCAGCGCGATAAAACTCCACACCATCATTCAGCGTTTGAATCAGTTCTCTTAATGTTTCAACGTCGTCTACGGACATGACCGACCTCCCGTTAGCGGGTTTTAATCGTGTACAAGCCAGGCTTTTCTGCCCGGTTACGCGGCGTTAAATCGCCGCGGAGCGTGACAAAGTCCGTTAATGGAATAAGTATAGATGATTTGATTTCCCCAGCTTTTTGATGACAAATCATTTCTGAAGTTCAGAATCTCTGCCTATAAGCAGAAGTTATATAGAACGCGAAAAATGGATCAGCCAAGGACAAATTTCAGACACGCGGGCTGTGCATCCATCCGGGCAGCAGCGTGTAGGGATCTAAATCGATCACTTTATTAAATGCCACGCCGGCTTTGTCGAGTTTGCGATACAGGCTGCGATTATTCACCGCATCAAACACCTCAATGCAGCTGCCCACATACTCTCCAGCGATAAAAATCTGCGGCAGGGTGCTGCAACCGGTGTGAGCTGCGAGAGTGGCTTTTAATTTTGTGCCTAACTCACAAGGCTGATAGGAGGACGAGTCCAAATCGACGGAGTGAAATTGAATGGATAATTTTTTAAAGAGTTTGCGCACCGACCAACAGAATTCACACCACTCCAGGCCAAACATCACCACGGGATAACGCGGGTTGCTGATGAATTGCTGCAGCATCTGCTGGGTGATTTCGGAAATCAGCGGCTCCTGCTCGTCCACTTCCATCACCGGCAGCGGTGTCGGCGGCGCATCAAAGCGGAAATTGGCGGTGGAATCGGAAATCGTCATTTCTTCTTCATTCATTTCCGCACTGATGGGATCGAACAATGGCGTGGTGAGATAGCGCTCTGCCGTATCCGGCAACATACACAAGATATTGCTGCCGGGTTCCGCCTCCGCCGCAATTTGCAGCGCGCCCGCCAGAGTGGCGCCACCGCTGATGCCGGTGAGAATGCCTTCCTGTTTTGCCAAGTTCCGGCACACCTGAATCGCGCGGTTGCCATCCACGGGCAGCAGTTGGTCGATACAACCCTCGCGCAACGCATCTTCGGTCAAGCGGGAGACGAAGTCCGGCGTCCAGCCTTGCATCAAATGCGGTTGGAATTGACTGTGGCTGTTGGGCGGGCTGGTGTAACGCGATCGCTCACTGTCGCTGCTGGCGAGTAATTGCGCGTTGTTGGGTTCACACACAACGACGCGAGTTTTGGGGCTGTGAATTTTCAACATCTGCGCGACACCTTTGAGCGTGCCGCCGGAACCATAACCAGTTACCCAATAATCCAGCGGCGTTTCGCTGAAGTCCTGCAGAATTTCTTTGGCGGTAGTGCGCGCGTGGGCATTGGCGTTGGCGTCGTTATCGAACTGCCGGCAATAAAACCAACCGTGGCGCTCGGCCAGTTCCTGGGCTTTGGCCAGCGCGCCCGAGCCTTTGTAACCGGCCGGAGTGAGCACCACGCGAGCGCCGAAAAAGCGGATTAATTTGCGCCGTTCGACACTGAAGTTTTCCGGCATCACCACCACCAGCGGATAGCCTTTTTGTGCGCACACCATGGCGAGGCCTATACCGGCGTTGCCGCTGGTGGCTTCCACCACGGTCTGCCCCGGTTTAAGTGCGCCGGTTTTTTCCGCGTACTCGATGATGCCGAGGGCCATGCGATCCTTCACCGAAGAAGTGGGATTGAATGCTTCGATTTTGACAAACAGATTGACGTGTTTGGGTCCGACTTTTTGCAGGCGGACACAGGGCGTGTTGCCGATGGTGTCGAGGATCGATGTGTAACGCATGAATATCCGCTCTACGGGGGAGGTCTAGGGCGGGAGGTGCGCCCGGAACCGGACGTCACTGCCGGAACTGGCGCAAGGGTAAATGTGGAGCGAATCACTGGCAAGTGCGGCGGCGGGCGCGGCCCGCAAATCTCCGCCTATAGGTGACGAGTGGTTGAATGGGTTCTAAACGTGTTAAGCCAGCGGGAGCAATACTCCCGCCAAGTGTTACATACCGTTTTGCAGCGCGCCGCCGCTGGGTAACAGGTTGCGTTTGTCGATCAACTGACCATTGACGCCGTTAGAGAAACTCTTCTCCTGAAGATTAGATGACATAACGGGATTGCTGGCGCACCAGCTGACATTGGTTTGCAGCGGCTGCGCCTCTGGAAAATCGGCAAATTCCTGCGAGTAGTCGCTATCGGGCAGAAGTTGCGCCACCACCCACTCGGCGCGGGATTTAACCTGTTCCGCGCCGAGGCGGTTGCGCATGCCCCAGCCGAGGATGTAATCCTCACAGCGGTTGGAATTGGGCGCATTGGTGTAGCCGACATCGCGATCCATATTGAAGTGGAACTTCATCATCGCCTCTTCGAACAACATGGCGACATCCTCAAACTGAGATGAGTAGTTGTAGTCGTCGTTGGCGCCATCGGGTTCAAAATGTCTTCCCACCGTGGCGGCGCTCACTCGGCGATAGGTATCGCTGGCGGGGGCACCCATATAGAGAATACCGGCGATGTGATACATCACGTCCGAGTCAAGGGGATCCCACTTGCGTAGGCGGGTGGAGGCGTACTCGTCGTAGAGTGCGCTGGTGACATATTCGACTCGCATGGAGCGGTCCACGCTGTCGAAGCTGGTTTGCGGGAAAACGTCGTTGGCGTGGGCGAGTTCGTGGAACAGCAACTGCGCCATATCCACCACCACGCTATCGAGGTCGCGGGCGCCGTTCCAGGGACCGTTGACGTAGCGCCACATGGGCCGGAATGCCATCTGGCGGATGTACTCACCGCGGTAGTCCTCCTCTTTGTTGATCACAGCCAACTCGTCTTGGGTCAGCCAGATGTAACCGGGGTCGAGGTAAATGGTCGCGGTATTCAGGCTGTAGTAGGACGGCCGGATATCGTCGTCGATCACCACAGCGGTCAGGGCGCCGAACAAATAGAGCATGTCGTCCGGCATGCGGTTGAGAATTTCTTCCAGGCGATCACCCATCCAAGTATGGGAAACCAGCGTTCTCTCCAGAATATCGGCGACCGTTGGCGTCCCACCGGTTGCCATCGCTATGGGCGGCAGCTCCTCCAGGGTACAGGTGCGGCCGGGGCCAGCTGTGGCACAGCGTTTCAAAATCTCGCTATAGGGGCCGCCAGTGATGTAGGGAGTGACATTGTCCAGCCCTTCATCGCGGACGTTGTGTCTACTTTTGCCACCACAGGCGATCAGGGACAGCAGGCAGATTCCCAGGAGCAGGCCAGTAACGCCGCGCATACACGATTCCTTTTTTTGCTTGGTAATTTGGACGGCCGCAATACGGCTGATTTAGGACAACCTAAAAATTGTAGCGGGTTCCTCACCCGCCGGTTGAGGCGGCGCGAACGTTTTCTGGTTTTGGTCACAGACGGCCGGCACGCGCCGGCCGTTTATGCATCAATATTTGACGGTACAGCCGTAGGGGCGGGTGGAAGCGGTAGTGATGGTTTTGCCTTCCAGCGCGGCGTCGAGTGCCGCCATCACATAGTTTTGCGAGGTGGCGATAGCGGAGGGATTGGCCGAGTCGTTATCGTCAATGGCGCCGGCGTAGACCACTTCGCCCGCGGGGTTGATCACATACATATGCGGAGTGGTTTTAGCGCCGTAGGCTTTGCCCATCTCTCCGGATGCGTCGAGGAGAAAATCCGCGCTGGCGGCGAGCTTGTGCTCCTTGGCCACAGTTTTGGCTTCCTCGGGTTCGAGATAACCCTGTTTGCCTTTCGCCGACGAAATCACCGTCAGCCATTGCACATCGCGGCCGGTGTATTTCTCCTGCAGCGATTGCATGTTGCCGCTGCCGTAATGTTTTTTCACATAGGGGCAGTCTTTGTTGAACCACTCCAGCACCAGCCACTGGCCTTTGTAGTCCTCCAATTTATGGGTTTTGCCCGCCGCGTCCACAACCTCGAAAGCGGGGGCGGGTTTGCCGGGAACGGCATCGGCGAAGACCGCGGCAGTGTGCAACAGCGCCAGAGCGACAAGGCCGTGGCAGAAATGGCGGGTGGCTTGGGTAAGTGTCATTGGTGTCTCCTCTCAATCTGCAAATAATGCGTGGATGGTGTCCTGGGTGAGAATCTGAGGCAGCACTCGTGCCGCCCCTCCGCCAGCCGGATAAAACAGGTAGACCGGCACGGAGTTGCGCCCCAGTTCCTCCAAGGCGCGGGTGATAGCGGGATCGTAGCGGGTCCAGTCGGCGCGTAGCCGCAGCACTTGATGCTCCTGGAACAGACGGTCGCTGGTTGCGGTGTCCAGCACCAGCTTTTTATTGACTTGGCAAGTGATGCACCAAGCCGCGGTGAAGTCGATAAATACCGCCTGCCCTTGCTGGCGCGCCTGCTCTACCAAATTTGCATCAAAAGCCTGCCAACCCGCCTGTGCCTCAGGCGCGTTTGTGTGGGGCTGAAGGCGCGGCAGCGTGACTACAATGGAGCCGATTGCGAGTACCCAGGCAGCGGCCTTTAAACCGCGGCGGGCGGATTGCCCCAGCCAGATCGCGAAGGTAATCAGCAGCACCACAATAGCGGCGGTCAGCCAGGCGCTGTCGCCGCTGAGCTGGTCGAGCACCCATAGCAACCACAAGGCTGAGGCAAATAATGGAAACGCGAGAAACTGCCGCAGCTTTTCCATCCAGAGGCCGGGGCGGGGCAGGCGCCTGGCGAGGCCCGGCACCAGCGCCAGCAACAGAAATGGCGTGGCAAGACCGGCGCCAAGAGCGAGGAAAATCCCCAACGCAGCTGCAGCGGGCAGAGTGACTGATGCGCCGAGGGCAGCGCCCATAAACGGCCCTGTACAGGGCGCCGCGACAAATACCGCTAATACGCCGGTCATAAACGCCGAGCGACTGCCGCCGCCTCCCGCCAGACTCATAATGCGATGACCGAATTCGAAGACGCCGAGAAAACTCAGCGCCATCAGCCAGAACAGCAGAATCAACCCCAATACCACGGCGGGGGATTGCAGTTGAAAGCCCCAGCCCACGGCGACACCGGCGCCGCGCAGGGCCAGAAACAAGCCGCCGAGCAAAGCAAAGGTGGTGATCACACCGGCGCTATACAAAAGCCCTTCGTGTACCCGCGCCGACCGCGCGCTCTGCACCAGACTGAACGCTTTAATGGATAACACGGGAAATACGCAGGGCATCAGATTGAGTACCACACCGCCGGCAAACGCCAATAACAGCAGCCAGGGCAAACCGGCTGTCTCCGCCTGCGGGGGAAGTGACTGGCGCACCGGGATTTGCAGAAACTCCCAGGCGGTGCCGTTCGCCACAACGACAAAACCGGTTTGTGCCGGTATGGCTGCACCGGGCAGGGTGTTAAAGCGAAAACGCGAGCCGTTTTCTTCGGCAAATACCTCCGGCGCAGCTGCAGTCAGGAAGTTGCCGTCGAGAGGATAGATATCCACCTTTTGAGAGGTGTTGAGGGTTACGTCCAGTTGAGCGGCGTCGGCTTGGAGTTTCGCCTCGACAATAGTGAATGGCGTCTGTGCGCCGGGCATGGGCAGCTGTCCGGCGAAAGAAGCGAGCAGACGCTGATCATCCGGGTTCCATTGCTCGGCATCGCCGACCGGGCGGTCGAGGGTGAGGGTGCCGAACCCCGGAATGCACTCTTCCTGACACACCAGCCACTCCAGCTCCGCCGTCAGCGCTACCCGATCAGCATCGCGACTACGCCATGCCACCGGCACTATATAAGCCGTATTGCCCTCGTACCCGAGATTGGTCAAATGCGCCACCGGCAGCCGGTGGGGGTAGGGCCATTGCACGTCGCCGGCGAGCAACTGCTCGCTGGTGAAAGTGAAGCGGGGCGCGGCACCCGAGTCGCCGGCGTTGATCCAGTAGACGTGCCAGCCCGGGTCCACCTCAAAATACAGGGCGAGCTGCATATCGCGATTGCGGTCGAACACCTCTGGAGCCAGCCAGCGCACCTGGACGTGGTCGCCGCTGACGCTTTCCGCAGCGCAAACAAACCCCGGCGCAAACAAGGCGCAAAAGAGACAGATCAGCAGTCGAGCGAGCGGCAATCGCATGATGTGGCATCCGCAGGATTTGCCTGTAAGGCACAGGCGATGATGTACAAGTTCCGATCCAAACAACTTAGACGGATGTGACGGATTGTACACCCTGTGTATATGCGATTTTTTTGAAAAGATTGAAAGGAGGGCAGGAAAGCGCGGCGGGTACGCCGCGCGCTTTTAGCGATTAATCGTCGATATGCATAGTGGTGCGGTCGGTAACGTCCGCGCCATTTTCTTTGCTCACCACAATTTCCACACGGCGGTTTTGCTGTCGGCCGGCGGAGTTGTCATTGCTGGCCACCGGATATTGCTCGCCGTAACCCACAATATCCACACGTTGAGCGGCTACGCCATTTTTTGCGAGCTCATCGCGCACCGCTTGAGCGCGCTCTTGTGACAATTTCTGATTGTAGGCATCGCTGCCCTGGCTATCGGTAAAACCTTCGATCAAGATTTTGCGCTCAGGGTATTGATTAAGAAATTCCGCTACTTTTTGCACAGTGCGTTGAGCGCCGGATTGCAGGGTGGCTTTGTTGGTTTCGAACAATACAGCACCGAGAGTCAACACCAGGCCGCGCTCGGTTTCTTCCGCTTGCAAATCCGTTACTTGACGCTCCAGATCCTCTGCGCGCCCAGCGATTGTCGCAGCCAAATCCCGCGCTCTCGCGGATTCCTGACGCTCCGCATCCAGCAGAATATCTTTACGGCGCAACTCTGCGGAGGCCACAGTTTCTTCCGCTTGTTTTTGCGATACGGTTTCGCGGGCAATTTCGATACGTTTCTCCGTTAGGAAAAGCTGGTGCTGATATTCCTCTGCGGTGCCTTTAAATGTTTTTAATCTGTCCAGCGACTCCTGAGCTTCGCGCACAGCAATAGGCGCATATTGTTTGCCTTCAGGGCTGGAATCCAGATTATCGATCTGTTGCTGTAATTGGATAATTTGGCTGTTCTCTTTTGGCGTGGTGGCGCAGCCCGCTACGAGGAGTGCGGGGGTCACGATAAAAGCGGCTAGTAACGTTCTCATAAAAAATCTCCGTAAATTATTCGAATGATTCGTAGGAGGAAGTGCTGCGCGAATTGGGCGTGGCTTCGCGACGCAATAAATCCAGATCTTTTTCGATCTCCTCCGCCGCCTTTTGCGCTTTGCTCGAGCTGGTGCGGGCGATGGCAAGATCAGAGCTGATCAGAGATTTTTCCAACAGCTGCTCCGCCTCTTCAAAGCGGTCTTTTTCTATCGAACTTTGCGCTTCGTTGAGATATTGCTGAGCGTCACGCAAGGCCAGTGGCGCGGCTTCTTCCGCTCCGGCGCTTTCGGCTTGACGCACGCGCTCCTGTGCTTGGGTCAATAAAGAGGTTGGCGCAGGTACCGAGCTACACGCGGCCGTAAAAACTAGTGCGAATGGAAGAAGAAAACGAAAATAATGATTTTTCATAAGGTGTCTCCGCCTGTAATTCATACAGATTTATTTGTAGCCTTTACAGCTTTTGTATTGAAAACATCACTTTTTATATGCATTCAAAACAGCTCCGACATTTTTGCAACAAAAGTGCCACGGCTTAGGAGCAAAGGGTGGATTTATTGTGTCGGGAAGTTTAGATTTTGTTGCAGTGTCACTGCGCGTTGTGCTGAGCGACTTTGGATTGGATGATGACTATGCGAATTTTTCGAGCCGCCGCTATTTTGATATTGATGTGGTTGGGAACTTTGTTGTCGCGAGACTGCTTGGCCCTTGTGGTGCTGCAGTATCACCACATCAGCGCGGAAACACCGCCGGCCACCAGTATTTCTCCCGAGCGCTTCGCGCAACATATGGCATGGCTGGCGGAGAATCAGTATCAGATCCTATCCATGCCAGATCTCTTAGATCTTCTGCGCGATAAAAAAGCGCTTCCGGATAAAGCCGCGGTGATTACCTTTGACGACGGCTATACCTCCATTTATAGCGCCGCCTGGCCCATGCTGCGCAAATACAATTGGCCGTTTACCGTATTCGTCAATTCCCAACATCACGATGAAAAAAATCCCCAATATATGAGTTGGGAACAACTGCGGGAAATGGCAAAGACCGGCGTGACCATCGGCAATCACTCGATCAGTCACACCCATATGATTCGCCGGCAGGCGGAAGAAAAAGACGCAGATTGGCTGGCGCGCTCGCGCCGGGAAATTGTGGATGCACAAAAAAGAATCGATGCCGAGCTCGGTCGCCAGTTGCGCATCTTTGCCTACCCATTTGGCGAACACAACCGGGCTCTGGAAGCGCTTTTAAAAGAGCTGGGTTATATCGCCTTCGCGCAGCATTCCGGCGCTATAGCTCCGTTCGATAGTGTGCAGGCGCTGCCGCGGTTTCCGTTCGGCGGCAACTACGGCGATATGAAGGATTTTGCCCTCAAAGCATCCAGTCTGCCTATGCCAATTAAAAAGGCGGCGTTGCTGGACGAAAATAGAAATTCCATACCAGATCCGCTGGTCGCTGACAAAGCCAAAAATGCAACCCTGGTGCTCGAAGGTGATGCCGACTTCCTTAAAAAAATATCGTGTTTTTATATCGGCGAAGCTGCGATGGCTAAGATTCGAGAAGGGGAACTGCATGTCACCACGAGCACAGCGATACCATCCGGGCGCAGCAAATTCAATTGCACTGCGCCGGAAAAAGGTCGCTTTTATTGGTTCAGTAAAATGTTGATTAAGAAGAATGGGGATGGAAGTTGGTACAAAGAATAATTAGAGGCTTTTCATAACTGCTGCGCTCGCCGATACTGCGTTAAACGCCCTCACAATGCTCATTTACCAAATGTAAACTCCGCTTGTTTGGGCGTTTTTGCCTTGTCTCACCTTCGCTCGCGAGCTATGAAGCAGCCTCTAACACTTGAGCGAAGCGGGTCACTGCGCGACCGGCTCCTGCTCGATAATAAAATCCTCGGTTTTCGCCGTAGTGAGCAGGGTGAGACTTAAGGACAGAAAAACAAAAAGGATGCCGAAAATGGCGGGCGCATGCAGCGCACCACCGACTAAGCCTACGATTAATCCAGCCGATAAATGCGCCGTGGTCGGGCGAATATTAAAAATTTTGCGGCGGCGGCATTTCAGGGAACACAACTTCACATTGTCGCGCCAGAAGACACAACGAGCCTGCCATTTTTGCAAGCTGGTGCTGGTGCATTGTATGCGATACTGGTGCTGATCTTTTTCAAAACAAATGGATTCTAAACGCGTCAATTGATTGTGCCGGGCGACTAATTCGTCGTTAAAATAGATACGCTCAAGCCCCGCCCAACCAGATCCCCAGGCGCGAATCACGTTGCTGCCGTCGTGAACGACATACCACATGCCTTTACTCAAACTGGCGTTTGATACGGCTGGCAAGCTGTTTTGTATGGGATGCATGAAGAAAATAACAGGTTAATAAGAGGCCGGTATTATAACCAAGACCGACCCGCAGAAAACCCCTGGCAGTTTCGAAAAAATGTCGATAACCACGCAAACAGTTATAGCTGGAAAATATACGGACAGAAAAGAAGTGAGGGCTTATTTGCTGCGGCGGCGCTTAGGTGGCGCTGCCGCAGTGTGTGCGGAATGGCCTTAATAAGGTGCTTTTTTCAGAAGAGTCGCTGCCTCTTTGGCAAAATAAGTCAATATGCCGTTGGCGCCCGCGCGTTTAATACACAACAGGGATTCCAGCATAACTTCGGGAGCGAGGTAGCCTTTTTGAATCGCCAATTTGTGCATCGCGTATTCGCCACTGACTTGATACACAAAGGTGGGCACGCCAAAAGTTTGTTTTACCCGCTGGACTATATCCAGGTAGGGCATGCCGGGTTTCACCATTACCATATCCGCACCTTCCTGCAGGTCCAGGGCAATTTCCTGCAGGGCTTCATCACTGTTGGCAGGGTCCATCTGGTAATGGTATTTATTGCTTTTACCGAGATTGGCGGCAGAGCCGACGGCGTCGCGGAACGGCCCGTAATAGGAGGAGGCGTATTTGGCGGAATAGGCCATTATCTGAGTGTTGATAAAATTGTGTTTATCCAGCTCCTGGCGAATAGCGGCCACGCGGCCATCCATCATATCCGAGGGGGCAATCACATCCGCGCCAGCCTGGGCGCAGACCACCGCCTGCCGGCGTAATGCTTCCACTGTAGGGTCGTTGAGAACATAGCCGCTGTCGTCGATGATCCCATCCTGGCCGTGAGTGGTATAGGGGTCGAGGGCGCCGTCGCAAATAATCCCCATTTCCGGAAAGGCATCCTTGATCGCCTGCACCGCTCGCGGCACCAAGCCGGCGGGATTAAATGCGGCCGAGCCGTCGGGCGTTTTCAGGGAGGCGTCGATTTTGGGAAACAGGGCGATGGCGGGGACGCCGAGGGCGAGCAGCTCTTCCACTTCTTTTTTCAATTCATCAATGGAAACCCGCTCTATGCCGGGCATGGACTCAATAGGTTCGCGCTGGCCGTTGCCTTCGATAATAAACATCGGATAAATGAAATCCGCCGTAGAAAGGGTATTTTCTCGCACCAGACGGCGGGAAAACTCATTGAAGCGATTGCGGCGCATGCGGGTGGCGGGGAACTGGCGGCCGGTGAGGGAGAAAGTCATGGAGTCACCTTGATTGCTAGGAGCCATGCCGGCTGCACCGGCATTTCACAAAGCCCCGTACACTAGCTTAAGCCCGGATGGGAGGCAAGCCGGCGGCCGTTAACCAGTCCGCAGAGCGCGCCCTTTGCGGTTAACTGCAGGGTAAAAACGCGTCGGCGTGGATATCGGCCATATTGGCGCCGCTGAGAAAAATCTGCTTTTTCATCTTGTGCACAAAGGTGTCCGCACCGCACAAATAGGCCCGCATACCTTTGGTGCTCGAAAATTTCGCTTTGACGAATTGGTAAATATCCGTTTCGCCAATATCCCCAGGGTGTGCATCTTGGCTTTGACAGACAAAATGAATATCCACTTGCGGATAAGTATGTTGCAGATCCGCCAATTCATTGCGCAGATAAAATCCGGTGGATTCGCGGGCGCCGAGAATCAGATGAATTTTTCCTAAATGCCCCTGATGCAAAGCATCGCGGATAACGCCGTAGAGCGGCGCCAAGCCAGTGCCTATGCCAATACAAAGTAGTGGCTGGTGAATGTCGCCCGCGCTGTAAAAACAATCGCCGAGAGGACCCTGCACCGCGAGGTTGTCGCCTTCACGCAAATGCTCAGCGGCCCACTGACTGAATTTGCCGTTGGCGATGATTTTGATATGCAGCTCAATAAAATTTTCGTGCGGCAGACTGGCGATGGAATAGCTGCGAATCAGGTTTTTTTCCGCGGTTTCGTGCCAGATATTGAGATATTGGCCGGCGTGAAAATCCAATACTTTGGACAAGCGCAGCCGCAGAATATGCGGCGAGATTTTTTCCGCCGCAATAATTTCTGCGGTGGCTCGCGCAAGCCCTTGTTCGGCAAATCGTACTTCAATGGGTGCCGTAGGAGCGCACTGGCAGCTGAGAAAATAACCCAATTCTTTGCGGGTAGTTTTTAAACCCGTCTGCGCTTTTGCGGGCACTTCGCCTTCATTAACTTGCAGTACACACGCCTGACAGGCGCCCGCGCGGCAGCCGTGAGGAATATCCACGCCGTTGCGGAGTAATCCGTCCAATACGGTTTCATTGTCCTGCAGCGGGAACATCTGGTCGTAAAATTTGATAAGCGTCATGTTCAGGCCACGGTTTTTATTCACATCCTTGTGCAATAGCAATTCATTAATCAGCAATTTAATACGTCGTCTTTTACGCTGCCGGCGATTGCGGCAATTTCGCCAATCTCGGTTTCACCGACGCCCAACTCCCGCAGAGTCGCGGCGAGATTTTCGATTACCGCGTCGAAGTGCACTTCGGTCAGCGCCATGTGTTTATGACCCTCGCGCAGATCTTTTCCCGAATATTGATTGGGTCCGCCGAATACCATGGTGAGAAATGCTTTTTGTTTGGCCGCCTGCGCTTCCATATCCACCGTGTCGAAAAACTGGCTGATGCGCTCGTCTGACAATACTTTGCGATAGAAGATATCGACCGCGGCATCCACTGCGGGAGCCCCCCCAATGCGTTCAAATAAGTTCATTTTTTGCTCTCTCCTTAAAGATACCTTTAAAATGTATCTTTAAGATACGCACATGCTGGTATCTTGGCAACCCTTTGATAAGAGATGTTTGGCGATGCAGTTGACCTATTACACCGACTACGGCTTGCGCATATTGATGTACATGAGCGCGTTACCCGAGGGCGAGGCCATTAACATTGATCGGGCCAGCGAGGTCTTCGCCTTGTCGCGCAACCACGTCAACAAGATCGTGCATCAGCTGGGAAAAGAGGGTTTTATCGCCACCCGGCGGGGTAAGGGAGGCGGCATACGTTTGGCGATGCCGCCGCAGCAGATCCGCCTCGGTGACGTCATCCGCCGCTTGGAGACCAACCTGAAAGCGGTGGATTGTGAGGCGCCCGCGCGCTGTGTTTTGTTGCCTGTGTGCCGTCTCAAAAACGTGTTAGCGGCAGCGATGGCGGCTTTTCTGGCGGAGTGTGATCGCTATACACTGGCCGATCTGGTGGAGAGGGACGGTATCTTACAAATTTTGCAGATCAGCTGATCGACCGCTTTGGCGCCGGAGTGCCCGAGGAGGCGACACTTCCGAGGCCGATATGTCCACACGGGATTCCGATGTTGCTCCAAAAAATGACCCACATCTGGAGGCTGCCGGACGCGAACTGGTGCACGATGTGGCAACGCCGCTAGCCACCTTGCAATTAAATCTGCAGGTGCTTTCGACTTATCTTCCTGCATTGATGGAACACTGCCGCAGCGCGGGTTTGCCACCGCAGTTAACTCCAGAGCGATTGGATTCGCTCGCGTCTCTGCCGGAGGCGTTGGAGGCGGACATCCGCAAAATTCGCCAAGCGGTGCGCTCATTTTCGTCAATTCTCGTGCCGGGAAATGTCTCGGCGCTATCCTTTAAAACCTCTTCAAATAGCGCACTTTCGCCTTCCCGGGTTTTGCTGGTGGAGGACGAGTTGGTGCACCAGGAAATTGCCCTCAAACAATTTGGCGACCGCTATCAGGTGGACGTGGTCAACAATGCACGCGACGCGCTGATTCGAGTGGTGGAAAAAGTCTACGGATTAGTATTGCTGGATTTGATGCTATCGGGTCGGGATGCGCGGGATTTAATTGGTGAACTGCGCGCTGCTGGCACTGCAGACATGCGCATCATTTTGGTTTCGAACATGCCGCTGAGTGCGAGCGACGCCGCTGAACTGAAAGTGGATGGTGTGTTGGAAAAGCCATTCCGCCTGGAAGCTTTGGAAGCCCTGTTGCAGAACCGGCCTGCGTCTTAAGAGCTTCCGATTTACCCTTGCTGCGGAAAACAAAAGGTAAACGTGGTGCCTTTATTCTGCTGGCTCTCCACATGAATCGACGCACTGTGTTCATCGGCAATGCGTTTGATGGTCTGTAATCCGATTCCGCTGCCACCTTTTTTGGTACTTTCCAGACCGTTCCAGAGATTTTCCAGCTGGGCTTCTGTCATGCCGATTCCGGCATCCTCAATCGCGACATAGATACGCCGGTTGTCCGCCCAGGTGCGCACCTGAATATCCGTTTCCGCACCGGGTTTGGTCGCTTCGTGGGCATTTTTTAGTGCGTTGATAAACAGGATTTTCAGGTCTTCCGCGTCGCCATCAATTTCTGGCACGCCGCCAAAATGCATGCGCAGATTGGGAATGGTGCGGCCAAACACCATTGCGCAGTCCGTTAGCACCTGCTCAAGCGACATGCGCTCCACCTTGATTTTGCGTCCGCCGTTGAGCAAGCGCGCCATGGTGGTAATGAGTTGTGAGCCCCAGGCGACCTGTTCGAGAATCACCTGTCTTCGCTTTTCGTCGTCATAAAGATCATTCGATACCACACCATCGATAATGGAGAGCGGCGCTTTGATGTCGTGGTGATAGAGATTCATGACATTGAGCAGTGACAATTTTTTCTTCGCTTCCGCCATTTCCTTGTGCAATTTCTCTAGCATGCTGATGCGCTGCAGGGTTTGTGCGAGTTCATTGACCATCCATTCCATCAAGCGGATATCGTCATAGCGATAGTAGGAAGCGGAGGTCAGGGTGCGGCCGACAAAAATCAGCGCAACGATTGCGCCGTTCTGGGTCACTGGAAAACAGCTGATCGCGGAATTCTGCTCCAGCTTGGTTTTAAGCTCTGGCGCTGTTTCATCGATCATCACTATTGAATTGCCGTGCAGCACATGACCGGCGAGGGGTGCGCCGCCCGAGAGACTGAAGGTTTTGTTGGGATTGCCCAGGGATACAAATTGAATGTCGTTGTTGTCCCGCGTCTCCGCGAGAAACAATTGATACTGACGCACTTTGATCACATGGTGGAATAAATAGTCGAGCAGATCGTTCAGTTCGGCGTAGGTGTTGCACTTGTTGAACTGGCCGCGCATATGCTCGGTGACTTCATCATAGTTGTAAGTACTCGCAGCCAGCAGGCGATTGGTATTGGGCAGCAGCCATTTCAGTAGGCGAGGATAGGCTTCCAGGAACACCGCAAAAAAAGCGATGGCAATCAGCGCATTAGTCAGCGAACTCTGCAGCGGCAGGCTGGTGATCAACCCGAAATAGGAGCCGCTGGCCAAGGCCAGAATCAAAGTGCGCGCCAGCGCTGCACTGAGAATCGCCCGGATATCCATAAGTTCATGGCGGATAGTCGCGTACAAGAGCGATGACACGAACACCAGATTGGGGACAACGCCAATGAGTTTGGACAGGTAGAAATCAAACTTCAGCAGAACAATCGCCGAGCTTGCGAAGATGAAAGTAGCCACTAGGGTAATCAGCAGCCACTTGAGTTTTTGTTTCTCCCGCGCGGTGACGGTGCGAAAGCTGAAAACGCCCAGGGCAATACTATTAAGGAAGCACCAGCTGAAACACAGGATAAAGCCGTAGTAAATCGGATCGGGCACCGGCAGATAGCCGCTGCTGACCGGACGCAATTCAGAGGGGAATACCAAGGTGTTGAGTAGGCCCAGTGTCACACTGACAGTAAATCCCGGGATCAGCACCCCGAGATAAAAGAGACGGGAGCGGGAGCCGATCAGGCGCCAAGTCAACAGTGCAAGTGCGGGCGGGATGAGAAACATCCCGATCCGCAAAATATGGAAAAGCTTTTCTCGCCAAAATGCATCGCCGAGACTACTCAGTACAAACAATTCAAATGACCATGCCGCAATACAGCATGCGGCAAGGGCAAAAGCTTTTGTCGTTCCATCTCGTTTTTTGGTGAGCGCAATGGCGCCAAAAATAAGATCGAGTATTCCGGCGACAAAATAATGAATCATTGTTGTAATTAATCTCCGGTTTTGCTCCAGATAAAGTCTCTGGCTGCTTCAATGTCGTGACATGCCATCAGTACCGTCTGAAAGTTTAGATGAGGATACGACTTTGCGTCGGACACCGGCTCCATATAAAACATTCGATAAAATTTTACATGAGCGGGTCTTACAGCCACAACGATGCAGTTTGCCTTTTCACGGATGGCCGACTCAATAATATTGCGATAGATGGTGAATCTAGCCTTAACGCCGCCCTGGCGTTGGAAGTCTGGATGCACCACAAATTTGTTCGCTTCGATCATGGTCTTATCCATTCCGACATTCTCCTGTAGCTCCCGCTCAAAAACGTCCATTACCGGAATGCGATGCTCCTGGTCTGGAAAATAAATACAAGAACGAATGGACCCAATCAGCTTTTTTTTGAAATAAACGAGAAATGAATCGCAGTTAGGGGTTCCGTCAAACTCGTCCATAAAACGGCGAGACACATTTTTTTCGATGTAATCCTCGGCGCTGTAACTCTCATAACGGAGCGAAAAAACATGATCGAGCAGTGGGCCATAAGCTTTGATGCTGCGGTAGGAGGGTGTTTCGATCGGGGGGAAAAAATCATGCTGGTTGAGAGAATCGTTGATTTGTGCGACGGTGGAAATGGGTGCGGAAGACGCGAAAGATGCTGCCATTTTTCTTACCTCGTAGATTGTTAGGGTGTTGGCAAGAAAAGTATGACGACAAGTTGCTAATTTTCACACTCAACTCAGGGTGGAAAATTAATTGAAGATGAACAAATCGCAGGAAATTTGAATAAAAAAATTCATGTTTTGAAAAACATAGAGGGAAGAATGGCGCGCCACATTTATGGCCTTTTTAGGTGGTCATATGAGATTTTTATATATAAAAAGATGTGAAATTTGGATGTGCGTCGTTGATTGTTTTTTGCCTTCGCTGCATCACAATTTTTTTGTGCTTGGTTAAGTTAGGCTTGCCAAAAAAATCGGTGTATTTGGTTATAAGAATTTTTATATTTTTTGGTGCGAAACTGGTGCAGCGAGATTTGGTAACACAGGGTGATATTTATTGCACGAGCCGACGAACGGTAACGATGCGTACGCCCTAAATATGGTGTCGCTAACGAACGAGCGGTCGACAAAGGAGTGTGTGAGTTTGCACTGACAAACATTTTGCCGGTAATTGACCTAGCGGTTGCACGGTGTTATCAAGCGCTGTTTAGGTCCGCCTCCAGGGCCCTCAATCCGGACAGCCTCTGCGCTGCGGCTGTCTGCTAATACTAATAAAGGAAGAATCAATGTTGACGCTCTTGGCCAAGATTCTCAAAGTTCTCAATTCCGAAGATTCGCCCTGGCAGATCGGCTGGGCAGTGGGTTTCGGCGTGCTCGCCGGACTTCTGCCATTTGGTCTGTTGACCTTGGTGATTTTGCTGATCGTCTGCTTCTTCACCATTAATTTGTCGACATTTCTCCTGGTTTGGGGCGTGTGCGGCGGGCTGATGTTGATCTTTAGCGATGGTCTTGAAGCCTTGACTTGGCAGTACGCGCAAAATCCTGCATTCCTGGATTTGCTGGCTTCCACCGAAAGTCTGCAGCTGCTGCATTTTCATCACACCCTGGTTCTCGGTGCCTTTTTATTAGGTCTGTTTTTGTTGTTGCCCCTCACTTGGTTGGGTGCTTTTTTGGTAACCCAATACCGCTTACGCCTTATGACCCAGATGCGTAAATGGAAAGTGGTGCAGATGCTGAAAGCCAGCAAGCTGGTCCAGATCTACGAAAAATTGAGCTGAGGAAATCGACATGATCCGTAAATCTGGCCTTTTGGTTTTTTTGGCTCTGCTGGCGGCGGTGTTTGCGCTGGTGTATCTGTTCGCCGGATTCGCTCTGCGTTTGGGTATGGTCTACACCTTGGAAAAAGCTGCAGGCGCTGAGGTAAATATTGAAAAAGTTGGCGTCAGTCTCGCGCCTTTGGCGCTTAATATTCGCGGCCTGCAAATTACCGACAAAGATCAGCCTACGTACAACAGTGTCAGTTTTGCCAAAGCGCAAGCCTCACTGGAGTTATGGCCGGCGCTGCTTGGTTATTACGTGGTGCAGGATCTTTCACTTGAAGGGCTTGAATTCGGCGGTGAGCGCCGCCGGCCCGGCAAGGTTTATCGCGGGGAAAATGCCGGTGCGGATGAGCAAATCGATCTCTCCGATGTTCTCCGCCTCGATATCCCCAACGCCGATGAGCTGCTGGCGCGGGTCGATCTGCAATCCAAGGAAAAGGGCCAAGCATTGCGCAATCTTATGGCGCAGCAAAAGGAACAATTGGCCGGGCTGAAGAATAAGCTCCCGGAAAAAGAAAAACTCGACACCATACAAGCGCAGATCAAAGCATTAACCGACAGCAAAATCGAAAATGCGGCTGATCTCGCCACCAAAGCCGAGCAGTTGAAGACTTTGCAGGACACGTTACGGCAGGAGCGCGAAAAAGTCCGGCAGGTAAAAGAGGAGCTCTCACAAATGCGCTCCGGCCTGGAGCAGTCGGTGGCGGAAGTGCGCGCGGCGGGAGAAGCGGATTGGCGACGCCTGCAGGAGCTGGCCAATATTCGCGATGGCGGATTGGCGCCCCTCAGCGAAATTTTATTAGGTGATTTCTGGGGCAAAAAAATTGCCCAGCTGGAAACCTTTTATCGATTGATCAAACCCTATATTCCAGCGGAAGGCGGCAAGGGCGCCGAGGAAGAGGTTGAAGAAAAACCGTTCCTGCCAAACCGAATATTGCCGCTGCCGCGCCAACCGTATCCGGATTTTCTGGTGCGCAATGCGAATCTGCAATGGTTGATGGCGGGGGGCGAGGCGAGTGTGCGTTTGCAGAATGTCACCGCCCAGCATGCCATCATCAATGCGCCTACCACATTTAATGTCGATGTCGAAAAATTGCCACGCCTCGCGGAATTTTCCCTGAACGGGAATTTTGCCGTGCGCGAAAATATGACCACGAATGTGCAATGGAAAATGCAGGGGCTGGTATTTGATGAATTTGCTCTCGGCAGCGGCGACAATCGTCTCCAGCTCGCGCAAGGTCTTTTGGCTTCCGATGGTTCGCTAAAGTTGGTTGACCGCTTGGTGGATCAGCAGGCGACATTGTTGCTGCAAAAACCGGAATTCAGCGCGGCGGGCAATCGGTATATGGATCAATTGGCGGAACTGCTGAATCGGCAGGCGGAAATTCCGTTGCAGATAAAAGCGGCGGGACAGCTCAGCCAGCCGGAGGTCAGCATCCGCTCCTCGTTGGATAAAGTGATTGGCGACGCCCTGCTCGGGGAAGCGCGGGAAAAATTGGCCGGCGTGGAAACACGCCTGCGTCAGCAGCTGGATGCAACGCTCAAAGAACAGCTGGGCGATGAATCCGCCTTGCTGGCTTCTTTAAATCGACAGGGAACGGAAGTTGATAATGTCGATGGGCAAATCGAAAGTATGCTTAACGCCAAGCTCGCGGATGTGAAGTCCGGGGCCAAAGATCGCCTTAAAGATGCATTGCTGAAGCGCGGCAAGGACGATTAACGGACGGAAATGCGAGTTTGCTTCTCCTTTGCGGGAGTGTCATATTGCGCTCCCCTTCCACTTTTCTAATTAAATTCAGAGGGTCGATTTATGCTCTACGATTTGACGGTTGTGCAGTTCAGCAAAGTGCTCGGTAACCTCAGCGCCATTCTCGATAAAGGCGCCGCCTATGCGGAGGCGAAAAAATTTGATGTGGCGGTATTATTGAACGCGCGCCTCGCCCCTGACCAATTTCATCTGATCCGGCAAGTGCAAATCGCCTGTGACACTGCCAAGCTTGGCGTTGCGCGTCTCACCGGCAAAGTGGACAGCGCTCCTGTGCATCCGGACACCGAAACCACACTGGCGGAATTGCAAACGCGCATCAAATCCGTACAGGATTATCTGGCTGGATTTTCCGCCGAGGATTTTGTTGGAGCGGAAACCCGGACCGTGAGTCAGCCGCGTTGGGAAGGTAAATATCTCACCAGTATTGAATTTGCCATTCAACACGCAATTCCCAATATTTATTTCCACGTGACCACGGCCTATTCCATTTTGCGCCACAACGGCGTCGATCTAGGCAAAAAGGATTATTTGGGGCCGATGCCTTACAAATCTTAACCGTCGCGTTTATGCAAAAAATGGCAGGTTCGGGTTATACCGAACTTGCCAGATTCCGGCGCTCGATGCGGCCGCTGTACCACACCAGCAACATGGCGATAGCGATCGCCGGCAGCATGGATAAATTCAACCAATTCCATCCCAACTGCGCTTGCAGATGCCCCGCCAGTAAGCTCGCCACCGCTGCACAGGCAAATACCAGAAAATCATTCATACCCTGAACCCGCGCTTTTTCCGCCGGCCGATAACTGGTGGTCAGCAGCGAGGTTGCGCCGATAAATGTGAAGTTCCAACCCACGCCCAGCGCCGCCAGCGCCAGTAAAAAGAACCAATAATCCGTGCTAACTTGGGCAACGGCAATACACGTAGCCAGCAGCACACAGCCGGTTTGAATAATGGCAATTTCGCCCCAGCGCGCGATCAATCTTCCGGTAAAAAATGACGGCAGAAACATGCCGAGCACGTGCCACTGAATCACGCTGGCGGTGTTGCGAAAGTCGTGAGCGTGATGGTGCATGGCGATAGGAGTTGCGGTCATCACTAGGATCATCACGCCATAACCAATAGCGCCAGCCACTATGGCGGTAAATAATTTCGGTTGTCGGAAAAGTTCGCGGTAGGAGCGGCTGGCTCCAGTCTGTTCTTCGAGCGTGGGTTGCGGCAGCGGCAGGCTGGCAATAAGAAAAAGATTTACACCGTATAACGCAACTAATGCCGCAAAAGCGCCGAGAAATTCAGGTCGTGGCCAGAGTTTGTCGGACCAGACCGCGAGATTGGGTCCGAGAATCGCTGCCAGTACACCGCCAGCCATTACCAGGCTGATCGCGCGGGGGCGGTCTTGTGGCGCGCAGGCTTCCGTGGCGGCAAAGCGGTATTGTTGACTGACCCCTATGGCGATACCAATCAGGGTGGTGCTAATGCAAAACAGTACGAAATTTTCTTTCACAATGGCGAAGCAGGCGAGCACACCACCGGCAATGCCGATGAGGTTGCCGAGCAGAAAACCGAATTTTCTCCCCATCAAGCGCATGATTTGCGCAGCGGGCAGAGTGGCCGCCATCAACCCGACCAGTTGCGCCGCAACGGGCAGAGTGGCGAGTTCCTGATGCGGCGTCAAACGCTGACCAATTAGCGCGTTCACCGAAATTAATAAAATATTGCCGGTAATCAGCAGCGCTTGGCCCAGCGCTAAACCCCAAACGGTAAGAGGAAGCATAGTGGTGGCTACTCGGGAAGTGACAGGGGACTATAGCACTGGGCAGGAGTGTTATCACCGGGTAAGAACGCTGGCGCGTTCGTTACCCGGTTGGAGAGAAGGCGTTAAAGAAAATGAATTAGCTGACGAAATTAGACATTAAAGCGGAAGTGCATAACGTCACCGTCCTGCACCACATATTCTTTACCTTCCAAGCGCCATTTTCCAGCTTCCTTCGCGCCTGCTTCGCCTTTGAATTTCACAAAATCTTCATAGGCAATGACTTCGGCGCGAATAAACCCTTTTTCAAAATCTGTGTGAATAACAGCGGCTGCTTTGGGTGCGGTGGCGCCGACGGAAATGGTCCAGGCGCGCACTTCTTTAACGCCTGCGGTGAAATAAGTCTGCAAGCCCAATAAGCCGTAACCGGCGCGAATTACCCGGTTCAAACCGGGTTCATCCATGCCCATTTCCGCGAGAAAATCGGTTTTTTCGCTGTCGTCCAATTCGGCGATTTCGCTTTCCAATTTATTGCAGATGGGCACCACCACCGCTTTTTCTTCGGCGGCGATTTTTTCCACGGCGGCGAGCAATGGATTATTGGTAAAGCCATTTTCCGCCACATTGGCGATATACATGGTGGGTTTTACGGTGAGCAAATTTAGTTCGCGCAACGTCAGCAGCTCATCGCTGCTCAAACCGAAAGAGCGCAGCGGTTTGGCTTCATTCAAATGCGGCTGGATTTTTTCCAGCAGGCTTTTCATGGCGATGGCTTGTTTATCCTGGCCTTTTGCTGCTTTGCTGTAGCGCAGAAGCGCTTTGTCGACGGTTTCCAGATCGGCGAGGGCCAATTCGGTGTTGATAATTTCAATATCCGCAGCGGGATCAACTTTATTGGCGACGTGGATGACGTTGTCGTCCTGGAAGCAGCGCACTACATGGGCAATGGCTTCCGTTTCGCGAATATTGGCGAGAAATTTATTGCCCAGGCCTTCGCCTTTGGAGGCGCCGGCGACCAGTCCTGCAATATCCACAAATTCCATAGTGGTGGGCACAACCCGCTCGGGTTTGACTATGGCAGCCAGTGCATCAAGACGCGGGTCCGGCATGGGCACCACCCCAGCATTGGGCTCGATGGTGCAGAACGGGAAATTTTCCGCCGCTATGCCAGATTGGGTAAGGGCGTTGAAAAGGGTGGATTTGCCGACGTTGGGCAGGCCCACAATGCCGCATTTAAAACCCATAAGAAATCTCGCGATAAAGAAGTTTGATAAAGAAAGTTATTGAGTGTGCAGAGTGCGCATGGCGCGTTCCCAGTCGCCGCTGACGATATCACGGATAACGGCGAGGCTGCGCTCAATGCCTGTTTGGATCAATTCGTTTTCCGCCTGCGGAGCGCGCTTCAAAACATAATCGGCAACCTGTTTGGCGTTGCCGGGGTGGCCTATGCCCAAACGCAGGCGGGCAAAATCTTTGTTGTTGCCGAGGGCGCTGATGATATCGCGCAAGCCGTTATGGCCGCCGTGCCCGCCACTGAATTTGAAACGCGCGGTGCCTGGAGGCAAGTCCAATTCATCGTGGGCAACCAGTATGGCCTCGGGGGGAATCCGGTAAAACTGCGCCAAGGCGCTGACAGCTTGGCCGCTGCGATTCATATAAGTGGTTGGCACCAGCAGGCGGACGTCCTGACCGGCAATCGTACCGCGGCCGGAATAGCCAAAAAATTTCGGAGTGGAGCTAAGAGATATGTGATGTTGCCGTGCCAGCTCTTCGACCAGATCCTGGCCGGCATTGTGGCGGGTATTGGCATATTCGGGGCCTGGATTGCCCAGGCCCACGATCAGTTGTACTGGCGTCTGTTTCATAAGGCAACAGTGGAAGCGTCAGTAGCAACTGGCAATGGCTTAGGCGCTCGGAGCTTCTTCTGCGTCGCCGCCTTTAGCCTTGTTGATGCTCACTACCGGCAGGTCGTGGTCGGCACCGTGGCTCAGAGCAACGGATTCAACGCCTTTCGGCAGCTTCAGGTCGGAGATGTGCAGGATCTGGCCTACATCGACATCCGCCAAGTCAACTTCGATGTACTCGGGCAGGTCAGATGCCAAACAAGCAACTTCCAACTGAGTGATGTTGTGCGCAATGGTGCCGCCACCGAGTTTGACGCCTTTGCAGGTATCTTCGTTGATGAAGTGCAGAGGTACGCTAACGGTAATTTTCTTGGTTTTGGAAACGCGCAGAAAATCCACGTGCAGCAGTTGCACTTTGGATGGGTGACGCTGCAGATCTTTAATGATTACGCTTTCTTCTTTGCCGCCGACATTCAAGGAAATGACGTGTGAATAAAACGCTTCGTTTTCCAAATGACGCACCAGCTCAAACTGGTTGATGCTGATGTTTTGCGGGGCTTTGCCATCACCGTAGATGATGCCCGGCACTTCGTTGGCGAGACGGCGCAGGCGGCGGCTCGCACCTTTCCCTGCAACCTGACGCACATTTGCATTCAATTTAAAGTCTTCTTTAGACATGGATATGTCCTCGTTTCAAGCCCACTCTCTCCGCGACCAGAAGAAAAGTGGGGGTTAAATAAGCCGGCGCTGCCGGCAGTTGTAGTGGAGCCCGCAGGCTCCATCATCAAGCGCGAAACATCGCGCTCAAAGATTCTTCGTTGCTGATGCGCCGCATGGCTTCCGCCAGCATAGGCGCCAAACTGAGGCGGCGAATGCATTTGCAGCTGCTCGCTTGGAGATTCAGCGGAATCGAGTCGGTCACCACCAGCTCATCCAGTTTGGAATTTTGGATGCGGGTAAGGGCCGGGCCGGATAAAACCGGGTGAGTAATGTACGCCACCACTTTTTTCGCGCCGTGATCTTTCAGGGCGTTGGCTGCGTTGCAGAGGGTGCCGGCGGTGTCCACCATATCGTCCACCAGCAAGCAGGTGCGGTTTTCGACTTCACCGATCAGGTTCATGACTTCCGCAACATTTTTGGCGGGACGGCGTTTGTCGATGATGGCGAGATCGATATCCAGCTGTTTGGCGACCGCGCGAGCACGTACCACACCGCCGATGTCCGGAGACACCACGATCAGATCTTCAAAGCCGCGCTGTTCAATGTCGGAGAGGAGTACCGGGGAGCCGTAGACGTTGTCGACAGGGATATCAAAGAAACCCTGAATCTGTTCAGAGTGCAGATCCACGGTGAGCATGCGATCCACGCCTACAGATGCCATCATGTCGGCGACAATTTTGGCGCTGATGGGAACGCGCGCGGAACGCACGCGGCGATCCTGGCGGGCGTAACCGAAATAGGGAACCACTGCGGTAATGCGGCCGGCGGAGGCGCGGCGCAGGGCGTCCACCATCAACAGCAGTTCCATGATGTGATCATTGGTGGGGGCGCAGGTGGATTGAATAACGAATACATCGCGGCCGCGCACGTTCTCGTTGATTTCAACATTGATTTCGCCGTCAGAGAAACGCTCAACGGAGGCATCCCCGAGAGGAATGCTGAGCCGATCGACGACTTTTTCTGCGAGTTCCGGGTTGGAAGTACCGGAAAAGACCATCAAGTCCGCCACTATGACTACCTCTAGCCGATTCACTTGTTAACGAGTGAGGAGAGAGTCAGTGAAGGGTCTGCGAATCTTGACGAAATGGCTGGGGTGGAAGGATTCGAACCTCCGAGTGGCAGGATCAAAACCTGCTGCCTTACCGCTTGGCGACACCCCAGGGACAACGCTATTTCAGGAGGCGTTGATGCAGTGGCGATTCGTTAACACCTTTGGCAACAAAGCCGTTCAACTGTGTCGGTCGTTTGGCAAAAACATCCCGCGCTTCTGCATCTGTTGCGAAGGCTGCGAATACACACGCCCCCGTTCCCGTCATTTGCGCAGGTCCAAAACGACCTAGCCAATCAACCGCATCCTTAACTTGCGGGAAGAGTTTTTCGACCACTTTCTGGCAGTCGTTTTTCCCGCCCTCCTCAAGGAAGGCGCGTACTGTAATGTTCTCCGAGTCTCTTGTCAAACCTTCGTTAGAAAATATTTCTCGGGTGGGGACAGAGCATTCCGGCGCCACCACCACGTACCATTTTTCCGGCAATTCTACCGAGGTTAGCTGCTCGCCAATGCCCTCGGCCCAGGCGGTTTTGCCGCGTACAAATACCGGCACATCGGCGCCCAATTGGCGACCGAGTTCGGCGAGCTGGTCAATGCTCAAACCGGTCCGCCAGAGATGATTGAGTCCCACCAGCGCGGTGGCGGCGTCGCTGCTGCCACCGCCGATACCGCCGCCCATGGGCAGGCGTTTGGTCAAATGCAGGGTCGCGCCCAAGCGGCAACCGGTGGCGTTTTGCAGCAGGCGGGCGGCGCGGTACACCAAGTTATCTTGCAGAGGAATCCCGGCGAATGCGGGAGTCAGTTCCACTTCGCCGGAGGGATTGATCTCCAGCTGCAGGTCGTCGCCATAGTCGAGCAGTTGGAACAGGGTCTGGAGTGTGTGATAGCCATCCGGCCGGCGGCCGGTGATGTGCAGGAACAGATTCAGCTTCGCAGGGCAGGGCAGGAGCAGGGACATAAACAGGTTTCGAAATTAATGCAGGTTGGCGGGCACGTCGGGCAACTGCCAGTTTTTAATGACGATGGTCAGGCGCAGGTCATCGCGCTCGGCGAGTATACGGGTAGGCAGCCACCAACCGTTGAAGTCCTGGTGACGGCTGTAATCCACCTGCCAGCCCTCCTGGTGCAAATGCGTGAGAAAGCCAGCGGGATCGCGCTCCAGCTTCTGCGGGCGCGGTTTTTTCGCCGGCATGCCGCGCAGCCAGAATTGCAGATTGGTGACCGGCACTTGCCAGCCCAGCACCTCCTGCATCAGCGCTTCCGCCGAGGCGGCTTTGTGCTGGCCGGTTTTGACATTTTCCAAGGTGACTTCGCGGCCGGTGCGGCGCAGCCAAGTGGCGCCCTGACCGAAGGGGCCGAAAAGGTGGATCTCGTAATTGTCCTTGTTCTGGGTCCATTTAAAGGAGGCGCTCTTCCGGTCGGAGGCCATTTGAATGGAGATTTTGCCTTCCGCCTGCCAGTTCTCTGCGCGGTACAGGTGGCTTTCCTGCAGCAGTCCGCCGCTGGTTTTTTTGGTTGGTGTGCTCTGACAGCCGCTGAGCAGTGCAGCCAAAAAAAGGCCGCCCAACAGCAGGGCTCTAGGCAAATGGGTCATGGGGGCGTTCCGTCAGTGACCGCCAGACTCACGGGCGGGTTCGCAGGCGTTTGATGGTGTTGAGGATGATCGCGCTGTCCGGCTCCAACTGTAAACCGCGCTGCCAGACTTGCTGCGCCTCCTTCTTTTTACCCATAACCCACAGCACTTCGCCGAGATGGGCGGCGATTTCCGGGTCGGGCATCAACTCCATGGCGTTGCGCAGATTTTTCAGCGCGACTTCGTGGTTGCCGCGCAGGTACTCGATCCAGCCGAGGCTGTCGATGACGGCGGGATCTTCAGGCGCCAAGCGATAGGCTTCGCGAATGTATTGGTAGGCCTCTTCCAGCCGGTCGGTACGGTCGGCGAGGGTATAGCCGAGGGCATTGAGCGCCGCGGCGTTATCCGGTTTGAGCTCAATCACCCGCTTGAAATCCGCTTCGGCGCGGGGCAGATCGTCCAGGCGGGCGAACAGCATGGCGCGGGTGTAGAGCAGTTTGGTGGAGTCCGGAAATTGCTCCAGGCCCTGCTGCAGCGGGTGCAACGCCTCCGCCAGTTGATTCTGGTTGCTCAGCACATGGGCTTCGAGAAGGAACAGGCCCTCCATCTGGTCTGGTTTGCTCGCGCTGTTGCGTTTCTGGCGCACCAGCTCCAGCGCCTGTTGCTGCTCACCGGAGGCGGACATCAGCTCCGTCAGTTGCGACAAAGCGGGCAGATAATCATTGCCGGGTTCCACTTTTTTAAAGTGCTCCCTCGCTGCAGCGGTGTCCTGCTGCGCCGCCGCTATGCGGCCGAGATAATAGTGCGCCGAGGAGCGGTGCCGCTCGCTGGTCAGCAGGGTTTGAAAGCGGCTTTTAGCGGCGTCCAACTGCTCGCGCTCCAACTCGATCAGACCGATGGTCATGGCGAGATCCGGGTCCTCCGGAGATTCCGCCAGCAGTTTTTCGAATTGCTTTTGCGCTGCGCCAAGATCGGTTTTCAGCAGGGTACGGGCGTATTGCAGACGCAGATGCGCGTTGCCCGGGTTGCGTTCCACCAGCTGCGCCAGTTTTTCCTGCGCCTGCTCGTGGCGACCAAGTTGTTGCAATATGCGGGTTTCCTGGGCGGCGGACTGGAAATCATCCGGCTGCAGTGCGGCGGCTGCCTGAGCGTGGGTCAAGGCCTGTTCCAGATCGCCCAAGTCCTGATAGAGCAGGCTCGCGCCGATCAACAGCACTGGTTGTGCGGGGTTTTCCTGCAGCAGACGGCGGTACTCTTCCAGCAATTTGGCGGAATTTTCCGGGTGATGATTCTGTTGCGCCCGCGCAGCTATAGCGTCTAGGCCAGAGGTTTCGCCATGTTCCAACAGGAACTCGGCGTGGGGCAGGGCGTCCAGGAGTAGATTGTCCTGCACCAGCTCGGCCGCGGCGATGAAATGCGCTTCCGGATTTTCCGGCTCCAGGGTCAACCAGTGCTGCGCCATTTTCAGGGCGACGCCGCTGGCGTTCAGATACCGCGCCAAGCGTGCCGCGCGGGCGGTGACCAGGGGATCATCAGTGGCTTCCGCCTGCTGCACATAGTTGCTGAGCATGACATCGAAACGCTGACGCTCGCCGGCGATCTCTGCAACCAATAATGCATATAAAGTGTCACTGCTGAAGGCGCGGTCGTAGACGTATTCCGGCATCTCGGGCTCGACCACCACCGGCTCCTCCTGCTTTTGCGGTCCACTGTTCGCGCAGCCATTCAGCAGAGCGATAAGGGCGCCGATGCCGAGCGCGCGGCGAGAGCGGCTGAGCAATGGTGGGGCGGGAAGTGGGGAGGTGGTGACTGGCATGGACATCTTTCGCTGGTTAAGCGCCTGTGTGTAGAGGGGTCGACAGACCCTGTTGCTGAGGGAAACTATAATCCAATACCTGATTCCCGTCGCGTCGTTGGATGATGCCGACGCCGCAAAGGTTTTGACAAGCAATCCGGCACATCCCGGCGGTTCTGACCCGTGGCGAGCGCGCCGGTTCACGGCCTCACCACTTGCCAGTGATTTACGTAAACAAGACAATGCGCGGTTTAGCTGATATGGCAGTTCACAATCCGGTATGACGCTGATCGCCTTTGGTATCAATCACAACACTGCCCCAGTGGAGGTGCGTGAAGCCGTGGCGTTTGCGCCGGAGCAGATGCAGGAGGCGCTGGCGAACGTGCGGACGGCAGGTGCGGTGCGCGAAGTGGCGATTCTCTCCACCTGCAACCGCACCGAAATCTACGCCGAGCTGGACGCGGCGGACCCCCAATCCCTGCTCACCTGGCTCGCCAGCTTTCACAAAACCGATGCCGCCCGGCTGCAGAGCTGCCACTACAGTTACGCAGGTATAGAAGCTGCCCGCCATATGATGAAGGTGGCGAGCGGTCTGGACAGCCTGGTATTGGGCGAGCCGCAGATTCTCGGCCAGATGAAATCCGCCTACGCCATGGCCAACGACGCGGGCAGTCTTGGCTCCCAACTGCACGCCACCTTCCATAAAGTTTTTTCCATCGCCAAACGGGTGCGCTCTGAAACCGCTATCGGGGAAAACCCCGTATCAGTCGCTTATGCAGCCGTGTCCCTGGCGCAGCAGATCTTTTCCGACCTGAAGAAAGACACGGCGCTGCTGATCGGCGCCGGCGAAACCATCGAATTGGTGGCCCGCCACCTCAGCCAGCAGGGGCTGAAAAAAATCATCGTCGCCAACCGCACCCTGGTGAACGCGGTTGAGCTGGCCAAGCAATTCGACGGCGAAGCCATTCTGCTGGCGGACATTCCGGATCATTTGCATCGCGCGGATATCGTGATTTCCTCCACCGCCAGCCAGCTGCCCATTCTCGGCAAAGGCGCGGTGGAAGCGGCGCTGAAGAAGCGCCGCCACAAACCCATGTTTATGGTGGATATAGCCGTACCGCGGGATATTGAAGCCCAGGTCGCCGAGCTGAGCGATGTCTATCTCTACACCGTTGACGATCTGCGCGATGTCATTGACGAGAATATGCGCTCGCGGGAGCAGGCGGCGAAAATCGCGGCGGAAATTATCGAAGAAGGCGTCGCGAGTTTTGCCGATGACTTGCGCGCCCAGGACGCGGTGGCGACAGTCAAAGTATTTCGCCAGAGCTTGGAAGAAGTCCGCGATCTGGAGCTGGCCAAAGCCCAGCGCTTATTGCAGGCGGGGGCGGATCCCGCCGAATTGCTGCAGCAGCTCGCCCGCAACCTCACCAACAAAATCATGCACAAGCCCACCCAGCAGATTAAAAAAGCCAGTATCGCCGGCGACTATGAATTGATCGCCAGCATGCACCGCCTATTCGAGCTGGATATCGCCGGGGGCGATGGCAATGCGCCGGGGCAAACTCAAGATAACGACAAAAGCGAGAATTCATGAAGCCGTCCATTTTAGAAAAGCTCGACAGTCTGCAGGACCGCTACGAGGAAGTTGGCGCGCTGCTGAGCGACGGCGACATCATCGCCAACCAGGGGCGCTTCCGCGAACTCTCCAAGGAATATGCGGAGCTGGAACCGGTGGTGAAGTGCTACCAGGACTATCGCCGGATTGCCGCCCATCTGGAAGAAGCGCGCCAGTTGCTCAAAGAGGGCGACGCGGAGCTGCGCGAGATGGCGAAGGAGGAGATCGACACCAACGAGTCGCGTTTTGACGAGTTGGAGTTGGAGCTGCAAAAACTTTTATTACCCAAAGATCCGCGGGACAACAAAAACGTCTTCCTGGAGATTCGCGCCGGCACTGGCGGCGACGAGGCGGCGATTTTTTCCGGCGACCTGTTCCGGATGTATTCCCGCTATGCCGAAAGTCAGCGCTGGCGCGTTGAAGTGATTTCAGAAAACCCCGGCGAACACGGCGGTTACAAAGAAATTATCAGTCGCGTGGTAGGCGATGGCGTATATGCCCGGCTCAAATTCGAATCCGGCGCGCACCGAGTACAGCGTGTGCCGGAGACGGAATCCCAAGGCCGTATCCACACCTCCGCTTGCACAGTGGCAGTGATGGCGGAAGCCGACGAGAGCGAAGAAGTCGCCATCAATAAGGCCGACCTGCGCATCGACACCTATCGCGCCAGCGGCGCGGGTGGACAGCACGTCAACAAAACCGACTCCGCGATTCGCATCACCCACATTCCCACGGGATTGGTGGTGGAGTGTCAGGAAGAGCGTTCTCAGCATAAAAACCGCGCCAAGGCCATGTCGCTCTTGGCCACTCGATTGAACGCCATGGCAGAGGAAAAAGCCGCCGAGGCCCAGGCCAGCGAGCGCAAAAGTCTGGTGGGCAGCGGCGACCGCTCCGAACGCATTCGTACCTATAACTATCCGCAGGGGCGGGTCACCGACCACCGCATCAACCTCACCTTATATAAGCTGGAAGAAGTGATGGAAGGCGACTTGGACGATGTGATCCAGCCGCTGATCAATGAATATCAAACCGACCAGCTCGCCGCTCTGTCTGACTCATGACCATTGCCGAGGCGTTGCAGCGGGCTCAGCAACTGATCCACAGCGACAGCGCCAAGCTCGATGTGGAGCTGATGCTGGTCGAGATTCTCGGCCGCGATCGCAGCTACCTCTATGCCTGGCCCGACCGCCGGCTCACCTCCGAACAACAACAGCTTTTCGATGCTTGGTTGCGCCGTCGCGAAGCGGGCGAGCCGGTAGCTCATATTCTCGGCCACCGTGGCTTCTGGACACTCGAGCTGGAAGTCTCGCCGGCAACCTTGATTCCCAGACCAGATACTGAGTTGTTAGTCGAGGTCGCGCTTGAGCTGTTGGCTGACATCGACGCACCACGGATTATTGATCTCGGTACCGGTACCGGCGCCATTGCCATTGCCTTGGCTTGCGAACTTCCCCATGCCGAAGTGGTGGCGACCGACTTTGCGGACGAGGTGGTGGCCTTAGCGGAGCGCAATCGCCGGCGCGCAGGTTGTAACAATCTCACATTAATACGCAGCGATTGGTGGTCTGGAGTGAATGATCACTTTCATTTGGTGCTTAGTAATCCTCCCTATATCGCAGAAGATGATCCCCATCTCAGTGTTGGCGATGTGCGTTTTGAGCCCCGCTCCGCCCTGGTGGCGCCAGATGCTGGGTTGGCGGATCTGCGCCGTATTATCAGCGGTGCCCCAGAGCATCTATTTCCCGGTGGTTGGCTATTACTGGAGCACGGCTGGCGCCAGGGTGAGGCCGTGCGTGAACTGCTGACCAGCCACGGATTTGCGGAAGTGTTCAGTCGGCGCGATTATGGCGGCCACGAACGTATCTCCGGGGGGCGCTGGCATGGCTAAAACCGTATTCACCGACGCAGAACTGCTGCGTTACAGCCGGCATATTCTGCTGCCGCAAGTGGATGTGGCGGGCCAGCTCGCCCTGGCCAACGCCAGTGCGTTGATAGTGGGTGTCGGCGGTCTAGGCTCGGCGGCCGCGCAATATCTCGCCGCTTCTGGTGTCGGCCGCTTGATATTGGCTGATCACGATACGGTGGAGCTGTCCAACCTGCAGCGCCAGGTCATTCATAACGAACTAAGTCTAGGAATGACCAAGGTCGAGTCGGCGGCGCGCGCCATCAAATTGCTCAACCCGGAAGTTGCGGTGGAACCGCTGGCGACTCTGTTGCAGGAGCCTGAGTTAGACGCAATTGTGGCGGGCGTCGATGTAGTACTGGATTGCTGCGACAACTTCGACACCCGCAAAGCCGTCAACCAAGCTTGCTTTACCCATGGAACACCGTTGGTGTCCGGGGCGGCCATTCGTCTGGAAGGGCAAATTTCTGTTTTCGATTTCCGCCGCGCCGACAGCCCTTGTTATCAGTGTCTTTACGATGTCACCGGCGGCGAGGCCATGACCTGCGCGCAAAGCGGAGTGTTATCTCCGCTGGTGGGGATCATCGGCGCAACCCAGGCGCTGGAAGCGTTGAAGCTGATTGCCGGATTTGGCGAGGCGTTGGTGGGGCGCTTGCAGATTTACGATGCCGCCTATGGCTCCTGGCGTGAACTGCGCCTGCGCCGCGATCCTGCCTGCAGCGTTTGCGGCAATGTGAGCGCGTAACTTGCCGGGGTTCACCCCGGCGCAATACAATCCCACCCTCAGTTCATTCGATGCGTTAACAGGGACGATATGCACGGACGTCAGATCCTCCAAGGCCATTTCGGCAAACACTACAAACTCCATTTCATTCAAAGCGGTCCTGTGCCCCGCAGTTTGACGCCGTTGCGTTTTGTGGACTCGCACAGCGCGCGCCGATTTTTAGCACAGCTGCACACACCGCAATCCTACTGGCAATGGCTCACCCGCGACTATCACGACGCAGCCAGTTTTTCCGGGCATCAGCGCGATCATCTGCAGGTTATTAGCGATTGGGTATTGCAGGGCAGGTTGCGAATCTACGAAGTGGAATTGCCAGATTCCCATGCGCTCTCCCGCTCAGTAGCCTCGCTGCAGGATCGCCAGGGTTATCAATTCCAATTTGCCCCCATGAAACAGGCCCTCGCCAGCCCCGCCCCGCCGCAGCGTTTCAACAGTATTCAACAGGTTTACGAAACCCTGTACGACCTGGCCCCCAACCTGGAACAACTCCAATCCGTAGTGGCCGATCTGCAATTAATACCCGCACCAGAACAGCAGACCTATTCCCAACTGATGGACGCGCTCGCCGAAGGCTTGACGGAGGAGCGCGTCGCTTTATACATCAACGCCCCCTTTAAGCGCCCGGAACCAGCAGGAGCAGCGGCGGAAACGGCGGCCAATATGCCGGGTAATCGTAAGGTGGAGTTGGCGCCGGCTACGCCTAATGCACAAACCGCCCCCAATGCAAAGCAGAATACGACGCCCTCCAGTCTTGAAGATGCAACCAAAATCTTGGCCGAGCGGCGAAAACAAATTGCCCAAGATGGATATAAACAAAAATATTCCGACCAACAATTAAAAACAATGGCGGAAAAGGGCGAGCTAAATGACCGATTTTTCGTGCGATTAATATTTGGAGATGTATCCAAAGCTGAAAATGGCACGCTGGGTTTCAAGCGCGATTCCGGTCGGGCGCCTTATTGGGCCACTACATTCGATATGGCTGAGGCCGCTGACACGGACCCGGAAATCCTGGCGGCATTATTCGGAATTGAGGATTTCGATCCGAAGCAGCCGTTCACGCTGGCGGTAATTGATATGGATAAGATGCCAGTACAGGCGGAGCGTGAAAGCTTTGTACCTACATTCGCGAATATGAACAATTTCGGACAAAGAGAACTGGGTGTAGAAGAGTGGTTCGACGCAGCAGCTATGAGCCAGATAATGGATGCAGATTTTTCCCAGGAATATGCAGGTTTTATGGAGGATTTCCGCCTTTCCGGTGGAAATATTTATGATGCTGATAGCGTAGCTAGACACTCTCAGGTCTTCACTAATGACGTGGACCTGCAGCACAATCTCCAATTGCGTCATAAAGTTCAAATGGAGTTCGGAGCCAATCCATTATTTTCAGGTAATGGACTCACGAAAGTTAACAAAGAAAGCCGTTATGCTGAAGATGTCAAACAAACATACGGTGTTGTAGAAACGTTCACCTTCGAACGAGATCCTCTGACTATTGAAGAATTACAGGGTGTGGGGGCGGTAAAGCTTTTGTCGGCCAAACCTATCAAGGCTTAGTGTATGAAACTATTAAATACGTCGCAGTTGCCATCTGGTTGCTCTATTTTGAAAGAAATTGATTACGATTTTGAACAACAAAAGTTATTTATTGTTGTTTCTGAGTCTGAAATTTTTTTTATAAAGAAAGTTCCGTCGCCATATCCTCAGCAAGAGGATGAGCCGGGTGGAATTCTGATATATCAAACAGAATTCCCGCGTTCAGCGAGCAAATGGATTGTTAATGCTATTGAGAATCAACTTTGGCGCTCAGAAAAGGAGGGCGGATTGCCTTCTGGAGTAAACCATGTGGAAGGTGATTTTGAAGGTGATCACCTGAAAATTAGGCGTTCGATGAATGTGGGTGGTCCAGGTGTAAAAGGATTTTTGTTGATGAATTTAAGTCGCCCACATCGAACATTGAAGTCAAAAAAATACCAAGAAATCCAGCTTTCAGATGCGCTTTTTAAAGACCATATTTTGGATATTTTAAAAAATCTCTAAGTATTTTCTTTTGTTATGAGTTTGAAGTGTCATTTCGAGAATCATCATTCGTGATGAAAGTGAATTAAATTAATGCTTACTGATATTAACAGCCTGCCGGAAGGTTATTCATTGGTTGGTTGTATGGAATACATATTTGAATATCATACGTTGTATCTCTTGGTGTCGGATAAGGACTTGGTTTTTTTGGTAAAGGCACCGTGTCGTGTTCCCGCTCAAGCGGATGAACCAGATGGTAGTTCGGTATTCCAAACCGAGTTTCCCAGGGCCGCCGCCAAATGGATGGTAGATTCTATTGAGAATCAGCTTTGGCGTTCAGAAAAGGAGTGCGGGTTACCCTCAGGTATCAATCACGTGGAGTGTGAGATTGCAGGCGAAAACCTAAAAATCCGTCGTTCGATGAATGCAGGTGGGCCCGGAGAAAAAGGATTTTTATTGATTAACTTCAGTCGGCCTGATCTGAAATTTCAGTCTGTAGGTTAACAAGAGTTCCAAATCTCTGACGCGCTTCTGAAAAGTCGGGTGTTGGATTTGCTAAGGAATCTTTAAATTTGGTCTTTCGCAGTTTGAAATCGGTGGCCGCTTTAGCGAGCATCCAAGTGGGGCTGGTGAGGAAGTATTAATAAGGGAGGGCTGGCGCCCTCCCTTATTTGTATCAGAATTTAAAGGTGGCTTCCAAAGCCAAGGTGCGTGGACGGCGAAGGAAGCTGTAATAAGTGTTGGTCTCGAAGAATTTTTCGGAGAGCGGCACATTGGCGGAATAGGAAATGATTTCCTCGTTCAGCAAATTTTTGCCTAGGATCGCAACTTCCCAACTCTCTCCTTCGAGCCCCAATCTGGCATCCAGCATGGTATAGGCGTCAATTTCGCCGCGAGGATCGAGGTTGACATGCACTTGTTGCTTGTCGACCCATTGAGCGTCTATGCCGCCAACAAATTCAATTGAGCCTATTGGACGAATGTACTGTAGGCCTACATTGAGGGTAACTTCCGGCGTATAGACACCGCGTAAACCGGTGTAATCACAAAAGCTATCGGTACCAACAGTGGAGTCTGGAGTTTGGCCGAAATAGCAGTTGCCGTTGGTGAAATCTTCGTATTCAAAATCCAGCACTGCAGCGCCGTAGCTTGCCGTTAAATAATCGGTGACCTGCAGGCGGCCATCGATTTCAATGCCCTGAACTATCGTGCTATTGGCGTTGCCGATGTTGAAGCCCACCGCGCCATCGAACTGGCTAACTTGAAGATCTTCATAATCCATATGGAATAAAGCGACGTTTAATTCGCTTCTACCATCCATAAAACGCATTTTGCTACCCAATTCGATGGCAGTAACTTTTTCTTCTTCGAATTCAAAGCGAGATGCTTTGTTGGTGCGCGGGTCGAAGCCGCCGGCTTTAAATCCTTTGGAGATTTTGGCGTAAGTCGTGATGTCGTCATTGACATCAAATGTGATGGTGAAAGCAGGCGTAAACGCCGATTCACTTCTGGAGCCGGAGACATTGTGGCCTGTTCCTTGTTCTGTGTCGGTCAGGAAAATATAGGCAAAGATATTGGCAAGATCCGCATCGTTAATAACGTTGCCTGTCGCAATGCTCTGCACATTAATGGTTTTGTCCGCATCCTTGTCCTCTTCGGTAAAGCGCGCACCGAGGGTAAGAGCCAGTCTATCCGTCGCATGCCAGGTTGCTTCGGCGAATAATGCCCAGATATCGGAGCTTTGATTGAAGCGGCGGGCAACCCTGCTGCCTGCAAACAGGGGAGAATATTGCAGGAAAGGTATTTGTTGCTGATAAGCCGGAATCACGCGGGACGCCACCAATGGCCCGAGCGGTCCCGTGGCCGGGATGTTGAAGTCGTCGTCAAAACTTTGATCGTAAGTTTGATAGAAGGCGCCGGCAATCCAGGTTACGGCTTTATCTTCTGGCGAAGCAATACGAATTTCCTGGCTAAATTGCTCGTAGTCTTCGTACATGTCCAAGCTAAAGAAATTGACCGGTGTGAAATCGCAATCGCAACTTTCGTCGTATTCAAAGCGCAGTCCGCCAGTCAGAGAGGTGATGGTGTAATCACCCAAGTGATAGTCAGCACGGAGCGTCAGAGAATCGATTTTATTGGTGCTGATTTCGGGGGCGTCGATCTGGCGTCTGTAGTCCGCTTGGCTATCTATACTGGCACCAAAGCTCGCGCCTAATATTTGTTGGAATGTGAGACCGCCAACACCACCAGGGGGTGGGGTGGTAGAAATAGATGCGACATCTTGGGTAATTTCGATTGCACGTCCATTAACATCAAATGCATTGTGCTCAGCAACTAACAAAACATCCCATTTGTCATTGGGTTGCCACGCCAGGGATGCGCGCACGGATTTTTCTTCGCTGTCCGGTTCGTCGCGATTTTTGGTGGTGTTAAACATAAAGCCCGGGTCGTCGTAATAACGCACGGCGATGCGACCTTGTACGTTGTCGCTCAGCGGGCCGGAGATATATCCATTAACTTCTTTGGTTTCAAATTCGGTTTCGTAACTTCCGGAGATTTTACCTTCGAATTCATCCGTTGGTTGGGCAGTAATAATGTCCAGCGCACCTGCAATGGCATTTTTTCCAAAAAGGGTGCCTTGAGGGCCGCGCATGACTTCTACACGTTCCACATCAAAAATAGGTGCGCGGAACAGTTGGGCTCGGCTGTGGTAAATACCGTCTTTGTAAACACCAACGGATTGTTCAAACCCCTGGCTGTTATCCGAGCCTATGCCGCGAATGCGCATTTGGGTGCTGAGGCCAGTTTCGGTGAAATGGATATTGGGAACGTAGACGGTGAGATCTTCCAGATTTTCCACGCCCATTTTTTCGATTTTATCGCCGGTTACCGCAGCGACCGAGATGGGGACCTCCTGGAGAGTCTGCACACGCTTCTGTGAGGTGACGATAACTTCCTCGAGGATTTTCTGCTGTCCATAAGCGCTGACGGTGCCGAGTGCGCACATCAGGGAAATGGCGGTGCACAGCGGTTTTTTCGTTGCGTTTGACATGCGTGGGAAGGCGCGGCTCATGATTTCCTCCATTAGGTCGATTCGTAATCTTGTTATCGGTCACTGACGGTGAAAGACGTTGCGTTTTTGCGTTGCAAAAGGGAGTTGCTTAACGCACTAACCGCAATTAGCGTCCTGCTTTTTTTATGGCTGTTGTTAAGTATATGCCAAACTCCCTGATAGCGAGGGGATCTGGGCGCCCCGGCATCATAGCTCGGATTACGCGAGGTGAAACGCTTTATTACGCGAGTGATGGATGCGATGTCGCTGCTGTTGACAGAGGTGACAGAAGGCAATTTGGCAGGCGGTCGGCTAGGTGCTGTATTTCCCGAGCAGCGTGTTAAACTGCGCGTTTATTGCGCACCCCTGATCGGGGTTCAACATTTCAGCCATAGCTATAAAACCGTTGGTAGACCATTTGACGAAACATTCTTCCCCTGCAGATACGCAAGAGTGGCGCATCGAGCAATTTCAGGTTCCGCCCGCTGAGGGCAAACTCCGTTTTCACGACTTTCAACTCTCCGCACCTCTGATGAGAGGCATTCAGGCTCTCGGATTCCAATACTGCTCACCTATTCAAGCCCAGTCGCTGCCGTACAGTTTGGCCGGCCATGACGTTTTGGGCCGCGCACAAACCGGTACTGGCAAAACCGCGGCGTTTCTGGTCAGTGTTATCGAGGATCTGTTGCGCAATCCGATTGACGGTGAACGTTACGCCGGCGAGGCGCGGGCGCTGGTATTGGCTCCCACTCGTGAGCTGGTATTGCAGATTGCGGAGGATGCCAAGGCCCTTACCCGATTTACCGGTTTGAAAGTCCACACGTTGGTGGGCGGCATGGATTACGGTAAGCAGCGCAGCCAATTGCACCGTGAGCTGGTGGATATTCTGGTGGCGACGCCGGGCCGGCTGATCGACTTTTGCGACAGCGGCGATGTGTTTTTGGATCAGGTGGAAGTGCTGGTCATCGACGAAGCCGACCGCATGCTCGACATGGGCTTTATACCGCAGGTCCGCCGCATCGTACGTTTAACGCCGCGTCGGGAGAATCGTCAGACCCTGATGTTCTCCGCCACTTTTTCCTCCGACGTTTTAAATCTCGCCGACCAGTGGATGTTTGAGCCGGCGCGGGTGGAGATCGAACCCACCTCGGTGGCGACTGACACGGTGGAGCAACACGTTTATCTGGCGGCAACCGATGAAAAGGACACTATGCTGTTCAACCTGCTGCTGCAGGAGGATGTGGAAAGCCTGATGGTGTTTGCCAACCGCCGCGACCAGTGCCGCAAGCTGTTCGGCGCTTTGCGCAGTTTGGGTTTCAAGGCCGGTCTGCTCTCCGGTGAAATCGATCAGAATAAGCGCGTCAAAACCCTGGATGCGTTCAAGAACGGCCAGATCAAAGTACTGGTGGCCACCGATGTCGCCGGCCGCGGAATTCATATCAACGATGTGTCCCACGTGGTGAATTACACCCTGCCAGAGGAACCCGAGGATTATGTGCATCGCATCGGTCGTACCGGCCGGGCGGGCAGTCGCGGCACTTCCATCAGCTTTGCCTGTGAAGATGACGCTTTCCGTCTGCCGGCAATTGAGGCGTTATTGGGCCATCCCATTCGCTGCGAACAACCGCCGGAAAATCTCCTGAAAGCCATTCCGCCGGAGCAGCAGAAAGCGTTGGATGCTCAGCTTGCGGAAGACCGCCGCGCTTCCCGCCAGCATCACTCCGGTGGCCACAAGCGCCGACCGCCGCGCCGTTGATCTAGCGTCTCATTTCCCAAAAAAATGCCTCTCCTAGGAGAGGCATTTTTTTATGCGGTGGAAAAGACAGGGGGATTCGCGGTTAATCGTCGAGATGTTCCGGCAGCACTTTCAAGCCTTTTATTTCATTTACCCAAAATAGGGTGCCGCCGATAACGGCCGCTGGCATGGCAATGATATTGAGCAAGGGCACCATGCTGCACAACATCACGGTGCCGCCGAAGCCGACGCTGCTGTAACGGCGTTTGCGCAGCATTTTACGCAGCATCACAAAATCGGTTTGATGATTGTCCGCCGCGTAATCCACATATTGGATCGCCATGGACCAAGCGCTCCATAAAGTGCCCACCACCGGTACAAAGATATTCAGAATAAAGGTGAGGCCGAGCAGCAGCATCACCAGAAAAATAAAAATTCCGCGGGTGACAAAATACAACAGCTTTTGCAGCTCACGCAGGATGGTGCGCACCACCATTTTCAGCAGAGGCTCATCCTCGACAGGTATGCCGGTGACCAATTCTTCTGTTTTCTGCGAGAGCAGGCCATAAAAAGGCGCTGCGAAAATCGTGGTGATGATATTGAAGGAGTAGCCATAGGTGATCAGTACCACCACGACAATCAGAAACCACGCCACCCATTTCAGGGTTTTTTCGAGAAACTGGAAAATTTCCGGTAGCGGTAATTGCCAATTCCCCAACTGATCAAAATATTGCAGTAAGACGGTGGTGAGAGCGACAAAAAGAAGACAATTAATCGCGATGGGCACCAGCACAAACCAGCGCAGGCGCGGATGCAGAATCAGGCTGAGCCCGCGGACAAAATAGCGAGCGCCGGATGCGAGATTATTGCGGGATAACTCGGGATGCATGAGTGGGCGAAATCAGGTCGCCCCGTCGTCTTTGGCTCCGGCCGCTTTAAGCGCGTCTATATATTCTTCCGCGTGGCGATGGCTGCTGATCACTTGCAAAAAGGTTTTGCCTTCGCCGTTGGAGGCGTTGATGTTGTGGCCCTCCTCTACAAAAAAGCGGGTAAAGGTCGCAAAATTTTCCGCGTTCATGCCGCGGTAGGCTTTTTCCAGAGCGCAGTAGTCGTGCTCCAAGCCACCGTAGGGTTCCACATTTAAAAAGGTGCGGATGCGGTCGTCGTCAAAATGTTCACCGAGAACTTTGGCTTTGTCTTTTTTCAGAGTCATAAATAATCCTGTATCAGCAATATGGATGTGGAGACTTTTATTCTCTCCCCCTGGCAAGGGGGAGGTAGGGAGGGAGTCAGCCCCCGAGTTTCTCCAGCAATATTCTGTTCAATTCCTGCGGGTTCGCCTGGCCTTTGGAGGCTTTCATCGCCTGGCCAACAAAAAAGCCGAGCATTTTCGGGCGTTTGTCTTCCGCCGCGCCGCGGTAATTCGCCACCTGCTGTGGATTGTTCGCGATTATGTCATCGACGATTTTTTCCAAGGCGCCAGAATCCGACACCTGTTTCAAGCCTTTGGTTTCGATCACAGTGTCCGCGTCACCTTCACCGTTCCACATGGCTTCAAACACGGTCTTCGCCATTTTGCTGGAGATGGTGCCGTCCTCCAGGCGCTTGATTAGGCCGGCGAGCGCTGAAGCGCTGATGGGGCTCTGGCGGATGCTGATTTCCTGGCGGTTCAGCTGCGCCGCGATCTCGCCCATCACCCAGTTGGCAGCCAGTTTCGGCTGGCCGGACAGACGTGCGGCCTCTTCAAAATAGGCGGAGGTGGCGGCGTCGCCGCTGAGAATGCCCGCGTCGTATTCCGGCAGGCCCAGGTCGGCGATGTAGCGGGCGCGCTTGGCTTCCGGCAGCTCCGGCATCTGGCGGCGCACGTTTTCGATATAGGCTTCGTCGAGTACTACCGGCAGTAGGTCAGGGCAGGGGAAGTAGCGATAGTCATTGGAGTCTTCCTTGCTGCGCATGGCGCGGGCTTTTTTGGTATCGCCGTTGTACAGACGCGTCTCCTGCACAATTTTGCCGCCGGATTCGAGCACATGAATCTGCCGCTCGATTTCCAGCTCTATGGCTTCTTCCATAAATTTGAAGGAGTTGAGGTTTTTGGTTTCGGTGCGTGTGCCGAGTTTTTCCTCGCCTTTGGGGCGGATGGAAATGTTCACGTCGAAACGCATGGAGCCTTGCGACATCTCGCCATCGCAAATACCCAATGAGGTCACCAAGCTATGCAATTTTTTGGCAAAAGCGACGGCTTCTTCCGCCGAGCGCATATCCGGCTCCGTCACCACTTCGATCAGCGGGGTGCCGGCGCGGTTGAGGTCGATACCGGACATGCCGTGGAAATCTTCGTGCAGAGATTTACCGGCGTCTTCTTCCAGGTGGGCGTGGTGAATGCGCACGCGCTTGGTATCGCCGCCGCCTAAAGTGATATCGAGATAGCCGGCGCCGACTATGGGGCGCGCCAGCTGCGTGGTTTGATAACCTTTGGGCAGATCGGGATAGAAATAATTTTTGCGCTCGAAGATGGAGCGGCGNTTGATCTCCGCGTTGATNGCGAGACCAAACATNGTGGCCATACGAAACGCTTCGGCGTTAGCNCTCGGCAGCGTGCCGGGCATGGCNAGGTCGATGGCGCAGGCCTGGGTATTGGGTTCAGCCCCAAAAGCGGTGCTCGAACCGGAAAACATTTTTGAGCGGGTGGCCAGCTGGACGTGAACTTCCAGACCTATGACGGTTTCCCATTCCATTACGTTGTACCTTTATTGAATACCGGCGGGGGCCAGTTCGTGAAATTGGGTGTTTTGCTGGAACTGGTGCGCAACGTTGAGCATCTTCGCCTCGGCGAAATAATTGCCGATGATCTGCAGTCCGACCGGCTTGTTATCCACCAGGCCGCAAGGAATCGACATGCCCGGCAGACCCGCCAAGTTGGTGGCGATGGTGTAAATGTCTTCCAGATACATCGCCACCGGATCTTTGCCTTTGGAGCCAAATTCAAACGCGGGTGACGGCGATGTCGGCCCCATGATCACGTCCACCTGTTTGAAGGCGTCGACAAAATCCTGCTGGATCAACCGCCGCGCTTTTTGCGCTTTGGCGTAATAGGCGTCGTAGAAACCGGCGGAGAGCGCATAGCAGCCGACCATGATGCGGCGTTTCACTTCCTCGCCGAAGCCCTCACTGCGTGAGCGCTTGTACAAATCTTCGAGGTTCTGCGGATTTTCGCAGCGGTAGCCGTAGCGCACACCGTCGAAGCGGCTCAGGTTGGCTGAGCATTCCGCTGGCGCGATCACGTAGTAGGCTGGCACCGCAATATGGCTGTGGGGCAGGCTGACGGAGTGTATGGTGGCGCCGAGTTTTTCGAAGGTTTTCACTGCTTCTTCCACCGCGCGCGCGGTGCCTTCATTCAACCCTTCGCCAAAATATTCTTTGGGCAGACCGATTTTCAGGCCGCTGATGGGTTGGTTCAGATTGGCGGTGTAATCCGGAATGGGTTCATCGACGCAGGTGGAGTCTTTGCCGTCAAAGCTCGCCATAGTGTTGAGCAGCAGGGCGGCGTCTTCTGCTGTGCGGGTCATAAGACCGGCTTGGTCCAGGCTGGAGGCAAACGCGATCATGCCCCAGCGCGATACACGGCCATAAGTGGGTTTGATACCGGTGATGCCGCACAGGCTGGCGGGCTGGCGAATCGAGCCGCCGGTGTCCGACGCGGTGGCCGCTGGCGCAATACGCGCCGCAACACTGGCAGCGGAACCGCCGGAAGAACCGCCGGGTACACAATTCAGCGCCCAGGGATTTCTTACCGGACCGTAATAGCTGGTTTCGTTGGAGGAGCCCATGGCGAACTCATCCATATTGGTTTTGCCCAGCATCACCACGCCGTCGCGCAGATAATTTTCCACGATGGTGGCGTCGTAAGGCGGCACAAAATTATCCAGCATTTTTGAACCGCAGCTGGTGCGCACGCCGTTGGTACAGAAAATATCTTTGTGCGCGAGGGGAATACCGCAAAGCGCCGGTGCATTATCCGCAGCCAGACGTGCATCCGCTGCGCGCGCCTGGGCGAGGGCTTGATCGCGGGTGATGGAAACGAAGCTGTTGTACTGGCTGTCCAGGCGTTCGATGCGCTGAAGAAAATGCTCCGTCAATTCCACGCTGGAAAAAGATTTCCGGCGCAGCTCGCGGATCATTTGTGCGATGGTGAGATTGTGCATGAGCTGAATATCCGCTGCGCGGCAAATGCCGCGGGAAATTTAATCGATGACTTTGGGGACGAGATAAAGGCCATTTTCGGTGGCGGGCGCGATAGCGAGATAGGCATCGCGGCAATTGGGTTCGGTCACGGCGTCGGCGCGCAATCTTTGCACCGCATCGAGGGGGTGAGCCATGGGCTCCACATGGGCGGTGTCCAATGCCTGCAGTTGATCCACCAGCGCGAGCACATTGCTGATGCGGCTCGCAACTTCGTCGAGGGCATCCGGGCGAATTTCCAGACGCGCCAAATGCGCTAATTTTTCGATTTCGGAACGGTCCACCGTAATTCTCCTGCGCGGTCACCGCACAGCGCTCACGGCGGCGGTCGCACGTTAAATTTCATCTATACTGACTAGGATTTATAAGGCGCGCTAAGTTACCACATTTGCGCCTTGCTCTAAATCCCCGGCGTTGCTAGAGTGCCCCGATTTACCATTCCGCATTGTTTTCCGTGTAAATCCGGACGCAAATAACGGTAGAACCGGACACAAACAACAGCGACCAGCGGAATACTCGCCCTCTCACCGGGTTGACATCAAAATAAGGTTTCTCCACCACTATGCTTAAACGTCTGCGCGGAATTTTTTCCAACGATCTTTCTATTGACCTGGGCACCGCCAATACCCTGATTTACGTGCGCGAGCGCGGCATCGTCCTCAACGAACCTTCTGTTGTCGCCATTCGCAATCACAACGGCCAAAAATCCGTCGAAGCGGTGGGTATGGCAGCGAAACGCATGCTCGGCCGCACCCCCGGAAATATCACCGCCATTCGTCCTCTCAAAGACGGCGTTATCGCCGATTTCCAAGTCACCGAAAAAATGCTCCAGCATTTCATCCGCAAAGTGCATGAAAATAGTTGGTTTCAGCCGAGCCCGCGCGTGCTGGTGTGTGTGCCCTGTCTGTCCACCGAAGTGGAAAAAAGAGCGATTCGTGAATCCGCGTTTGGCGCCGGTGCGCGCGAAGTGCGCTTAATAGAAGAGCCCATGGCGGCGGCGATCGGTGCGGGATTAAAAGTGGCGGAAGCGACTGGTTCCATGGTGGTGGATATCGGCGGTGGCACCACCGAAATCGCGATTATTTCCCTTAACGGTGTGGTGCTGTCGGATTCGGTGCGTATCGGTGGCGACCGTTTTGACGAAGCAATTGTGAATTATGTGCGCCGCAAATACGGCACGGTTATCGGCGACGCTACCGCCGAGCGCATCAAAAAAGAAATCGGCTGCGCCTTCGCCGGCAGTGAAGTGTTGGAAATCGATGTCCGCGGTCGCAACCTCGCCGAAGGGGTGCCGCGCAGTTTCACCCTGAACAGCGACGAAGTTCTTGAAGCTCTGCAGGAGCCGCTCTCCGGTATCGTGCAGGCAGTCAAAAGCACTCTCGAACAATCTCCGCCAGAATTGGCTTCTGATATCGCCGAAAGCGGCATAGTGCTGACCGGCGGTGGCGCGCTCTTGCGCGACATCGACCGTCTGTTGATGGAGGAGACCGGCCTGCCGGTGCTGGTGGCGGAAGATCCCCTCACCTGCGTCGCCCGCGGCGGCGGTAAAGCCATGGAACTCATGGACAGCCGCGCTATCCATCTCCATTACTGATATTTCCCTGCGCTGAGGTCCGCCTATCAAACCCATGTTTGCCAAGGGTCCGTCTCCGGGAGCAAGGCTCACGGTGCTGGCCCTGCTGGCCCTCGCTATCGCGCTGATTTACAGCAAAACCGACTGGCTGGATGGCGTGCGCCAGCGGGTCAGCGATTTCACCATTCCGCTTTACTGGGTTACCGATATTCCGGGGCAGGTCAGCCGCTGGTCGGAAGACCGCCTCGCTTCCAAAGTTGACCTACAAGAGGAAAACAAGGCACTGCGCACCGAGGTGCTGGTGCTCAAACGCAAACTGCAGCAGATGGCCTCATTGACGGCGGAAAACACCCGCCTGCGCCAGCTGCTCAATTCCGCTGACACTATCGAAGATCGCGTCTTGGTTGCAGAGCTGATCGGCGTGTCTCCCGATCCTATGAAGCACAAGGTGATGATCAACCGCGGCACCGAAGATGGCGTCTATATCGGCCAGCCGGTGGTGGATGCCTATGGTCTGGTGGGGCAGGTGGTTGAAGTCGGCCGACATACTGGCCGCGTGCTGCTGATCACCGATTCCAGCCACGCGCTGCCGGTACAGGTCAATCGTAACGGTATTCGCCTGGTGGCGGAGGGGCAGGGCAATCTGTTCGAGTTACAGCTGCGTTTTGTCTCCAGCACCATGGATATTCAGGAGGGTGATCTGTTGGTCACCTCCGGCCTCGGTCAGCGCTTTCCGCCGGGTTATCCGGTGGCGCTGGTGGAGCGCGTCAGCCATGATCCGGGCAAACCCTTTGCCACGGTGGTCGCCAAACCCATGGCGGAGTTGAATCGCAACCGGCATGTGCTGCTGGTTTTTGACCGGCACGGCGCGGTGGAAGAACCTTCCACCGGCGTCCCAGCCAGTGGCGGCTGAGCCGTGTCCAGCCCGGTAACCTTGTTCCTGGTATTTGCTGTCAGTTTAATGGTGGCCATCCTTGTCGCCATCTATCCACTCTCTCCTGCATCTTCCGTATACCGGCCCGAGCTGCTCTGTCTGGTGGTGATTTATTGGGTGCTTAACGGCCCGCACCAGTGGGGCGTCGGTGTCGCCTGGTGTGTCGGCTTAGTGCAGGATGTGGTGGAGGACGGCGTCTGGGGTGGCCATGCGCTAGCTCTGTCCCTGGTGGCCTATATCGCATTGATGTCCTATCGCCGACTTCGCACCTATTCCATGACCCAGCAGACGTTTTGGGTCTTCGTGTTCGTCGGCATCCATCAGTTGTTCGTCAACTGGATTCAGGGGTTGGATGGCTACGCCGCGCCGGCTCGTTATCTGGTAATTTCCGCGGGAGTGTCGGCGGCCTGCTGGCCGCTGCTGGTGCTCCTGATGCGCAGTGTGCAGCAGCGCTACAGAATCTTCTAAGCACAGATAAGAATGCGAGAATGGAGTTGCGCTGCGCAGGTCTATAGACCACTTTCCCTATCAATCTGATAACCATAACGAGATCCATCATGTCGTCCGTCGATCTGCTGCTGGCCTCCCAGTCCCCGCGCCGCCAGGAACTGCTGAAACAAATCGGCGTGCGCTTTGCCGTTATTCAAGTGCAGGTGCCCGAAGTTCATACCTCGGGAGAAACCGCTGCTGACTATGTCAGCCGTCTCGCGCTGGTCAAGGCCGGCGCCGGCAGTGAGCTGCGGCCAGATCTGCCTGTGCTGGGTGCGGATACGGTGGTGGTCCATCAGGGCACAATCCTGGAAAAACCCCGCGACCGCGAGCACGCACTGGCTATGCTGAAACAATTGTCCGGCGAAACGCATCAGGTGCTCACCAGTATCGCCATTGCTTATGGGGGGCGGCAGCAGGTCAGAGTCGTCACCAGCGAGGTGCGCTTTCGCCAAATTGCGCAGGAAGAGGCGGAGCGCTATTGGGCAACCGGCGAGCCGATGGATAAAGCGGGCGGCTATGGTATTCAGGGAATGGGCGCGGTGTTTGTCGCTCATTTAGCGGGTAGTTACAGCAATGTGGTGGGTCTGCCGCTGACGGAAACCCAGGCGTTGTTGGCGGAATTTGAAGTGCCGGTTTGGTGCGGAGCGGATGCATGAGTGATGAGATTCTGGTGAACTTCGGCCCGACGGAGACCCGCGCAGCACTGATCGAAAACGGTGTGGTGCAGGAGATCTACATTGAGCGGGTCAAGCGCAAGGGCTACGTCGGCAATATCTATTTGGGCAAGGTGGTGCGGGTGCTGCCGGGCATGCAGGCGGCGTTTGTGGACATCGGCCAGGAGCGCGCCGGTTTTATTCACGCGGCGGACATAGCGCCGCTCAACAAAAACGGCATGGAGGAGCGCTCGGCAGAGGTGGCGGATATCCGCTCCTTGACCCACGAGGGCCAGTCGCTGCTGGTGCAGGTGACCAAGGACCCCATCGGCAACAAAGGGGCGCGGTTGACCACCCATTTGTCGGTATCCGCCCGCTACTTGGTGTATATGCCGCAGACCGAGCATATAGGCGTGTCCAACCGTATCGAGGACGAAGCCGAGCGCGAGCGCCTGCGCAAAGCGGTGGAAAACTTGGCCGCGGAATACGCCGACCAATACAAAGGCGGTTTTATTGTGCGTACCGTGGCGGAAGGGGTTACTGAGGACGAGCTGCGCGCGGATATCCCGTTTGTGTACAAGCTTTGGCACGACCTGGCCGACAAAATCAAAGCCGCCAAAGCGCCCGCGATTATTTATGAAGATCTGCCGCTGTTTATGCGCACGGTGCGCGACTTGATGCGGCCGCAGATCCAGAAAGTGCGCATCGACTCCCGCGAATCTTTCCAACGCATGGCCAGCTTCGCCAAACACTACGCGCCGGAAATCGGCGGACGTATCGAGCACTATCCCGGCGAGCGGCCGCTGTTCGATATCTACGGTGTGGAGGAGGAGCTCAAACGCGCGCTCGATACCAAAGTGGTGCTCAAGTCCGGCGGCTATCTGATCATCGAACAGACCGAGGCCATGTGCACGATAGACGTCAATACCGGCGCCTTCGTCGGCCATCGCAATCTCGAAGAGACTATCTTTAAAACCAATCTGGAGGCCGCTGCCGCCATCGCCCGGCAACTGCGCCTGCGCAATCTCGGCGGCATCATCATCATCGACTTTATCGATATGACCGACCAGGAGCACCAGCGCCAGGTGCTGCGCACTTTGGAAAAAGCCCTGGAGCGGGATCGCGCCAAAACCACCATCAACGGCGTGTCGGCCCTGGGTTTGGTGGAAATGACCCGCAAGCGCACCCGCGAATCCCTCGGCCAAGTGTTGTGCGAGCCTTGCCCGGTGTGCCGCGGCCGCGGCCGGCTGAAGTCGGCCGAAACCGTGTGCTACGAAATCTTCCGCGAAATCCTCCGCGAGGCGCGCACCTACGACGCGTCGAGCTTCCTGGTGCTCGCCTCCCAGGTGGTGATCGACCGCCTGCTCGACGAGGAATCCGCAAACGTCGCGGATCTCGAAGCCTTTATCGGCCGCACCATCCAGTTCCAGGTTGAGAGCATCTACAACCAGGAGCAGTACGACATCATTCTGGTGTAACGCTGTGTTTTCGCGTCGCCGCCCAATCCTGAAGCGCTGGTTGCGCCGCCATCTATGCCTCTGGGTGCGCTGGTGCTGGGGGGCTGTATTGTTTACGGTCATCACCCTGGCGGTGGTCGTGCAGTTGGGCAAAGCCATATTTCCGGTATTGAACGATTATCGCGAGGATATGGAGCGGCATTTGTCCGAGCGTCTGGGGGTGAGCGTCTCCGTCGCCAATATCAGCGCCGACTGGACCGGCCTGCGGCCGCGGGTCACCTTTGCCGAGGTGGCGGTGCACAACCCGGAGCAGGAACTGGTGTTCCGGGTGGAGGAGGTCAGCGCCGAGGTCAATCTGCTCAGCACCCTGCGCGATTGGCGGCTCGCGTTTCGCAAAGTCACTTTCAACGGTATGCAGGCCGCTTTGGCGCAAAACCAGGAAGGGGGCTGGTGGGTGGCGGGCCTGCAGCGCGGGGCGCCGCGGCCACCGCCCGAAGACGGCCCCAGTTTTAACGATCCGGTGGATATTTTCCTCTTCGGTCGCCGCGTCGAACTGCGCAATACCCACCTGACCTTTCTGTTTCGCGACAGCCTTTCCACTGAGCTGGCAATCCCGCATATCCGCCTGGAAAACGATGCCCAGTTTCACCGCTTGGCGGCGGCTTTCGCCGTGGATGAGGAGCAGCAATCCCTGCAGCTGGTGGTGGAGGGCGAAGGCGACCCTCGGGATGACGCCCACTTCAACTCCCGCGGCTATTTGCATCTGGAGCGTTTCCCCTCAGAAAAGGTATTGGCCGCCCTCGGGGTTCGCGACAGCCTCTGGCCCGCTGACGCCGCGGATACCATGGACGCCAGCTGGCGGGACGACGGTCGCGTAACGCTCTCGCTGTGGTTTGAAGGCTCATCCAGTCGCGGCGTCACCTGGAGTGGCGACGTGATGGTGGAGGGCTCACCAGTGCGAGCCCCAGATGGCGTGCAATGGCCCAACGCCCTGACCAGCCGCTTCAGCGGTTCCTGGGAGCCGCAGCGCGGCTGGCAAGTGAGCGCCGCCGACACCCGCCTGATCTGGCCAGAGTTTTCCGCCCCTCCTTTGGATTTACAGCTGCGCGGCAGCTTTGGCGGCGATCCGGAGCTGGCGATTGCAACGCTGGATCTCGCCGGCTGGAGCGAAGGGCTACAACGTGCGGGGGTGCTGCATGGACAGCTTGAAAACGTCTTTGCCGACCTGCAACCGCAGGGCGAATTGCGCAATATTCAAATAGTCCGCCGGTCGGCGGAGCAGGGTTACTTTGTCTTGCGCGGCAATCTGGTGGACGCCAGCGTCGGCGCCTGGCAGGGCGCGCCGGCCTTGAGCGGTGTGACTGGTTATGTCGAGGCCGGCGCGTTCGGCGGCGAGATCCGTCTGCGCACCGACCAGGGTTTCAGCATGAATTTCCCGAAGATTTACCACCAGCCCCTGGCGTTTCAACGGGCGGAAGGCACGGTGCGCTGGGAATTCGACCGGGCGGCGCGTACCGTGTACCTCTCTTCCGGCTTGGTTCAGCTTGAAAATCAGGAGGTGTCCGCGCGCGGCCATTTCAATCTGCATCTGCCTCTCGGTGGTGAGCCGGAGATGACCCTGATGGTGGGAGTGAAAGAGGGGAACGCCGGACTGCATCGCACGCTGATTCCCTACACCTCGCCGGAGCCACTGCTGGATTGGCTCGACCGCGCCATTGTCGGCGGCAATGTGCGCAACGCTGGTTTTATCTACCACGGTTCCCTGGCGAAAGAGGCCACCATCGCGAAGGTAATTCAGCTGCGCGGCCTGGTGAGCAGTGCCGAAGTGGCTTTCGACCCGGCTTGGCCGCCGCTGCGCCAGGGCGCCGGTTTGCTGTATCTGGACGATCAGAACCTGACGATCACAAATATGCGCGGCGCCCTGGAGCAGATAACAGTGGCGGATGCGCAGGTGGATCTGGTGCAGCTCGATGGCGAGCGCCGTGCGGTCAGAGTACAGGCGTCCGCTCAAGGTGATAGCGGCGATGCGACGGCGCTGCTGGCGAAGACCCCACTGCGCGACCTGGGTGGCGAGGAATTGATGAGCTGGCAATGGCAGGGGCCGGTCGCTGCAAAGCTGGATGTGCAGGTTCCCCTGGATAACAGCCAGAGGGATGCCTACCAGAAAGTCGCGCTGGATTTCGCCGAGAACCAACTGCATATGCCGGGACTCGAGCTGACCTTTGAAAAAGTCACCGGGCCTTTGACGTACGACTCCGCCCAGGGGCTGTCCAGTCCCGGTGTCAAAGCGCGACTGTGGGATAAGCCGGTGAGCGTGGTGCTGAGCACCGAGCAGTGGCCGAGCGGACGCGAACTGGTAGCGCGGCTTAAGGGCAAGGCGGATGTGGCGGATGTGCAGCAGTGGTCGAAGCGTCCGGAACTGGCATTTGCCCGGGGCACCAGCGCGGTAACCGGCGAGTTGCGGGTGCCTATGGCCGGCGATGCGCCCTTGCGGCTGACCTTCAACAGCTCTCTCGAAGGGGTTGAGTTGACGGCGCCGGCACCGTTGCAGAAGCCGGCATCCCAGGCGCTGCCCCTGCAGGTATTGGTGGAGAACCGGCGCGCCGAACGAGGTGCGACGTCTTATCGCTACAGCTTCACTTTAGGTGGCCTCGCGGAGCTGCGTCTGGCCATGCGCAACGGGCAGGTGTATGCCGCGGATCTCGCTTTTGACCAGGTCGGCGGACCCTTGCAAGAAGGTGCGTTTCATATTCGCGGTGCGGTGGAGCAGGCGGACGCCATGCTCTGGTGGGGAGCGCTCCAGCATTATTTGGCGACATCCCAGTCCATGGACACGGCAGCTGGTACGGAAAAACCCGAGGCCGGCACAGATCTACCCTTCCGCGTTGACCTGGAAGTCGGGCAGCTGCGCGCGGGCGACACGGTTTTAGAGCAAGCGCGGGTTCGCGCCAGTGAAACTCGCGGTGTCTGGGAGATCGGACTCGAACATCCCACCCTCGCCGGCACTGCCTTGTGGTCTGCGGACGATAAGCCGATACAGCTGCAGCTGCAGCGACTCTACTTGCCGGAACAGGATACTGAAGATGCTACGGAGCAGGTGATCGCCGAGGGCGATGGTGTCGCGGTGACCGGTGATCCCTTCGTTGCAGAGATCGATGATTTTTGGCTATCCCTCGACCTCGCGGCCATACCGGCGGCGGATGTGAGCATCGCCGATCTGCGCCGTGGCAACACCGAACTCGGCCGCTGGGACTTCAAGCTGCGGCCAATCGAACGCGGCTTGATGCTGTACGACCTGACGGCAGAATCGGTGGGCCTGACGGTAGTTGGGCGCGGCAAACCCGGAGCAGAGCTGGTGTGGACGCGCACCCCCAATGGCGATAACAGCTATTTTTCCGGCCTGATACGCGCCGGCAACCTCGCCGACACTTTTCGCAGTCTCGGCCTGGAACCCGCCCTCACCAGCGACAGCGCCACCTTTGATGTGGAATTGCAGTGGGCCGCGCCGCCGGTCGATGTCAGTCTGTTGAGTCTGGCGGGGGTGGTGGACTTGTCGGTGCAGCGCGGCGTATTCAGCCGCGGCGCCGGCGTCGGCGACAACCCGCTGCTCAAGCTGATTGGGCTGCTGAATTTCGATACTCTGGCGCGGCGGCTGCGCCTGGACTTTTCCGATTTGAGTTCGACCGGTCTCGCCTACGAGGACATTAACGGCGCGCTGCTGTTTCGCAAAAGTCGGGTGCAGATCCAACAGCCTCTGCAGGTGAATACGCCGTCGAGCTATCTGCAGCTGGTCGGTGAACTGGATGTGGCGCAAGAGACTCTCGACACCCAATTGGTCGCAACCCTGCCCCTCGCCGGCAACCTGACGGTGGCGGCGGCGGTGACGGGCGGCGTGCCGCTGGCCATCGGTGTTTATGTGGTCGGCAAAATCTTTAAAGACCAGGTGGAGCGCGTGTCGAGTCTGCGCTACAAAGTCTCGGGCAGCTGGAACGACCCGAAAGTGAAGCTCGAACGCATCTTCGAAAATACTGTAGCGGAACCGACACCCAGAACGGCTACTCCGGAGGAACTACCCCGTGAACCCTGATCTATTGCGCGCCGCTGTGGCGCAAATGTGCAGCGGCCCCGATCTGCAAGCCAATCTGGCCCAGGCGGAGCAACTGATGGCAGAGGCTCGCGCGGTGGGCGCCGACCTGCTGTTGTTGCCGGAGAACTTCGCTGTGTTCGGTCGCAAAGATCTGCCTCTGCTCGCTGAGCCGGCGGAGGGTGTCGGTGTCATTGGTGAGTTTCTTGCCAACGCAGCGCGGCGTTATCAGCTCTGGCTGGTGGCCGGAACCGCTCCCTACGCCGCAGCCGCCAGCGACGGCACGCCTGCGGCAGTGGGTAAGGTGTATCCGGGCTGCAGTGTGTGGAATCCGGAAGGGGAATTGGTGGCGCGCTACGACAAATGCCATCTTTTTGACGTGGATGTGGGTGATACAGTGGGGCGGTATCGGGAGTCCGATACCTTTGCACCGGGAGATCGGCCGGTGGTGGTGACGACGCCCTGGTGCAAGGTTGGCCTTTCCATCTGCTACGACCTGCGTTTTCCGGAGTACTTCCGGCAATTGGCGC
>Ga0065721_10048825_pt1 | contig 76243 bp, 34 predicted proteins | sample Mesricmetagenome_FD_59108 | JGI IMG/M metagenome (GOLD analysis project Ga0065721, IMG submission 59108) | Mesophilic microbial community from rice straw/compost enrichment Sample: eDNA_1 v2 (version 2) | ecosystem: Engineered > Solid waste > Grass > Composting > Bioreactor | place: USA: Davis...
ACCTTCGTTCCCGCCGCTCCTGGCGACGACTATCGAATCAGGTATCGGAAGAATTCATTTCCGCCGCGGTTTATCGGCAGCTGGTTCGTCAGCGACAGGCCGGTTCCGATGTTGGTGGAAATCGGTGTCCAGACCGGATTCACCAGCGTTGGCGAGGACTCCAGGACATAACTGACTCCCGAGTGAGTTTCGATCACCAGCATCAGGTCGCTGCCATTGATCCGAGGCGAGATGAGAACCGGACCCGCCGGGGCGACTTCCTGACGAATCGCTTCCAGAGCTTCCAATGGCGCGGCACCGAGATAGAAACGCACATCGTCCATTTCACCGGCGAAGGCGCGGATTCCATCCGGACGATTTCCAAGCATCACCTTGTAACCGTTGCTGATGTCCACCGATCCCGCGACAAAGTTGGTTGTGGATCGCAACAACACCGGGCTGCCTTCCGAACCGCCGTAGAAGTTCAACGTGGCTCCATCATAGGTCAGAGCCAGGAAACTCCATTGATTCACCGGCATGTCGAACGCGCCAAACGAACCGGTGGGTGCGGTGTCGGTATTGATGGTGACGCTCACCGAAGTGCTGCCCGCAACCCGGGTTCCGTTGTTCAACAGCGCCAGGGTCTTGTTCTGCGTGCTGTCGGTCAGATCCTTGTCACCCAGCATGAAGAATCGCGAATACCTTGAGGCGACCGCCAGGTCAGCCGCAGGCTTGATCCACATGGTGATCGTGAAGGAGCTGATGCTCGACACTCCGCCCGCCAGGGTCGATCCCTCGCCCATGATGGCAATCGGGCCCGCGGTTCCATACACACCTGAACTCAGATCGAGCGATTTGCCGACGCCGCCCACTCCCGAGCCTTCTGCGCCGTGCAAATCCGCCAGCGTGCCCGGCTGGCTGAAGAGATTCAACGGCACGAACGAAATCGAATCCGTGGTCACAGTGCCCGAATCTTCAAACTCGAAATGCAACTGCAGATTGTCGTTGTCGATGGTCAGGGTCGCCGCCGATGAAATGACCGGGCTGCACGGACCGCTGACAACGCAATCGAACTGGCTTCCATCATCGTCCAAAGTCAGGTTCGTGATCTTCACCACGGCTGTGGTCGCGCCGGTAATGCCCGGACCGTCGTTCAAATCGACTCCGTTCTTGCGCCACTGGTAACCCGTCACCGGTCCCGTGGTCTTCACCGAGAAGGTAACTCCCCAGTTTGTGGGTACCGACTGGCTCAGCGGCTGGGTGGTGATCACCGGCGAAGAGGTCAGAGCGACAGTTGCCGCAGAAGATTCGACCGGCACACCGCAAATGCTGCCAATGACCACCCGGTACAGTGTTCCGACGTCGGCTCCCGAAATCGGGCCCGTGGTATAACTGGATGCGTTGGCTCCGGGGATGGGTTCCCACGTTTCACCCTGATCGGTGCTGACCTGCCAGCTATAGGTTACTCCGGCGGTGTCACTGAGGCCGACCGTGAAGGTCGCCGTGGATCCGGAGCAGACTTCCTGGTTGGAAGGTTGACTTGTGATTTGCACCGGTTCGTTGCTCAACACCTCAACGGCGACTTCGAGCGATTCTGCGCTGGTGCTGATTTCGTTGGTCGCCACCACCTTGTAGTAGTAGGTCGTTCCAACGGTCACATCCGTGTCGGTGAACTCAGCCGCACTGGTCACAGCGTAATTGACTTCGGCTCCGGAAACCGTGGACCGTTTCACAATGTAACCGCCGCCAGGACCAGCCGTTGATGTCCAGGCCAGTTGCACCACTTCGGAGCAACCGCCCGAGGCCGTGATGACCGGAGTCGTTGCGGGGTTCAAGGGCGACGCTTCCCTGCGGATCTGTTCCAGCTGGTTGATGGGTGCCGCGCCGAGATAGAATCGCACGTCATCCATTTGACCTTCAAAGCAACGCAGATAATCCGCACGGTTTCCGAGCAATACCTTGTAACCGTTGCTGATATCCACCGCGCCGGCCATGAGCTCGGCGGAGGATTGCAGGGTCACTTCGCCATTTTCAGCACCGCCGTAGAATCTCATGGTGGCGCCATCGTAGGTCAGGGCCAGGAAGCGCCATTGATTCACCGGCATGTCGAACGCGCCGAACGTTGTGGTGGAAGTCGTCAGCGTATTCACTTTGCCTTGAACAGCGGTGATCGATCCCGCGGGCGCATAACTGTTGCCATCACTCAACAGGCCCAGCGTATTGGTAATTCCACTGTCAGTTGCCCGCGTGCGATCGCCCAGGGTGAAGAAGCGCGGATACAGCTGGCCGCTCTTCAAATCTGTGGCCGGTTTGATCCACATGCTGATCGTGAATGAGCCGATGCGGGTGACGCCGGACTGCAGATTGGCGGAGCCGGACTGGATTGCGAGCGGCCCATTGGTGCCGTTGAAACCGGATGTGAAATCGAGCGCTCTGCCGATGCCGGCCACACCCGATCCCAGAGGGCCATGCAGATCGGCAAATTCATTGCCGTAATCGTCTCCCAGATCCAATTGCACGGCTGCCACGGAATCGTAGGTGTAAAAGCCGTTTTCTTCTTCAAAGCCGAACTTCAATTCCAGGTTGTTGTTATTGATCGTCAGCGCGGCACTGGAAGAAATCAGGTTTCCGCATGTGGTGATGACAACGCAATCGTAGGTTGTCCCGGAATCACCGCCGGTCAGATTGGAAAGGTGGACGATCGGCGTGGTTGCACCGGTGATGCCCGGACCGTCTGTAAGGTTCACACCATTCTTTCGCCATTGATAACCGATGACCGGCCCGGTCGTTTTAATTGCGAATGTCGCACCCCAACTGGCGGGAACGTTTTGATCCAGCGGCTGGATCGTAATGGCGGTTGCCTGGTTGATCGTCAAGGCAGCCGCCGAGGATGCCAGAGTGCCACAGGAACTGCTCACCAGAACGCGATAGCGTGTGCCATTGTCGGCGAGGGTCACGGGAGGAGTTGTGTAACTGGATGCAGTCGCTCCACCGATTGTATTCCACGTCACTCCTTGATTCGTGCTGGACTGCCAGACATACGTCAGACCCGAGCCACTGGCTGTGACCGTGAATGTCCCGGTTGAATCCGGGCAAACCGATTGATCCTGCGGATGTGAAGTAATCGTGGTGGGAGTTCCGTTGTTGATCGTGACGCTCACTTCCGCGGAATCCGGGCTGACACCAACAGCATTGGTTGCGCAGATTTTGTAGTAATAGGTGGTTCCCACAGAGACGTCGGAATCAATAAAGGTCGGCTCGGAGGTGGTGGCGTACTCTGTTTCCGCTCCCGGAGTGGTCGAGCGTTTGATGATGAAGCCGGTATTGGCCGGCACAGTGCTCCACGAAAGCTCCGCAACCCCGCCGCAGCCGCCCCAGGAATGAACCACAGGGGCCGCGGGACCGGCCTTCGATTGACGGACGGCCTCGAGAAAATTGGTGTCTGCCGCCCCGAGGTAGAATCGAACGTCATCAAACTGCCCCAAGGCGCTCTTGGTGCGCGAACCGCTGTTGCCGATCAGCACATCGAAGGTGCTGCCCACATACACCTTTTGGTTGGGAATGTTTGTCGTGCCTCCAAAAATCACCGCGTTCGTTTCGGTGGCGCGATAGAAGTTAAGATTCGTGCCGTCATACGAGATCGCCAGGAACACCCACTCATTGGTCGGCATCGGACACAACCATGGAACGGTGCGAGAGCTGCCCTCGGTGTGGATCAGCCCGCGGACGGCGTCCTGGTTGTTGAAGTTTTGGTAAGCGTAATCTCCGTTGCACTTCAGGGCCAGGGTGTTGGTTTCTCCGTTGAAAATGTCACCCGAGGTCCCGCCGGGAATTCCCAGGTCAAAGAAGACGCCCTTGTTGGTGGAATACATTCTGTAGGACGGTTTGAACCACAGACTGACCGTGAAGTTTGAAATGACCCCGAAGTTGATGGCCGACAAGTTTCTGCCCCGGGCGACCGGACCGCTCGCGTACGTTCCGTTTCGCAGATCGAGAGCCCTGCCAACACCGAAGACTCCGGAACCCTCCGGACCGTGCAAATCCGTGAGCACGTTCCCACCTGTGAACAGACCCATTTTCACACCATGCACGGAATCGACCGCGTTGGTTCCGTCCTCTTCAAAATCAAATCTCAACATGAGTTGCTGCGCTGTGAGAGACGAGATCGAAAAAACCGCCGCCAATATTGTGACCAGCACTTTCATGGCAAGGCGCGCCTTCGTGTTTGGTTGAGACAACGTGGTTTTTGATGGGTTCATAGAGTCTGGGGATTGGAATTGACGATAGCGGACAGGGTAACGTGTTAGCTGGAACCGTCTATGGCACATTTGTGTCATGCTCCACTCACCGGCTTTCAATCCGGCCTGGAAGACTCAAACGGTCCGCCAGCAAATCGAAGAATGGGCGTGCAATCTTCATGGATCGTTGAACAAAGAATCCGGGAGGCATTTCGACAACAGAACGCGTTTCGTTGTCAGGCGATGACGGTTCCAAAACGCAGACAACCTTGAGCCCGGGTGCGTGCTTCATCAGGCAGCCTTTCGATCGGCAAGTTTACTGTTCCAGCCCGACCGGGCGTTCTTATCCAGAATGCCTCAAGGCTTCGAAAGGATCTCCGTAAGAACCTTTCCGTCCACGTTGGTCAAGGAATGTCCCAGGAGATGCGCAATGGTCGGGGCCACATCGATGTTATCTATCGCACCGATTTTTACTCCGGATTTTATATTGCGACCGGTCGCGATAAACAGTGCGTCCATTTTGGGATTACTGGCGAGATATCCGTGATGCCCCGGGCGATCGCCTGGCGGAACAGGCTTTGTCCACTCGGAGCCCGATACCGATCCGGAAACCGAATAGCCGTCATCGGCCACCAGTATCAGATCCGCCATGCCTGGATTGCTTTCCACCGATGGGAATCCCAGCTCGGCGAATTTTTCCGGTCCAATAATTTCAGCCACGCCTTCCTTTCCGCGCAGAAGTTCAATTACTTTCTTGCGATCGTCTTCGCGCGTCGCCGGATCTGTAAGATAAATCATCCCCGTGCCGCCTTTGGGAACGACATGCGCCCTCGCTTCTGTGATTCTTCCATTTCCACTTACTTTCAGCAGGCCTGCGTCTCGTAACAGCACGTTAGGCTGGATTTCCTTTTCGGCTGATGCGAATCCATGATCCGATAAGACGAAGACAGTCGTGTTCTTGCGGATGCCCGCCTCTTCCAAAGCATCGATCACCTGTCCCACATAGAAGTCGGCGAGCGCGATTGCCGTGTAACTGGGCCAGGATTCGGCGCCATACCTGTGATGGATTCCATCCGTGTTCAACAAATGAAGCATCAGAAAGTGAGGCTTCCGTTCGCGAATCAGATAACACGCAGCCTGCGTCCAGACACCATCACGGCCCGGCGCAGTGTTCTGCTTGAACGTCGCTTCGGTTTCATCCTTGAGAATCCCCTGCTCCACCAGTTCCGTTCGAAATTTGGGCGTCATGTAAACAGTGTTGTCGGGCGTGTCAGGAAAATCATCATCCAGCGAGCCCGAATTCCGAGTGCAAGGCCAGTCAATCGAAGCGGTTCTCAAACCCGCCTTGTGAAACAGGTCGTAAATGGTCGGCACGGCCACGAGTTCATGCTTGTCGCGGCGGGGATCCGTCCGAACAGGTTTTCCAGGTCCACTCCGAAGCATCAATCCGTTGTAAAGGACCGAGTGCCTGGCCGCCCGCATTCCGGTAACCAACGTCGTATGATTCGGCCAGGTCATCGCAGGATTGGAAACACGCATTCCCTGCGACGCCACCCCTTCCGCAGCCAGACGCCGGATAATTGGGACGGGCGTCTTGCTGTCCCAGAACATTCGCGAAGGAAATCCATCCAGGGAGATGAGCACGACGTGGGATTCCTCCGCAGCAGAACATTGCCCCACAAGGAGGAAAGAAAGGAAAACACCGAGAGCCGCGCGGAAGATCTTCATAGTATTTCGGATAAGCAAACGCCAATTAGTGTTGGGTCAGACCACCAGCGGCGGGCTCATGAAAAGCATGGTGCTTCCCATTTATCCCGCTCTAACATTTCCGCCAAACGCGAAAAGATTACGGCAGTTCCCGATTGTAAGACTGACCGGTCAAAAGTAGCGCCGTCGAAAAGAGACCGTCCATGACACATTTGTGCCATGCGGAAGGAGTGGAAATCGCCGAGACCTTTCCTCCTTTACGCTGATTCATTGGCTTTCCGACGGAGCGGACAAAACCGTTCGGAATCCCACATACGTGCTCTTGTAGGTCGGAAAGTAATAGTAACGGGCGGCAATGCGGCCCCGAAACGCGTTCGCCCCCCAGCTGCCGCCACGAAACACCCGCGCCGATCCGGAATCAGGACCGCGCGGATCCGATTGGGGATCGGCCGGATACTTGCCATACCAATCCCAACACCACTGCCGAACGTTCCCGGCCATGTCGTAAAGGCCGTAATCATTCGCGGAGAAATAGTCCACCGGACTCGTAAGCGGATATTCCTGATCTTTGAACGCGGGATGATAGCCGCTGGTTTTGTTGACATCGTAGGTGTAGCCGGAAGGAAGGGCGTAATAGTTCGCCTGTTTGAGCGAAATGGTGTCGCCCCACGGGAATCTTTTTTGTTCCAGACCGCCGCGCGCCGCCTTCTCCCACTCCGCTTCTGTCGGCAGGCGATAACCGCTGGTCCAATTGACAAAAGGCGTTGCCTCCCCACTCCGATAAGGCATGGTTAAGTCTGAATCGGTAAAATACGCCGGACGAAGTCCCTCCATTTCACTGCGGGCATTGCACCATTTCACGGAATCAAACCAGCTGACACAAATGATCGGATGCTTTGGCGCTTTGCCCCAAATCCCATGAGCAAATTCATACCCGTGATTTGTCGCCCAGGTAAACACCTTGCCCCAGAGTTCTTCCGTCACGACGAACTTGTCCATGTAGAATGCCGAAACCTGTACCCGGTGCATCGGAAGTTCATCCGCATCTCCATCCATGGGATCCAGACCGTTGCCCATCAGGAAACTGCCACCGGGAATGAGAACCATGTCAGAATGAATCGAATAAGCGTTCGTGCCCGACAAGATGCTGTCCGGTGCCGCCGATGCATTTGAACCGAAAGAAACATTCGTCCGGCTGGCACCGGTAACAGCAGATTGACTCGGCACAACTTGCGTCTCGCTGACGACACTCTGCGGAACGGCGAGCTCAGAACCTTGAGAATGGGTGGTCATCGATCCGCCTACAGTGAAAACCAAAATGAGAATCCTCACAGTGCGGTTTGAGAACGTGACGCCAGGACAACGGGACATTTGCAATTTCATGTGATTCAGCATCAGACACTGGATGGATCGCAGCTATGCCATCAAAGAAAGGATTTTACTGCGAGCAGTCTTGCCACCAATCACTCCTCTCGACGAGAAAAATCACCTGCAGGGGAATTTCGGGTTCGGCCACTTTGAGGCGCATCCTCCTCCGATCGCTTGCGACAAACGCTTCATCCTGCTTCCGGACATTTCGAGGAATTTCGCGGCCGCCGAGGTAACGAGACGGACGTTTTCCCAACGGTTCCGCCTCGTTACCTCGGCGGCTACGGTTTTTCTGAACCGCTCTGGATGGCTCAGACATCGAGGGAATCCTTCCACAAATAAAAAAGCCGCCGCATTCTTTTCGAATGCGGCGGCCGTGTGTGAATTTCTCGAATCGCTTCTCCTTTTACGGATAGACGAGGCGGTAGAAGACAGCCGGGGCAGCCGGGTCAATCGTGATGTTTGTGCTCGTGACGCTGCCGTCGGTCAGATAGGTCCAGTTGTTGGAGAGACCGACGTTGAGGCTGTTGGTCTGAGCCTGAAGCCTCCAGCCCTGTCCAGCAGGCCATGAGAGGCTGAGCTGATTGCCAGCGACCGTGCTGGTCAGAACCGCCGGTTCTGTCGGTCCGAGCGGCACGACTTCCAGGGCGCCAGATCCGCTGATCAAACCGGCCGAGTTGCCGCTTTTGTAAACTCCGGCAGGCTGCGCGACTCCGTTCAAGACCAGGCCGGCGACGCGGTTGGTCACGCTGAAGTTCAGCTGCAGCGTGGCTCCGGACGCGATCGACACCGTGGAGTTGGTGCGAAGAGTTGCCTGTGCAATCTCGAGCACTCCCGCCGTTACGACCGTGTTTCCGTAATTGTTTGCTCCGTTCAGCACGAGGCGGCCTGCGCCAGCTTTCGTGATGGCAAACGATCCGGTTATGACACCGTCAACAGTGAGAACCTTGTTGCTCACCGTGACGGTGACGTTGGTGGTCAGACTGACGTTTCCGGAACCGAGGTTCAGATTCTCGGTGCCAGCGAATCCGAAACTGCCACTCCATGTCTGAACGTTGTTCGCAACAAGCACCATGTCCGGGATGGTCGTGTCGAGCGCTCCTCCGTTCAGCACCAGCGGTCCGCTGCCGAACGCCATTGAATCGCCCAGCACGATTGTCGCGCCACTCACCTGGAACGTCTTCGTCATCGAGTTTGCAATCGGCAGGATCAACCGGCCTGTGCCATCGATGATCAGCGGTCCATTGGGCGCGCCATTGTCCGTGACCGGACCTGCGAAGGTCGTGGTGTTGTTCACGGTGAAACGTTTCTGTCCGTTACCGCTCACAATCGAGCCGGTGAACGTGAGGTCGCCGGGACCGTCAAGGATGTACGGTCCGTCGAATGCATTCACGCTGACGTTGTTTGCAATCGTCCGAGGCGTGGCATCCTTGGACCGCAGCCTCACGCCCGGTCCGATCTGAGGAGTGAACTGGAGCGTTCCAGCCGAGCCGAGGGCAGTATCACTGCCGATGACGATAGTGCCGCCGAGTGCGGTGAAGCCGGTGAATGAGTTGTTGTTCTCCAGCACAATGGTTCCGTTCGTCGTGCCGTCAACGGTCAGATTGAACGGACCGTCGATCGGGCCACCGACCGTCAACGTGCTGTTGGAGATGCCGACGGTGAGATTTGCCGTCAGTGTCACTCCGCCATTGCCGAGGTGGAGGCTTTGAGAACCCAGGAAGGCGAAGCTGCCCGACCAGGTTTGCGGATTATCGCGGCGATTTACCAATCCAGGGACCCTGCTGTCGAGGCTGCCCCCGCTGATGGTGAACATGCCATCGCCCAGCGCGTTGGTGCTGCCGAGCGCCAGCGTGCCGCCCGCCAACAACGTTCCGGAGAAGCTGTTCGAGCCGGACAGAACGAGGACGCCGTTGCCGCTCTTGGTCAACAATCCGTTGCCGGTCACGCTGCTCGGGATCGACAGCGTATTGCTGGTGCTCACGCTGACGATCGTGTTGTCTGCGAGGTTGGCCGCAGCGGCAATCACGTTACCCGAACCGCTCAACACGTTGATCGAGGCGTTGTTGCCATTGTTGTTCAGAGTCAGCGTATTGGCCGGGGTCGGGCTCGAGATGACGAACGAGTTCGGATTGGTGAACACGATTCCTCCGATGGTCTTGGGGGAATCGAGGGTGACCGTCGTCAGGCTGGAGCCGACGCCGAACGTTGCGTATTCGCCAGCGGCGTCAGGAATGTTCGGATTGCTGTTCCAGTTCGCCGGTGTGGACCAGTTGCCGTTGCCATTGTTGACCCAGACGCTGCTCTGCGCGACGACCAGGTTGACCTGTCCGTCGGCGGTTACAACCGAACCGAAGGTGTTCGGCGCGAGTCCGGCACCAGTGATAACCGGTGTTGAAGTGAAAGCCCCATTGATCGTCGGAGCACTCATCAGCAGATAAGTGCCGACCGGCAGAGGCGTGCCGCCGGGAACATTCACCGTGATCGCATTGTTGTTCAACGTCACCGTTCCGGAAACCATGAATGGCGTGTTGTTCATGCCGCCCGATGGACTGACGCTGAAGACGCCAGTCGAACCCGCCTGCCAGGTCACGGCAGAACCGACGGTTCCGGTGCCGCCAAACGCCGCACCCGAAGCGACCGTAACCGCGCCTGCGCCGTAGTTGTTTCCGGTGATCAACAGCGTGCCAGCATTAACCGCGGTCGTGCCGCTGTAGGAATTGCCGGGTCCGGAAAGGGTCCATGTTCCGGTTCCATTCTTGGCAACCGATGCGGCCGGACCGTTGTCGTAGATGTTTCCAGAAACGAGGCCATCACCCGGGCCATCGAGAGTCAGCGTTCGGGCATTGTTCTCCGGAACCGTGGAGACATCGCCCGCGAGCGTGAGGAAACCGCTGTTCACGACGACCAACGGATTTCCGCCGCCATTGGGCATTTCAACCATGCCCTGGATGGTGTTCGTGCCGGCTTCATTCACCAGCACACCACCGCTGTAACTGAGCCGGAAGGTGATCGACGGATCGATGTTCACATTGCCGGCCAGTCGGAGCTGGGTGAACTGCGACGCAAAATTGCCGACTGCGATCACAGTTTTTGGTCCCACGCCGAGGGCCGAGGAGTTCGTGATCCAGAGCGTACCGCCGTTGTTCTGCACGTTGCCGGTGAAGGTGTTGTTTCCCGTCAGCCAGAGGTTGAGTCCCACGTTCGCGAGAGTGACCGTTCCGGAGCCGGAAATATTCCCGGCGAAGACGTTGCTGCCGGTGAGGTTGAAGGCAAGGTTGGCATTGTTCACCAACGAACCCGAGCCGAGGTTTCCAGAGGTGCCGCCGTTGCCGATCTGAAGGGTTCCGGCATTGATCGTCGTTCCACCGGTGTAAGTATTGGTTCCGGCGAGCGTCTGGGTTCCGCCACCGTTCTTGACAATGGCCAGAGTTCCCGCTGTGTTTCGGAGGCTGCCGGTGAAGGTGCCACCCGCGCCGCTCTCACCGATTGTCAGCACGGCAGAACCGCCGGCCAGCGTATCCACGATTCCCGCGCCGTTCAGGCCGTTGATCGTGTGAGAACCGCCGTTGAGATCCAAAGTGCCGTTCGTATTGACCGTCACGGTGCCATTGCCGAAACCGGATGGGATCGCACCCACTTCACCGATTCGCAGCGTGCCGCCATTAACCACGGTGTTTCCAGTGTAGCTGTTGGCACTCGCGAGGGTGAGGACGCCGGAGCCTTCCTTTGTCACCCCGCCTGAACCTGTGATCGTTCCGGAGATCGTGACATCGTTGCCGTTGTTATCGATGACCGCCGTGGAAGCGGAATTTGCGACGATGTTATTTCCCAGCGACAGCGGAGCGCCCGCGCGAATGGTGCTGACGTTCGAGACGCTGAGATCGCCTGCTCCGGCAGCCGTGTTGGCGCCGAGTTGAAGCACGCCGCCATTTACGATCGTTCCAATGGAACCTGCGGTCGGTCCGTAACTGTTGTTTCCATTGAGGATCAACGCTCCCTGTCCAGTGACACTCACGGTGCGCAAACCGCTGCTGTTGTTGACCGCGTTGCCCAAGGTGAGAGATGCGCCTGCCGCCGTAGTGACCGCGAGGTCGGCATTCAGGCTGACCGGCGATGCGATTGCATTCGAAGCACCGGCCTGCACGCTGATCACAGCCGGGCCGGAGGAGTTCGCCAACGTCAGTGTGCCACCGCCGTTCGCGATGAGGAACGAATTCTCATTGGTGAACTGAATCGTGCCGACCGAAACCGGCGCGTTCAGAGAGACCGTGCGATACGCCAATCCGACGCCGAGCGTCGCGGAATCACCAGCCGCCTGCGGATAATAGGGATTGCTGCTCCAGTTCGCTCCAGCGTTCCAAACGCCGTCATTGTCATTCGTCCAGATCGAAATATTGCCCGTGAACGAAACGGTGAGCGTCACCACGCCGCCCGCGGTGGAAATGGTCGAAGCCGTTCCGAGTGCGACACCTGCGCCGACGAAGGTCGGAACAGTGCTGAACGCTCCGCTGCTGCCCGCATTGTTGTAGGTCATCAGGCGATACGTTCCAACCTGAAGCGGCGTGCTGCCCGCGACCTCGATGACAACCGGGGTTGAATCCAGCGTCACGTTTCCGCTCACCGCGAGAATCGTCGTGTTTGAACCGGCCACGACCGCCGAAGGTGTGAGAATGAATCGAGCCGAAGAACCAGACTGCCAGCTCACCTGGCCCTGAACGGATCCGCTGCCGCCAAACACAGCGTCCGGGTTCACGGTCACGGCTCCAGAACCGGTTGCCGAACCGGTCGTGTTGCCCGCGAGCACCGTGCCGCTTTCAACAGTCAAACCGCCGCTGAAGGTACTGGCGCCCGAAAGCGTCAGAGTGCCTGATCCAACCTTCCGAACCGCCACCGTTCCGGAACCGTTGTTGATGCTTCCGCTGAAGGTTGTGCTCGCATTGTTGTTTCCAACTGTAACCTGGGGCATGCCGCCGCTCTGGCTGGTGACCGTTCCCGCCCCGGCCAGACCGCCGACGACAGGAGAACCTGTCATTCCGCCGTTCAGGTCCAATGTTCCACCATTCAAAATAACCGTGCTGTTCTGCAAGGCCTGATCGCTTCCGACGCGCAGCACGCCAGCATCCACAACCGTGTTCCCGCTGTGTGTGTTTATTCCGCTCAGGACGAGGTTGCCACCGGTGAGTCGGAGCCCCAGAACTGCGGAACCATTTTCAATGTTGCCCTGCACAACCGTCGTGCCGGCACCGCCAAAAACGAACTGGCGATTGCCGCTGACATTCGCTGCCGTGAGCGCGAGCTGGCTTGCATTCCCGTTCACGGTCAGCGTCCCAGAGTGATTGTAAATTCCGACGTTGGTTCCGCCGACTGCGTTGAATCGGATCACGCCATTGATATAGTTTTCGCCGTGGCTCTCAACGGCGGCGTTCGCTGCGCCTGAAGCGTCCTCACGCCCCGCGATATTGATGTTCGCGACCGCAGGATTCAGCCAGATGTCATTGGTCAGCGAGAATCTTTTCACTCCAGCGCCGCCTTCGATGGTCAGCGTCTGGGTTCCACCCGCGGCAAGCGCGTCGCCACTGCCAACTCGAAGTGTTCCGCTCGCGATCGTGTGTGAGAATCCGGATCCGTTTCCAATGGGACCGTTCAGCGTAAGAACATTTGCGCCGGTGCCCTCGACGCGAATCGATGCCGACCCCGCACCTGCGAGCTGCCATGGCGCGTCAATCTGCCATGAACCTGAACCGCCGAACGTAATCGTCTTGCCACCGCCACCGCTGCTGTTGAATACAACCCACGGACCGATACGGGCCGGATGAATCGAGTCATTGATCAACAGGTGCGGTCCGCCGGATCGGAAGACGGTGCCCGAAACCACCTCATCATCGCCGAGCGTGAACGGCCCTGATCCCGCTGCAATGGTGATGTTGGAAATGCACAGGAGCGTGCCGGACGAACCGTCGCCGTTCCAGACGATGGCTTGCGGATAGTTGGTAATGATGAAGCTCGATGCAACGTTGCCACTGCCGTTCCAGTTGTTGGCGTTCCAGACAAATGGGACATTTGTCATCACGGTGCCGTCGAAGATGCCGACGTCAGCCGCTCCAGGCGTTGCGTTTCCGCTCCAGTTGCCCGCCGTGTTCAGAACGGTGGTTCCGGCGCCGCCAGTCCAGACGCGATCGGCGGCGAAGGCCGTTCCAATCGAAAGGAGGCTGGCGCATACTATCAGTTTTCGGGTTTGAGTCTTGATTCGCATTTTACAGATGTGAGTTGAGAGGCAGAAATTCAGCACAACGAGGTCAGCCGCGATGCGACAACAACTCCTGTTGAAACAACTCTCGACGAGAGTTCAATTCAATGAAGTGGAAATCGCAAAGCACCTCAGCACCATGTCAGAATTGAATTCGCGTTTACCATACGCAAAACGTCGTATCCCCGTTCGTCACACCAACAACACGCCGCTTGTTCGATCAAATTATTCTTTCTGTTAGCCTGCCGAATCTCAGTGTCTGAAACGGATTGGAGCGACGTCGCTGCGCACAACAATGCGAACAATGCGCCGAAAAATCTTCCACGATCCGGAAACAGGATTTCCTGCACTGATGGTTTGAATCAGGCAAAAAAATTTCCTTCACGGAATTGAACCGAAAAATCTTTGCCGACGCTGTTGGCTTCGGTGCGATCATGTGCGTGTTCATGGTGCTACGACATTCGTCGTATGTCTCGGGCCTGATCACTCGAAGTAATGTTGGATGTGTTTGCAGCCCATTCCGTTTCCTTGATCTCCAATCCATGAAGAGCCGCAGATTGAAACATTCCCGATTCCTTGTGTCGCGCGCTTCATTGGGGCGCGGAAACCGATCCAGCTGCAATTCGCCGCTCGACGGCCTGCGAGAACGCATAACACGTTTCAACGGAACGCAACGACTGTGCCCTCCTGCCCTTCTCCGATTTGTGGCGCTTTTGGTTTTGATTCTGTTTGCGGGCATGAGTTCCGGTTACAGCCAGGCGCAAACCGGCGCGCCGTTGCGACGACCCATTTCTCCCAATCAACCCATGCTGGTCGTTCACATCGACACCTGGAATTCCGCCGATCCGCAAAAGATCATCGATCTGATCCCGATGGACATCCGCCCGTTCGTGGTGATGAACATTTCATTGTCCATCAGCCATAACAGCAGCGATCCGGGGCGTTTCAACGTGGTGGAATATGGCTATGAAACGGCCAGGTCCTGGGTCCGAACCTGCGCGCAGAATCGCATGTGGGTCATGATTCAGCCGTCCAGCGGCGGGTTCTGTCATTTCTCCGATTTCGACCTGTCGATTTACCACGAGTTTTTTCAGAGCTACCCGAACTTCCTTGGCTTCAACTATGCCGAACAGTTCTGGGGATTCGATCTCGCCGACGACAATCCGCCCGATCTGCTTTCAGCCTTCTGGGTGGATCGCATCAACCACTTCGCAAATCTGCTCCAGCTTTGCAATCAGTACGGCGGCTATCTGATGGTCAGCTGGTGTGGAAATCAATGGAGCCCGAGCATCAATCCGATCGGAATGCTCAAACGCGTTCCCGCCTTTGAATCGGCCAGCCGGATCTACAAGCAGAATTTCATCCTCGCCGACAAGTTCACGCAGGTCAGTTATCAATCCGACATGCAGAGCATCTGCCTCGGCGCCTACCTGTCCGGCTACGCCGGGAACTGGGGCATTCGCTACGACGACACAGGCTGGACCGACGTCAGCCGCACGCACACGAACTTCACGATGGCCAGCGCGGGTCCGCCTTATGTGGATCACATCATGGACGGCGCAACGGTGATCGACGGTCCGGAATTGATCTGGACGCAGTGCTTCCGCGAACTCAGCGCCGGCCCGACGGACAATGGTTTCACCATGCGACGATGGGAGCGCTTCCCGCAGTTCGACAACATCACCATCGATTTCCTCCGCAAGCTCATCGACGGCTCGGTGCGCATTCCGACCCGGCAGGAAGTGATCGATCGGGCGAAGGTTGTCATCATCGCTGACGTCAATTCGGGAAGCATCGATGACGTTTACAGTTCGCCGACGACGTTGTTCGAAGGGCTTTATCGCATGGATGGCGACGGCAATCTTCGGGACAATTACACACTGCACAAGAAGACTGGGCGTTACCCGACCATTCCGGTGGTTTACAAGCTGGCCGACACAATCGCGAATTCGTTTCAGGTGAAGGTCAACAAGTCCGCCTATTCCGCGCGCTGGCCATCCATCACCGCCAAGGTGAATGAATTCAACAGCCTGTTTCCTTCTGAATACACCGGCACGATTTCGGCCCGTCGTCTGGAAAATCAGTGGACGGTTTACAATCCATTCAAAGTGATCGGCCAGACGGCGTCCGCCAACATCCCGTTCAAATACAACACCTGCAGTTCCATGGAATTGACGTTCTCGGAATACACCGCGGGCGTCATTACGGAGATCTCGAACAAGGTGTCGATCTACCTCGGCAATTTCGACAATCAGGTGAACAACGTTCTGAAGACGGACATCATCAAGATTTACGGTGCGACCACGGAGCCGACGTATTCGTGGGCCGATCGCGGGAATCACATGGCGAGCATCGTTTCCAAAAGCTGGGCGGGCGGCGTGTTCACGCTGACCGTGCAGCACAACGGTCCGCTCGACATCACGATCAACTGCGCCGGATCAGCAGTGGGCCGGCTGACTGAATTCACTCCGGCCACCGTGACGCCGCCGTCTGCACCACTCGTTTACACCGGTCCGCGCCAGTACGAAGCCGAGCATTTCGATTACAAAAACATTTCAGGCGTCACCAAGAACGGTTACTCGGGCAACATCCGGAATTACACTGGCCAGGGTTATTTGAACTTCGGCACGAGCGCGTCGGCCTCCGTTCGCGATCTGGTGACTGTGGCCAGGAGCGGAATTTACCGTCTCGAAACCCGCTATTTCACGGCCAGCGCCAACGTCACGTCGATTGATCTCTACGTGAATGGAATCAAAGTCGCCACGCCGACCTTCACTCAAACCCCTTCGTTGAACGAATGGGGAGTTCACAAACAGAACATTCTGTTGAACGCAGGCAACAACGTGATCGAGTTCCGCTCAACAACATCCCGCCCGACGGCATTCTACTTCGACAACATGGTTGTCGTCCCGACGACTTATGGCGACGGCGCGGTCATTCAGGAAAGTCACCCCGAGTTCAACGGTGTCGATGGCACCGTGGCCAGCAACTTTGGAGGATACACGGGACCGGGCTACGCAAGCGCGACGCCGACCAACGGCGCCAGTGTGTATTGGAACGTGCTGTTCGACGCTTCTGTGACCAAGGCGTTCACGTTCCGCTACGCGGGCACGGCTACGCGTTCGGCGGATTTGTTCGTCAATGGATCAAACGTCGCGCCCAACATTCAATTCCCTGCGACCGGAACTTTCACGAACTGGGATTATGTGACCGTTTACGCGAGTGTTCCTGAAGGTTCCTCGGAAGTGAAACTTCGCGCCAACACAACGGATGGATTGCCGAACATCGACAGTCTGGAAGTGATTGGAGGCACGCGCTGGATTGCGGGCACACCGCCGTTCACGCCGCAACGCCTGTCGGCAACACCACTTTCCACGTCTGAAATCCGGCTGTCCTGGCGGACAGTGCCGGGCGCGGCCACTTACGAAGTGAAACACGCCACCACCCCCGGCGGACCGTACACAATGATTTCGACCGGAATCACCGAAACAAATTTTGTCCACAGCGGTCTCGGCGAACTCACAACGCATTACTACGTCATCCGCGCTGCGAATGCGTTCGGTGAAAGCGCCGAAAGTTCGGAGGCGACAGCCACAACTTTGACCACACAACCTCCCCCGGCGCCGACAGGACTCAACGCCGTCGCTCTTGGACCCGACAAAGCCGATCTGTCGTGGACCGCTGCCGTGGCCACAGACAGCTACATCATCAAGCGCGCTCTCGCTCCCGGCGGGCCATTCCTGACTGTCGCGCTCGGCGTGACGGGAACAACCCATCAGGACACCGGTTTGTTTGGTGGAAAGACTTATTACTATGTTGTGTCCGGCGTGAATGCGAATGGCGAAGGCGCCAACAGTGCAGTCGCCATTCTGACGACGCCGACCACTTTAAATTTGTCTCCGATCATCGACACCTACGTTCGCGACGGCGGCAGTGCGGGAAATTCTTTCGGCAACTCCACCGAATTGCATGTGAAGAACGATCCCTCTGTGGGATTCACCCGCTACACGTTCCTCAAATTCGATGTCACCGGCCTGACCAACATGCAAAGTGCTGTTCTGAAACTGACGCCTTATCAGGTGGACGGCAATCCAACCGTCGCCTTCGAACTTGTGACCGACGACAGCTGGGACAATTCAATCACCTGGAACAATCCGCCTTCCGGCTCCGGAAATGTCGCCGCGAGCGTTTCCGGGTTCGTCGTCGGACAACCGCGATCGATCAACGTCACTACCGCCGCAAAGAATGAAGCGTTGGGTGACGGAATCTTTTCTCTCAAGGCGTCGCAGCCGATCGCCGGAAATACATTCATCGGTTTTCATTCAAAAGAATCAGCCATTGCGAATCAGCGTCCCGTTCTTGAAATCACCTTGTCGCAGAACGATCCGGCGCCCGCAGCACCCGCGAATCTCGTGGCCACCGCGGTTTATTACAATCAGATCAATCTGACGTGGAACGCAGTTCCGGGCGCATCGAGCTACAACATACGTCGCGCACCAAGCATCGGCGGTCCGTTTACCGTGATTGCGGCGGGTGTTTCTGACACCGCGTTCAGCGACATCGGTCTCACTGAGAACACCACGACCTATTACACAATCACCGCCATCAACGGCGCCGGAGAAAGCCCTGAAAGTCCGGTCGCTTCCGCAACCACGCCGGACAAATTACCGCCGCCGGCGCCGAATGGATTGATTGCTGTGGGCGAAGGGACGAATCGAATTCATCTCACGTGGCAGTCGAGTCCAGGCGCCGCCTTCTACAATGTCCGTCGTGCATTCAACAGCGGCGGACCTTACACGCTCATCGCCACGGATCTCATTGAAACATCCTTCGACGACATCGGACTGGCCGTCGGCGCGGCCTGTTATTATGTCGTCACCGCTGTGAACGAGCTGGGTGAAGGGTTGCCCAGCAATGAAGCTTCTGCGGCCACGGCTTCGATTGTGAGAGCGCTGCCGCTCGCTGACGCCTATGTTCGCAATGGCGGTTTCGACAACAGCGTTTTTGGCAATGACAACAATCTGACCGTGAAGACCGATGACGGCGCGACGGACGCCACCCGCATCACTTACATCAAGTTCAACGTGTCCGGTCTGAGCAACGTGCAGAATGCGAGACTCATTCTCACGCCCACTCAGGTGGACGGAAACGTGCCGCTGTTGTTGGAGGAATGGACGAATGACAACTGGAGTGAGAATTCAATCACGTGGAACAACCAGCCTGCAGGTTCCGGCACCGCCATCACCACAATCAGTTCCTACGCCCTGAACAATCCCGTGCAGATCGACATCAGCAACGCCGTTCGGAATCAGGCATCAACTGACGGCGTCTTGACGATTCGGATCACAAGAACCGGATCGAGCTACATGCGCATCGATTTTGCATCGAAGGAACACGCAACGCCGGCATTCCGTCCCACACTGGAATATCCGTTGTCCCCGAATACCCCTCCGACGCTTGCGTCCATCCATAACCAAACAATCGGCGCAGGCATAATGTTGAGCATCACGAACACAGCGACGGATTCCGATATTCCGGCGCAGTCCTTGACCTACAGCCTGAGCACCGCCCCGAACGGCGCAACGATCGATCCGGTCAGTGGAGTGCTGACGTGGCGGCCGCTGGTGACACAGGCCAACACGGTCAATCCGTTCACAGTTCGCGTCACGGACAACGGTTCACCCGCACTCAGCGCGTCGCAAAGTTTCGTCGTCACCGTCACCAACCTTCCTCAACCTGCCCTTGGCGTGCAGGTTCAGGACGGTTCTTTTGCCCTTCGAATCGAAGGTGCGAACGGGCCGGACTACCAGATTCAGGCGTCAACCAATCTCGTGGACTGGGACGTCATCTTTTCAACGAATGCACCCGCGATGCCGTTCTTCTGGACCGATTCCCCCTCGAGCTCGCCCTCAAAGTTCTTCCGGGTGCGTACGGGCCCGCCGTTCTAGGGAAGCGGTCAACGGCGCGGCGGGAGCCAGCGACCCTGGGATTTGCTGAAAAAACTTCACCGCGCAGGGGTTCCGGTCGATAGAAACTGGAGTTCGTCACTGTGAAACTCCTAATGTCTTGCCGAGTAACGCTTTTCCTCGCGTTCGGACTCCTTGTGGTTCCGAGCGGGGCCTTGGCATTGGACAATTCAAAATCACTCTACCAATACAACGCCCACAGCTGGACCCGGCAAAGCGGCCTGCCGGTCAATGGAGTTCGCGCCATCACCCAGACTCGCGACGGCTACATCTGGTTTGGCAGCCAGAACGGGCTTATCCGGTTCGACGGTTTCGATTTCTCCGTGCTGTCAGTCGCGTCAGACGATGCCTGGCGTGGAAGAAGGGTGATCAGTTTGAAAGAAACATCCCAGGGGCAGCTGCTCTTTGGACTTGAAAACGGCTCCTTTGGAATTTGGAGCGCCACGTCGGGATTTCGCCGGCCCGAAGGGGAATGGCTGGTTTCATATACGACGGCTTCGGCATTTCATGAAGCGCGCGACGGCGGGCTCTGGGTGGGCACGGGATTGGGAACGGCGCGGTGGAAGCCGGGCGAAATGGCCGCTGCCGAACTCAACACCAACGTCTGGGGGGCCCAGGGGTTCTTCGAAGACGCCCGCCAGCGAATCTGGATAGCGACAGCGGAACAGGGACTGTGGATTTGGGAAAAGGGTGAATACCGTCGCGTTCCACTAGGCATCGATGGCGAAATCCTTTTTGCCATGGCCGTGGATGGTCAGGAAAATCTATGGGTCGCCACGCAATTGGCGTTGCACTGCTTCGATTCCGAACTCCGGCATAAAAAAGACTTCGAATTCCCTCAGGAAGTGCGGGCGCTTCACCTCGACAAGGAGGGTGCGCTCTGGATTGGAACATGGGGCGCGGGACTTCATCGATACTATCAGGGCAGCCTCGAATCGATCCGCCATTCCGGCGGACTGGCCAACGACTTTGTGTACGCGATCCACGAAGACAGGGAGGGGAGCATCTGGGTGGCGACGCGGGAGGGACTGACACAGCTTACCGACGTCAAATTTCCAATTTTCAGAGACGAAGAGATCATGGGTTTTGGCGCTCACGGAGTGGCGGCTGGAGTCAGGTCGGGAATCTGGGTCGCTGCGGCGGGGGGTGTCGGCTGGTTCGATGGCACCAATTGGAGTCGATTCAAACCCGAGCACGGCCTGTGCACCCCATACGTGAAGCGAGTGCACCAGGCCCGCAACGGTGACGTCTATCTGCTGAACGGAAACCGGGAGGTGGAGATCATCTCCGGCAACAAGGTGGTTGCTCATCATCCATTTAGCGGCTGGCCGACGGCGATGGCTGAAGATTCAGTCGGAGTCGTTGTCAGCGTGGGCGGAGACCTGTTCCGTGTGGACCGTCAGAGGGTCGCACCCCACACGTTCCCTTCGACGAATGGACCGCAGTTTCACTGGATCAGGAATCTGCACTCGTGTTCCGACGGCTCGATTCTGATCAGTACCGTGAACGGCCTGTTTCGGGCAGACGGCGAACGGCTCGAACACTGGTCCGTGCCCGAGGGGCTGCCAGACTACGACGTTCAATTTGCGTGCGAAGACGACCAGAAGACGATCTGGATCGGGCAGCGGACTGGATTGAGCCGTCTGAAGAATGACCGCATTACCCCCATCAAGGATCCTCTGGTTGAAACCGTCATTCATGGGATCGTTCCCGATGCCGAAGACAACCTCTGGGTGGCGGCCACACATGGGATCATTCAGGTGAGCCGACGCAGCGCGAACGCAGTGGCGGATGAAAAATCCGGACGGCTGGTGGGTCGGATTTACGACGGGCTCGAGTCGATCAAGACAATCGAATCCGCCGACGTGGAATGGGTGGGCTGCCGCAGCACAGAGGGAGCGGTATGGTTTCCGACTCCGCAAGGTCCCGTGCGCATCGACCCCCGGAAAATTCCAGTCAACTCCGTGATCCCGCCGGTGCATCTCCTTGCCGCGAAGGTCAATGGTGTGGACGTTCTGGACGCCGGTCACGCGTCTGTCGGACCGGGAAGCGGAGAGCTGCAATTTCAATTCACGGGGATAAGCCTGCAGGCGCCAGAGAAGGTCCGCTTTCGATACAAGCTGGAAGGCTACGATTCCGACTGGGTGGATTCCGGGCCGAGGCGATCTGCGGTTTATGCCAACCTGAAACCCCGCGACTACACGTTCCGCGTGCAGGCCTGCAATGCCGATGGATTGTGGAATGAACAGGGAGCAAGTCTGGCCGTCACATTGCCTCCCTACTATTACCAGTCCACCTGGTTCAAGGCGCTTGTTGCCATGGCGGGCGTTGCTTTGCTGGGCGGAATCTACGCCTGGCGCGTGTCACACATTCAACGACGATCGCGGCTTCTGAAAGCTGCAAACGAACAGTTGGACGCGCGTATTCGAGAGCGAACCCGCGAGCTGAGTGAACAACGCAACCTTCTACGCACCCTCATCGATCATCTTCCTGACGACATCTTCGTCAAAGACAGGTTCGGCCGGGTTCTCATCAACAATATTGCTCACGCTCGAACGATGGGGTTTGAAGATCCGGAGCAAGCTGCCGGCAGGAGCGATTTCGATTGTTACACGGCAGCCGATGCGGAACGGTTTCGCGCCACGGAAGAAAATCTCCTGCGGACGGGAGAAGGGTACGAAGAAGAAGAGCATGTCACGTTCAAGAACGGCCAGGTCCGGTGGCAACGCACCACAAAGGTTCCTCTCCGGGATCACAACGGGGATGTCATCGGCGTAGCGGGAATTCACCGCGACGTGACCGAGCGCAAGAAGGCCGAGGCGGAGTTGGAAGACCTCCACAAGCGGCTGCTCCAAAGTTCCCGCCAGGCAGGCATGGCCGAGGTCGCCACCAGCGTCCTGCACAATGTGGGCAATGTGCTGAACAGCGTTAACATCTCCGCATCGATCATCGAGGAGCAGGTTCGCAGTTCCAGTGTCGAACGACTGGAGAAAGTCCTGGAACTGCTCAAGGAAAACAGCTCATCCCTCACCGGTTTCTTTGCCGCCAACGGCAAGGGCGACAAGCTGATTCATTTTCTCGAAACGTTGTATCGCACCTTGTTGAAGGAACGGACCCGCATGCAGGAGGAGATCCAGTCGCTCAACAGCAACATCGATCACATCAAGAAGATCGTTGCCATGCAACAGACGTATGCACGTGTGTCGGGTGTGGTGGAAAGGATCCCGCCATCCGAACTGGCAGAGGACGCTCTCCGCATCCAGAGCGCAGGGCTGTCGCGGAACTCAATCCGCCTCGTGCGTGATTTCCATCCGGATGTTCCGATGCTCACCATCGATCGTCATAAGACGCTCCAGATCCTGGTGAACCTGCTTGAAAATGCGAAGAACGCCTGCGAGGCAAACGATCCGACCAATCGCATAGTTCGATTCACCGTCCGTCCGGCTTCCCCGGATCGTGTTCGTTTCGAAGTCCGGGACAACGGCGTGGGCATTCTGCCAGAGAACCTGACGAAGATTTTTGCCTTTGGATTTACCACCCGGAAAAACGGGCACGGCTTCGGACTCCACAGCGGAGCGCTGGCCGCGCACGAAATGGGGGGCGCGTTGACGGCTCATAGTGACGGACATGGCAAAGGCGCGCATTTCATTCTCGAACTGCCGACGGAACCGGGTGCCCCTGCCAAATCAGAGGAGACAAAAGGCGACGCCGTGCTTTTTTGAATCGGTCGGGGCTGGAACCTGGCCGGAAGAACTCCATCCTTCAACAGGCGCTTGCACATTCATCACGCGGCAGTGAGACATCGGACGTATGTCGTATGGGCAAGCCCAGCGTGTTCTCCATCATCTTCATCGGGCCTGCGATCAGCCTCGGTGAGCTTCCGTTGTAACTTTGCCGGGCGGTTCGTCATCCTACGTTCGGCCGGCCGTCCGCCGTAAATGCGCTGACGGCGACGATTTGAGAGCTTAGTTTTTTCACATGAACCAAATTCGGATTCAAACTGCGAAAGTGCTCGCCGCATGCGGGCTTGCTTTGTTCACCTCACAATCTGCCATCGCGCAAACGGGACCGGTCCAGCTCACGGTTCAGACAGCGGAAGCGGGCCGGAGAATCAGTTCAGAACTGTTTGGCATCTTTTTCGAAGATCTGAACTACGCCGCGGACGGCGGACTTTACGCCGAGCTGATTCAAAATCGTTCCTTCGAATACAGTCCTGCCGAACAATCCTCGTGGGGACCGCTCTTTTCGTGGGAACTTCAAAAACGCGGCAATGGTGCGGACGGGTCGCTGGGTGTTTCGACCATGCGTTCTCTCCACGCGAACAACCCGCATTACGTGATTCTCACTGTGCGCACGCCCGGCGAAGGCGTCGGCCTGGCAAACAGCGGGTTCGGAGGTATTCCACTCAAGGCGGGCGAAACGTACGAAGCATCATTCTGGGCCTATCAACCTTACATGGGAATCCTGTGGGGTCGCGGCGACAACAGCAAAGCCATGCCGGTAACGTTGCGATTGGAGAGGAAGAATGGCGAGGTGCTCGCCGAGGAAAAACTCGAAATCAAGGGCCGCGACTGGCGCAAGGTTTCCGTGAAGTTCAAGCCGGCTCAAACCGTCAACGACGCCCGCCTTGTGCTGCTCGCTCACGAACAGGGCGGGTTGTGTCTCGACATGATTTCGCTGTTCCCGGAGAAAACCTTTAACAACCGGCCGAATGGACTTCGCGCGGATCTCGCCCAGACCATCGCGGATATCAAACCCAAATTCATGCGCTTCCCGGGCGGCTGTCTGGTTCATGCAGGAAGCATTTATCGCTATTACAATTGGAAGGACACCGTCGGCCCGGTTGAACAGCGCCGCGCGCAGCCGAACTATGCGTGGGGCTACCATCAGACAATGGGCCTCGGCTACTTCGAATATTTCCAGTTCTGTGAAGACATCGGAGCGATTCCGATTCCGGTCGTGTCTGCTGGCGTAAGCTGCCAGCACGCGGGACATTCTCCTAACCGTGGACAGGAAGGCCTCCCGCTCGATGAAATGGAGGCTTACATTCAGGACATCTTTGACCTGATCGAATGGGCCAATGGACCGGCCACTTCTAAGTGGGGCGCCAAACGTGCCGCTGCGGGACATCCCGAACCCTTTGGTCTGAAGTATCTCGGCGTCGGCAACGAAGACGCGATCACGCCGGTTTTCCGGGAACGATTCAAGATGATCCACGACGCGGTGAAGGCGAAGCATCCGGAGATTGTCGTGATTGGAACGACCGGACCGTTCGCCAGCGGTCAGGATTACGAAGAAGGCTGGAAGTTTGCGCGTGAACTGAATCTGTCGATGGTCGATGAGCATTATTACGTCGCGCCGCAGTGGTTCTGGAACAATCTCCAGCGTTATGACAAATACGATCGCGCCAGTGCGAAAGTGTATCTGGGCGAATACGCGGCGCACGACCGCGACAAGCGCCGTAACACACTGCGGTCCGCCATCGCCGAGGCGGCCGGAATGACGGCACTGGAACGGAACGGGGACATCGTTCATTTCGCCTCCTACGCACCGCTTCTCGCCCGGCGAAATCACACGCAATGGCATCCCGACATGATCTATTTCACCGGCACGGAAGTTTTCCCCACCGCAAATTATTACGTCCAAAAATTGTTCGGTCAGAACAGCGGCGACACTTACTTGACGACCACCGTTTCCGCTCAGGAGAAGCCTGCGAAACTCGCCGCGTCCGCCGTGCGCGATTCCAAGTCGGGCGACGTCATCTTGAAAATCGTCAACGGTTCAGACGCACCGGTTTCGCTGTCAGTCGTGCTCGACGGATTGGGATCGAATGATCTTCAAGCGACCCGAACCGTCCTGACCGGCGAGAACGCCGACGCCTTCAACGAGGACGGCAAGGAACAGGCGATCAAGCCGGTTTCCGAAAAGGTGACCGTGAAAGCGAAATTCAACTACGAAGCGCCCGGCAATTCGCTTACGGTGTATCGCATCGGACGCAACTGAGTGGACGCACTGTAAGGCCGCTTTTCCGGGACTGCCGAAAAGCGCCGCTTTCCGGCGCCACACGAGTGATCGTTGCCACACCGACATCGAAGGAACTCGAAACTCGAATGTTCCGAGAATCGGCGGGCTCGAAGTCTGCACTGCGACCTTCTGAAGAAGTCATGAAATCAATCAGGAACCTTGGAAGCTGCTCACTGAATATGACGCGAACATCGCGCTACGGTCGGATCATGCGCTTCCCTTCCCTGTTGCCGTGTTTTCTCGCGGCGATCCTTTTCCTGCTGCCTTTCGCCACGGCAAATGCGGAAGTGGAAGTTCTGTTCAAGACATCGAAGGATGCGGACAGCATCAACCTCAGTGCCGGATCACAGACGGCGGTTCTCGTTGTCGATGACGCCGATTATCCCGTCGTTCAACTGGCAGCGGGCTTTTTCGCCGACGACGTCGAACGCGTCACGGGACATCGCCTCATCGTGACCAACGCTCCTTCAGACCGAGGGCCGCTGATCATCGTGGGAACGCTGGGCAAAAGTGCGCTGCTTCAACAGTTGATCGCGGAAGGCAGGCTGAGTGACGTTGAAAAAATCCACGGCCGCTGGGAAGCGACACTCACACAGATCGTGAAGTCGCCTCTTCCAGGCGTGGAACGCGCTTTGGTAATTGCCGGAAGCGATCGGCGCGGTGCGGCTTATGGCCTGATGCAGCTTTCGCAGAAAATCGGCGTGTCGCCGTGGTACTGGTGGGCCGATGTTCCGGCGCAACGACAGAGCGCCCTGGCAGTGAAAGTCGCGGCTTCGACACTCGATGCGCCGGGCGTGAAATATCGTGGCATTTTCATCAACGACGAAGACTGGGGACTTTATCCGTGGGCCACGCACACCTTCGATCCTGAGTTCAAAAACATCGGTCCGAAGACTTATGAAAAGGTGTTCGAGCTGATGCTGCGATTGCGCCTGAATTACCTCTGGCCTGCAATGCACGAAGTGAGCCGCGAGTTCGGATCCGAGCCGGAGAATTACCGTCTGGCCGGCAAATACGGCATTGTGGCCGGCTCCTCCCATTGCGAACCGATGCTGTTCAACAATGCGAAGTGGGATGAGCAGCAGAACGGCCGATGGAACTACAGCCTCAATCGCGACGTGATTCATTCGGTTTGGGAAGAATGCGCCAAGGCACGCGGCGCCGAGGAAGCGGTGTGGACATTGGGCATTCGCGGCATTCACGACCGCGGAATGCAGTCGCCACCCAATGACATGCCCGGAAAAATTCAATTGATGGAGGAAGTTTTTCGCGATCAGCGCGCGTTGCTGGAGCGCCATGTGTCAAAGGAATGGGGAAACGTCGCGCAATGTTTCGTGCCTTACAAGGAAGTGCTGCCCATTTACGACTCCAACCTGAAGGTTCCCGACGACATCACACTCGTCTGGGTGGATGACAACTTCGGCTACATCCGCCGCCTGAGCAGTCCGGCGGAACGCACCCGTTCCGGTGGCGCGGGCGTTTACTGGCACCTTTCCTATTACGGCGGTCCGCATTCGTATCTGTGGATCAACAGCACCGCACCCGCGCTGATGTGGGAGGAATTCCACAAGGCGTGGGAGAACGAGGCGCGAACCATCTGGGTGCTCAACGTCGGCGACATCAAGCCGATGGAAATCGGCATCGACTACTTCGCCCGGCTGGCCTGGGCGCCGGAGAGTTTCCCGCTCGCGGCACAACGTTCCTTCCTCAAACAGTTCGTCTCGGAAAACTTCGGCAAGAAGCACGCCGCACGCGTGGCTTCGTTGCTGACGGATTTCTACCGGCTCGGAACCATTCGCAAACCGGAACTGATGGAGCGCCGCTGGGCGATGTCACTCACGGACGAACGCGCAAAACAGCTCGGCGCGGATTACGAAAAACTTCTCGCCGACGAACGTTCGCTGGCGCGCGCGATTCCGGCGGAAGCACGCGATGCATACGTGGAGATGATCGGTTTCCCTGCGCGAATTCTGGGATTGTCCGGAAAGATTTTCCTCGCCGACCGGGAAATTCAGGAAGGCAGAAATGTTTCTGAAAATCAGAAGCAGATCGAACGCCTGCGGTTCGAAATCGACGCGCTGGTCGAAAACTTCAACTCGACCATCGCAGGCGGAAAATGGAATCGAATGATGCCCGGAGCGGTAACAGCCCGGAATCTGACTGCGTGGAACAGTCAGGTCCGCTGGCCCTGGGGCGAAGGAACGAACCGGCCGGCCTACCAAAAAACATCGATTCCCGAACGCGGCTGGCGCAACGCGGCCTCAACCGATCGACAGACCGAAACCTCCGCCGCGCGCTGGTGTCCGATCGAAGGACTCGGCCCCTCCGGAAACGCAATGGCTCTTCTGCCGGTGAAGGCCGACTTGAGTTGGAGCGAAACAGATTCGGGCGCGCCAACTTTGGAATACCGGTTCCGCAGCAAAGCCGGTGACGCTGAAGCGTGGATCGATTTCCTGCCCACGTTTCGAATTTATCCCGGTATGAAATTGCGCGTGGCCGTGGTGGTCGATGACGGCGAGCCGATCATCGTGGAAGTTCCCGGCTCGAGCGGCGCGGAAAATGAAAACGGCCGCATCCGCAGCCAGGGCGTTCAGGACAACTTCGTTCGCGCACACATTCCACTTCCGTCGTTGAAAGCCGGCAAACATGCATTCCGCGTCCGGGCACTTGATCCAGGCGTCGTAATCGACCGGATTCATTTGCCTGAAAACTGAACCTGAAATTGCCCCTTTCCAACAAATCTGCATTCCAATTGAATTGCAGATCGTTGCATCCGTCAGACATCCATTTATGAGTGCAAAAAGCTGCAAAGTGTTCCTGCTGGTCGCGAGCCTCGGTTTTACCGGAGCCACGATTCACGCACAGATTCCAACGACCGCGACACCGTCCGTCATCGTCAACACCACCGTCGAGCCTATCGCACCGGGCAAATTCCAACCCTCATGGGAATCGCTCAAACAGTTCGAAACGCCCGAATGGTTTCGTGACGCGAAGTTCGGCATCTGGGCGCATTGGGGACCGCAATGCCAGCCGGAGCGCGGCGACTGGTATGCCCGCGAAATGTACAGCCAGGGAAATTACAAATATCGCGAGCACCTGAAGCTTTACGGACATCCGTCCACAAACGGATTCAAGGAAGTCATCCATTCCTGGAAAGCGGAGAAATGGGATCCGGACAAGCTGGTCGAGCTCTACAAACGCGCCGGCGCAAAATACTTCGTCGCGCTCGCCAATCATCACGACAACTTCGACAACTACGACAGCAAGTATCAGCCGTGGAATTCGGTGAACCTGGGACCGAAGAAGGATCTGGTCGGCGGGTGGGCGAAGGCGGCGCGGGCTCACGGGCTGAAATTCGGCGTCAGCGTCCACGCCGCGCATGCCTGGAGCTGGTACGAGTCGGCGCAAGGTTCAGACAAGGACGGTCCTCTCGCAGGCGTGCCTTACGACGGCAAACTCACCAGGGCGGACGGCAAGGGAACATGGTGGGAAGGTTATGATCCGCAGGATCTGTACGAACAGCGTCACGAACCCAGTCCGGAATTTCAGAATCTCGGCCGCATTCATTCGCGCTGGAACTGGGGCAATGGCGTGACCCTGCCGGATCAGACCTATTGCGAAAAGTTCTACAACCGCACCATGGACCTGGTGAACAAGTATCGTCCGGAATTCATTTACTTCGACGACACCGCGCTGCCGCTCTGGCCGGTGAGCGATGCGGGATTGAAGATCGCCGCGCATTTCTACAATCGAAACCTGGCGTTGAACGGCGACAACGGTGTCATCCTTGGAAAGATTCTCAATGACGAACAAAAGCAGTGCATGACATGGGACATCGAACGCGGAAGCAGCAATCAGATCGAGCCGCATCCGTGGCAAACCTGCACCTGCCTCGGCGCGTGGCATTATGACCGCGGCATCTTCGACCGGCATCACTACAAGTCCGCGAAAACGGTTATTCATCAGCTCACGGACACCGTGAGCAAGAACGGCAACCTGTTGCTGAGCGTCCCCCTGCGCGGCGACGGCACGCCCGACTCGGACGCGATCAAAATCGTTGAAGATATCGCCACGTGGATGCAGGTGAATCAGGAGGCCATTCATGGCACGCGGCCGTGGAAAGTATTCGGGGAAGGTCCGCAAATGGCCTCCGCTGCTCCGCTCAACGCGCAGGGTTTCAACGAAGGCCGCGGCAAACCCTTCACGGCAGAGGACGTGCGTTTCACCAGCAAAGGAGAAACACTTTACGCCGTTGTGATGGGCAAGCCGACCGCTGCGATCAGCGTCAAGTCGCTCGGCAAAGACGCGAAGTTGCTGGAGAAATCGATCAGCAAAATCGAACTGCTCGGCAGCCAGGAGCAAATCAAATGGTCACAGAATGCGGAATCACTGCTGATCGAAAAGCCGGAGCAACTCGCCAGCGACATTGCGGTCGTATTCAAGATCAGCCTCCGGTAAGCCCGCGAAGGTGAATTAGTCTGAACACCTTTGCATGCTCTGATTCCATTGGGTGAAACGGGCTTTGATTGAGGTCCCGTGCAGGAGTGCGTCGCCGCGAGCATTCCTGCACGGGATTGTTTTTTCTTCGTGAAAAATTCGGAGCTCAGGTACGACGAACGTCATATGGTTCTTTGTCGTCGATTCAGAAGACAATCCGGCCGTTCGTTCCTGGCTGCTCCACACAACGTCCGCCAGGTGTCGTGCAACAAAATCGGAATCCAACGTATGCTCCCAACCAAAACGCTCTGCATTACCGCCGGATTGGCGCTGATCTTTTCATCCGTCCTGACCAAGCCGCTCACTGCAGCAGAGCCCGCTGCAGCTTCGCGCGATCTTGAATTGCATTTCAAGCCGGCGACGTCCACGCCCCTTCCGCCGGATCCGGACGGATTCATTCAACGCTGGCTTTTGCTGGAGCCGATCAACAAACCGATTCGGAGCAACGCCGGCTTCACGGAGAGCTACGTTCGAAACGCTTTCAAGGAATATGAACTCCACAACCAGCTGCTTGATGTGCCTAAAAGCGGCGACAAGGTGACCGTTGGCGGCGAAGAACTGACCTGGCATGCAATGGATTCGCGGAACTGGAACGTGAAGGTGTTTCGCTTTGCGTCCGGCTTGAACAAGCGAACCTACGGCGTCGTTTTCTGGGCCGTGACAGTCATCGATTGTCCGCGCGAAATTCAAAACGTGAGGCTCGCAGTCGGCTCCAATTCCGCGTCGATGTGGTGGCTCAACGGCGAGGAGGCCGTTTCGCTCTTCACAGACAGGCGCATGGTCATGGACGACTGCGTTTCCAAACGGGTCACCTTGAAGAAAGGCCGCAATGTGATTCGCGGTGCAGTCATCAACGGTCCCGGCCTCAGCGATTTCTGCGTCCGTTTCATTGACGAAAACGACCAGCCCGTCCGCGATTTCGTCATCAATCTCGAAAAAACCGGAAATTGATCAACCGCCCCCTGCTCTTCTGACCTGTTTATGAAATCTTCCAAGCTATTCGCAGCCGCAGTCGTCGCGCTCGCATGTGAATCCTCCAGCCAGGCGGCGGCGCTCAACGGTGAGCCCTACATTCACGATCCGTCCACCATCGCAATCTGCGACGGCAAATATTACACGTTCGGAACCGGCGGCGGCGGATTGATCTCCGATGACGGCTGGACGTGGCGCGGCGGCGCGGTCCGACCGGGCGGCGGCGCGGCACCGGACGTGTTGAAGATTGGCGATCGTTACCTGGTCACCTACGGTGCGACCGGAGGCGGACTGGGCGGAGGACATTCCGGAAGAATTCTCACGATGTGGAACAAGACGCTCGATCCGCAATCGCCGGATTTCAAATACTCCGAACCCGTGGTTGTCGCTTCAAGCGATGGCCTTGAAGATTGCGACGCGATCGATCCGTCGCTGCTGCTCGATCCCAACGACGGCCGCCTCTGGCTCACGTATGGAACCTACTTCGGTTACATCAGGCTGGTGGAGCTGGATCCGAAAACCGGCCACCGCGTTGAAGGCAATGAACCCGTGAACATTGCCATCGATTGCGAAGCCAGCGCTCTGATCTATCGGGATGGATGGTATTATTTGCTCGGCACACACGGCACCTGCTGCGACGGCGCTAACTCCACTTACAACATCCGCGTCGGACGCTCCAAAAAAGTCACCGGCCCTTACCTGGACAACATGGGAATGGACATGCTCCGCGGTGGTGGAAAGCTAGTGGTGGCGGCGAGTGGGCGCTTCATCGGCCCCGGCCATTTTGGACTGCTGGATCTGGGCGATGGCGTGCAGAAGTTTTCCTGTCACTACGAGGCAGACCTCGACCGCAGCGGTCGCAGCGTTCTGGATATTCGGCCTTTGCTCTGGAAGGACGGCTGGCCCGTGGCGGGAGACAACTTCCAGGATGGAACCTACATGATCCAATCGGAGCGCGGCGGCTACGCACTTGAGCTCGCCGTGGATAGCGTTCGCATGCCTAATTTCCGCAGACCTCGCGAAATGAGCGGACCGGTTGCAACCAATGCGCCGGGGCCTGGCGGCGGACCAGGATGGAACCGTCCGCCAGCAGGTCCCCTCACCTCTGTTCCGCACCAGACACTGGCCGAAGTTTCGACCAACTGGCCGTCCGGTGAAATTGGACTGCGCCTTGGCGACTTCATGGTTCGTCCGCACCAGCAATGGACCATTACCAGTGTCACGAATGCCGGCGGTTATCCTGGATCGCCCTACTTCAAGATCACTCTCGCAGAAACCGGTCGCGCACTGGCTGCGACGAAAGACGCGGAGCTGGTGACAGTTCCCGAATTCACGGGCGCGCCGGAGCAGTTGTGGCGAATCGATCAGTTGACGGATGGAACGTATCGCATCATGCCGAAGGCTGTGCCGGGTTCGAATGAACCGCTGGTTCTCGCGGCACCTGGAGTCAGCACACCTTCACTCACGCGATTCGATCCGAAGAGCGACAAGTGCCGCTGGACGTTCAATAAACTGTGATCCGACTCTGGCTTTGATCCGCTTCGGATTCAGCAGTCATCTCTGCATGCTCTGCTGTTCAAAGCGCGCCGGTTCTGTCGTTTGCTGTGCCGACAATTGTTGAGCCTGCATCTGGCGGATATAACGCAGCGAATTGGTTTCGTTCGGATTCCGTCGAAGCACGTTTTCAAACTCGGCCAGTGCGAGATCGAAACGCTGCTGCTGGAATAAAGCGATCCCAAGATTCACGCGCGCTTCGATCAGTTCACCGTTCAAACGCACTGCCTCCCGGAACTCCTTCTCGGCCAAATCAGGTCTTCTGAGCCGGCCCAGAAGAATTCCGAGTTGCAAGCGCGGCTGGGTTTCAGATGGCGCCAGTTCCACAGCCGTTTGAAACTCGCGCAATGCGTCCTCGTGACGTCCGAGCTGAATCAGCGCGCGTCCGAATTCGATCCGCAAACGGACGTCGTTCGGACGCAATTCAATCGCTGCGGCAAAGTTTGTGGCTGCGGAATCCATCCATTTCCGGCTGACACAAAAACGCGCGAGGGTTGCCAGGTCGTCCGCCTGATTGACGCGATTGGACAGCGCCTTTCCAAAACAGGAATCCGCATCCTCAGTGCGACCCATCTTTTCGTAAAGCTGTCCCAGCGCCAGCCATCCGGTGCCGTATTCGGGACGCACTGCAAGGGCTCGCTTGAATTCATTTTCGGCAGCCTCCCTTCGCCCCAATTTTTCAAAGCACAACGCAAGGTTGTGCCTCGCCGGCACTGCCTGCGGATCCAGCGTCAGAGCCTGCTGAAACGACCGAATCGCCTCATCCAGCTCGTCCTTCTGCGCCAGCAAAACGCCGCTCGCAATCCAGACACCGACGTTGCTGGGCACGATCTCGAGCGAACGTTGCGCCGCCCTCAATGCCTCGGCCGGATCATTGCCCGCCTGCTTGATCTCCGCCAGGAGTTCCCAAAGCACCGCGTCGTTCGGACGCCGTTCCAGCGCCGATTTGACGGCCACATCCGCGGCCCGGATCGACTCTGCCGAATTCGGCATCGGCAGGGCCCGAATTGCTTCCACCAACCGCTCGCGCTGTTGTGTGTTATTGAACTGAAACGTGAAGGGTGCGTCGGAGAGGCGTCCCTGAACATCGGTCAAAACCATCTGCTCGTCGCGCGCAGTGTATCCAAGCGATTTAGCGCATTCTGCAACTCCCGGCCACTGTCCCGCCCCGGAAATGCCCAGAGCCTGCTCGACCTTTTCCGCCATCAGGCGCGCAAGCAGATGATTTCCTGCGAACGTGAAATGAACATGTTCGAAAAACAATTCTCCGCCGGGAACGCCGCCGGAACTCGCCCGGGCAAATTCATTTTCCGCATCGACGAGAATAACTCCGTTTCCTGCCTGTCGCCTGATGATCTCGTTCAACCGGCGATCGCAACGAAAGCGCAGCGCATCGAGATCGCGCGCGGCCGAAAACTCCAGCTGAGCTTTTGTAACATCATTTAAAGCGAGTGCGCATTGGGCGCGACGAAATCGAAGCTCGGCAAAATCTCCATCGATCCTGATCGCCCGTTCGTACTGCTCGGCGGCGAAACGATGATCGCCCGCAACCTGCGCCTTCACTCCGGCTTCGAACCATTGCTGCCATTCATTTCGTTGAGCCTCGGAAAACCCCGCACCGTGTTGCGATGAAAACGGAGCGCAGTCCCGAAGATTCACCGCAACCGTGCTGAGCACAATTTTGGCGCCACGACTGCGCCCTGCGTCGATGATATCCTCCAGGTTCTGTTGAAAATTTTCATAGACCGCATCGAGCCGCGGATCGGAAGCCGCGACGGTATGCCGGATGAAAGCCCGCATTCCTTCCCATGCCCGATTGCCGGCAGCATCGTTCTGCCTCGCGCGCCAGATGGAATCGATCAACTGCCCTGAGCGGGTTTCTCTGACGGCCAGTCCGGCGCGAATGAGCGGGAGCGGCAATGTCTGGCTTCCAAACACCGTTCCCGCGCCGAACGGACCGACCACTTCGTTGTTGCCCATGTAAATCACCCAGACGTCCGCACCGGCTTTTCGGCAGTCGGCGGCCAGCGGCCGGATGACGTGCGAATTGATGCCGGTCATCGCGGCATTCACAACCTCGAATTTCTTCCCGGGATGCCGCAGGGAAAGCATCGCTTCGAGCATTCGGGGCAGGCCGAAGCGTGGCTGCGGATCACCGTATGCCGCCGATTCTCCAAAAACAAAAACCCTTACGGTGTCGGGCGCTTTCTCACGCGGAATTGAAAGCGCAGCGGGCTGTCGCGATGCGCGTGGACCGAAGAAACGCCAGCCGAACTGATTGTTCTGAACGAACGTCTTTTCGCCGCGATTCGTTGACTTCAACAAAAACCCCGTGGGATATCCGAATCCTCCCACTCGAAGCGCCACTTCAAAAACGGTCACGCAGATCAGCGGCAGAACGATCAGGGCCATCAGCCGGAAACACCACAACTTTCGTTTCGAGATCGGCTCGGCGGTATTTTTCCCGACCTTCGCGCGATCCGTCCGTTTCGCTCCTTTGCGGTTCATGCGTCAGAAGAGTTCTTCCAGCGAACTTTTTGGCCGGGCTGAAACCCAGAAACTGTGCCGGCTGGTTTTCCATTTCATGTCGAGCAGATCCTTCCTTGCCAGCCGCAGCAGCCATCCCATGGGCGTGACGATGAAAAAGAAAATCAAACCCAGAACCACACAACCGAACAGCCGGACTATGTGAAATCCGATCCAGGTCATGAACCGATAATGCCGCCGAAACCAGGTTGGACGAAGCACAGCGCACACAGCGACGAAGGCGATCAGGCACCAGACAACGCTTGCACACATCCACGAGATAGCATCGAAGCCTGCCAGAACGCCGGTCAGAACCGTCGGTCCGATCAATCCCAGCAGAGTCATCTTGCGCCATTCACGGGGGTCTTCCTTGAAATGCAGTTTCATCAGTCGGGTTGCGGCGCGACGCGCCGTTCGATCAGGGTTTGAGGTTGGGTTGAACGATCCAGGATATAGTTGCCAATGATCAGAAAATCAATCTCGGTGTTCATGAAACATCGATAGGCATCATCCGGTGTACAGACCATCGGTTCGCCGCGAACGTTGAATGATGTGTTCACAAGAACACCGCATCCGGTCTCCTGCTCGAAACGCAGCAGCAGATCGTAGAGCCGCGGATTGGTCTCCCTCGTGACGGTCTGAATCCGTGCCGAGAAATCGACGTGAGTCACCGCCGGAATCGTGGAGCGCTGTTGTTTGAGCCGGTCGAAACCACGGCTGTCCGACGGAACCGGTTTGCGCAATTCGGTCCGCACCGGAGCGACCAGCAGCATGTAGGGCGATTCTTCATCCAGCTCGAAATAATCGGCCACCCGTTCCCGCCTCACCACAGGAGCAAACGGACGGAACGATTCCCGGAACTTCACCTTCAGGTTCATCACGGACTGCATTCGCGGTGAACGGGCGTCCCCGAGAATGGAACGGTTGCCCAATGCGCGCGGACCAAATTCCATTCGTCCCTGAAACCATCCAACGACCATCTCGTTTGCAAGGAGGCGCGCTGTCTTCTCCAGAAGCTCCTCATCGGAACACCGCGAGTAAACGGCGCCGTGCGCCTTCAAGGTCGATTCGATTTCCGCATCGGAGTATTCCGGTCCCAGCAGAGCACCGCCCATGGAATCGCGGCTCTTCGCCAACCACGGCTCCTGGCCATACCAGGCCGACAGAGCCGCTCCAATCGCCCCCCCGGCATCACCGGCGGCCGGTTGAATCCAAATCCGATCAAATATCTTTTCACGAAGAATTCTTCCGTTCGCCACACAGTTGAGAGCAACTCCGCCCGCCAGACAGAGGTTCCTGGAACCGGTCAGCTTTCGGGTATGCCGGGCCATGAGCAGCATCATCTCCTCACACACGAGTTGAATCGAGCGGGCGACATCCATGTGCCTTTGTTCGATCGGATCTCCATCGCGACGGGGCGGGCCACCGAACAAACGATGAAAGCGATCATTGGTCATCACGGTTCCGCCAAGGAAATCGAAGTAATCCAGATTCAACCGAAACGATCCATCAGGCTTCAGTTCCACAAGATGCCGGTAGATTGCGTCCGCGTGTTTCGGTTCGCCGTAAGGAGCGAGGCCCATCAGCTTGTATTCGCCGGAATTGATTCGAAAGCCGCAGTAGGCAGTGAACGCGGAGTACAACAACCCAAGCGAATGCGGAAAACGCAGTTCGCTCAGCATCGTGATTTCGGCACCCCGGCCAATGGCAATGGTTGTCGTCGCCCATTCGCCCACGCCGTCGATCGTCAACACGGCAGCCTCGTCGAATGGCGAGGGATAGAATGCACTCGCTGCGTGAGCCTGATGGTGCTGCGTAAAGAGAATGGCGCAGTCGCGCCGCATTTCCGGAAGCTCAGTGCGAATCGTCTTCCGGAGATCCAGCTTTTCGCCGAGCCAGTTCGACATCACCGTCGGAAACGTCCGCCAGCCGGATGGCGCGATTGCCAGGAAGGTTTCCAGAATGCGGGCGAACTTGAGGATAGGTTTGTCGTAGAAGACGACTGCATCGAGCTCGCCCGGCGAGATTCGCGCCTGTTGCAGACAGGCGGTGATGGCACTTCGCGGAAAGCTGGAATCGTTTTTGATTCGCGTGAAGCGTTCTTCCTGAGCAGCAGCGACGATCCGGCCATCGCAAATCAACGCGGCGGCGGAATCATGATAGAAGGCGGAAATCCCAAGGATATTTCGCCAGCGCGCCATGCTTCAGAAGAACGGATAGATCAACCAAACCACGCCGTGACTGGTCGCAAAGATCAGAACCGCGGCGAGTGTGAGCAGAAGGGCAACCAGTGGCAGCAGCCACCACTTTTTTTCCCGCGCACAGAAGCGGAGAAATTCCTGAAAGAGGGTCCACATGACGCGAGGCGGAACGATCAGTCAGTTTGAGGGCGTATCGTTTGAATTCGGACATGCGCTCGATAATCCGTTCGTTGGCAGAAAATCAGGAGCTCGTTCGCGCCGGGAACGAGACAAAGCCGGGCGTTCCTGCCTTCATTTCCTCCAAACGAATTCATGCCTGTCCGTTCAACAAGGAGAGGCAGAGGTGCGACCCTCTGCCTCTCTGATTTTATTCGATTCGTCGAAGCGTTACGGAGTGCTCAGCTTGTAGAACATTTGCGGAGCAGTCGTGACGTCATTCGTGAACGGTGACGTGGCGCCGGTAGGCACCCACGGACCAGCCACATTCGTGGACTGAAGCAGAGTGCCGCCGCTCCAGCTGATCACGAACTTGTTTCCGTGAAGTGCCGGCGGTGCGGTGAACATCGGCGTTACCGGCGACAGACGGAAGCTGTTGATCTGCGCTTCGCTGAGGGCAACGTTGTAGATCCGAACGCCGTAGATCCTTCCTCCGGTGAAGTAATTGCCGAAGTTGTTGCCACCGTTATCCCGGCCACCAATGGTCAGGTGCGACATGTCAGACCCCACGTAGGACGCGACTTCGGCCTGCGTGGCGCGCAAAACGCCGTCCACATAGAGGTTCCGCACACCAGTCACTCCATCGAACGTGAAGGTTCCAGCATAGTGATGCCACTGACCATCATTACCCATGGAGAGGTCTCCGGCCCACATGTCTTCAACGCCGCCTGTACCACGTACGGTCCATGTCGGGTTGCTTCCACCGTTTCGCCGGAGCTGCCATCCCAGGCCGCTCTCACCCCACTTCGAAACAAACGGATCCCACCCGCCACCGGGCCAACCCTTGGCCCATGTCATCACCGTCATGCTGGTGAGACCGGCATCGAATGTATCCATATACCCGCCATCGAGCGTGGACGAGTTGGTGATGGCGATCGCCGTGTTGCCAATGAACGTGAGCGAATGGCCCGTCTTGCCAGGAGGCACGTCGTTGGTGAAGGCGTATCCGGTTGCCGGAATTCCCGCGCCGGTCACTCCATATCCGTCGTGCGTGCCCGCAGGCCGATAACCGGAGGTATCCGCAAGGGTGGCATCGCCAGTGATCCAAGCGCCGACGAGATTGGCTCCCGGCGGATTGGCAATAGGAAGAACGGTCACCGTCGAGTTACTGCTGATCACAGAACCCGCAGGGCTTGTAACCACCAGGCGATAGACTCCAGCTACGCCGGACGTCACGTTTGCGATCGTCAGAACGTTGGAGTTGGCTCCCGAGACAACCGCACCGCTCAGGTTTCCGTTGGACAGGTCATTGCCGTTGAACTGCCACTGATAGGTGACAGGGGTCGCCAGGGTTCTGGCGGAAACGGTGAGCTGCATCGTAGTGCCTTCGTAGGCAGTGCGCGTCGCCGGCGGATTCGCCACGATCACCGGATCCGGGATCATTGCCAGAACCTCGTTGGTGCTGAGGTCATAGTTGTAGATCTGCAGATCGTAGATCTGTCCGTTGAAGAAGTTCCCGTAGTTGCCGCTGCCGGTATCGCGCGCACCGACCGTCAGGTACGCGTCTGGAGCCAGGGCATACAACCCGTTGTTCGTCGCGTAGGCCCTCACAACACCGTCAACGAAGAGCGTTCGAACGCCCGTAGCTGCATTGTAGGTTCCGACGTAGTGATGCCACACACCGGCCTGGCTGCTCAGGGTCAAGCCCGTGGTTGCGGTATCTTCAGCGTTGCCGAACACCGCCTGTCCGACCACGACTGTTCCACCCGCGCCACGAATGGTCCAGGCAACGTTGTCCGCGTCATTCTGACGGCGGATCTGCCATCCACCCGACGGATTCGGAGTGGTTTCACCGTATTTCGCCACGAACGGATTCCATTGTCCCGGCCAGCCTTTCGCCCAGAACGAAACCGTCATGTAGTTGCGGATGACAGAATCGAATGTGTTCGTGTAATTAGCTTCAACCGTCGAGGAGTTCTGAATGGAAACACCCGAACTGTTCGCAAACCGGACGGACTGACCCGTGAAACCTGGAGGCACATCATCCACGAATGTCACATCACCGGCGCCGATAGCCATGCCGTCATGCGTGCCGGCGGGACGGAAGCCGGAGATATCTGCCAGGGTGGCAGTCTTGAACCAGTGGCCGACGAGCTTCGCTTCGGCGAGGGTGACCACCGAATCACTGCTGATGGCCGTGCCATACAGGTTGGTCACGATCAAACGATAGGTGCCGGTCTCATTTGCCGAGACATTGAGAATGGTCAGCACGTTGGAATTGGCACCAATGTAGTTGGTGCTGTTCGGCAGGAGACTCACATCGGTTCCATTCCGCTGCCAGCGATATCCAAGCGTCGGAGTTCCACTGGCGGTTGTGCTCAGGGTCACAAACCTGCCAGGAAGCACGGCCACGGATGCCGGCGGTTGAACAGCGACTGTCGGCGGAACAACGCCGTACTCTCCGAGAACGTCCGAAGGACTCAGCGCATAATTGTAGATTCGCGCATCATAGATCAGACCGTTGAAGTAGCTTCCGTAGTTGCCGTTGCCGCTGTCGCGGGCGCCGATGCAAAGGAACGCGGCCGGTGACAGGGAGTAGAGCACACCGTTTGTGATCTGCGCACGGAGAATGCCGTCCACATAGAGGCTGCGGACGCCTGTCGATGCATCGTAGGTGCCGACGTAGTAATGCCAGTTGTTCGTGTCATCGCCCAGATTCAATCCTGCCGCAGCAAGATCTTCCGGATTGTTGAACGGTGCGGTGCCGAGCGCAACAGATCCAGCTGCACCGCGAACCGTAAAGAGGGGATTCTGATTGTTCTGTCCGTTTTGGCGCAGCTGCCATCCACCCGACGGATTCGGAGTGGTTTCACCATACTTCGACACGAATGGACTCCACGCAGTCGGCCATCCCTTCGCCCAGACCGCCACGGAGAATGCATTGTTGATTCGTTCGTCGAAGGTATCCACATAGTTCACATCGAAAGTGGACGAGTTCTGGATGGAAATGCCGGTGCCGTTCGCCAACGCGATCGACTGGCCAGACTTGCCGTTCGGAACATCGCTTGAGAATGAATAATCGAAGGAGCCGATCGGCGTGGCATCGTGAGTGCCAGCGGGTGAGAAACCCGAAAGATCTTCAAGCGTGCCATTGGTGAACCACTTGCCCACCAAAGCAGGCGCCTGGATGGTGACCGTAGCATTGCTGCTGATCGCGGTACCCTGGAGATTCGTGACAACCAAACGATACGTTCCCGTTTCAGAAGCCGAAATGTTGGCGATTGTCAGAACATTCGAGTTTGCTCCCACATAATTTGCGCTGTTGGGCAGAGTGTTCACGTTGACACCATTCAGCTGCCACTGGTAGCTCAGCGGGCCGCTGCCACCGACCGTTGCCCGAAGCGAAATCGTCGAACCCGCGAGAGCGTATTGGTTCTTGGGGTGTGCGGTCACTGAGGGCGCAAACCCGTTCACGCCAAGGCCCCCGGCAAACATGCCAAGAAGCTCATCGGCTGTGAGCGCTTTATTGTAGATGACCGCACCGGAAATCTGCCCGGGGAATGTGCGATTGACGTTGTTTTGGTCGCCACCGATCCACCTCGGTCCGGGACCGCTCCACGTCACCGGGGAGTGGTTGACGTTGTTCACCGCTGACGCGAGAACCGGTTCCGATGTATTTGGATCAATGTAGTATAGATAGACAGTCGCCCTGTTGCTCTGAACCACCAATGCCACGAACGACCATGATCCAATGGGTGGATAAAGGCCGGAGTTCCAACTCCAGGTGCTGTTGCTGTCGTTCCAGTTATATCCCAGCCGCGTCAGACCCAAGGTCGTATCCTGTCCCCCAAAACCGAAACCAGCCGTCGAGGCACCACCGCTGCGATCAAAGAACAAACCGCCGTCCGCCGGCGGCTGTTGATACGGGTTGATCCACATCGCGATCGTTGTATCGACAACCGTGGAGCTGAGATTCAATGCCGGGAGTGTTACTACCGAATTGATGTCGCCCGGAGTAGTCTGAAGCGCACCCTGATTAACCGCGAAGCCCTGGTATTGGGGCGGTTGCGGACTCAATACGTTGTAATATCCGTTGTATGACGAGATTCCATAGGTGCCGTGAAGGCCATTGCCACTGGAATCGGCTGCGGACAGGGTTCCGGTTGATGGATCGCCGGTTTCGCTCAACTGCCAGAAGCCAGCCGGACCATTGGCCAGGGCCGCCGCCGAATAACTCGGCGCTGCTTGCGCCCCGTTCGGAGAGACGGTGAGTCCCAGCGCCAGGCCGGCTGCGAGCCTGCCGAAGCGACTGCCGACCGCATTTAACAAGAGATTTATCATAACGCTTCTCTGATTCTGTTTGGTTGTTGGATTGGATGGTGTTGCCACGCGTTCGCCGGTGTGCCCCTTAACCGATCATTTCCCCGGGCGGCACCTTCCAACGCGTGGCTATTTCTCGGATGTGGGTGGACGATAGCAGGGCGAAAGCAACCTCGGGAACATGACGTACGTCATGTTCCATCTGTTTTATTTTATGAAGAATCCGAAGAAGAACCGACAAACCGATTTCGATCTGAATCGACCAACTCGAACGTCATTCAACCGGAGAACAAAACGACAGGAAAACAGTCAGAACGAAATGTTCTGCCTGAACTTATGCTGAGGCCAGGAGCTCTGGAAACAATTCCGTTCTAAATCTTCTTGGGCAGTACAGGATGGGATTTCATGTACTTCATGGCAGCCTCCGTCCGGCATCGCACATGCAGTTTCTCGTAAATGTGCATCAGGTGTCCGCGAACAGTTCCCGGACTGATGAACAGCTTTGCCGCAATTTCCTTGTTGCTCAGACCTTCCGCCAGAAGCGCGAGAATCTCCATCTCGCGTGTTGAGAGCTGCTCTGTCTTGGCCAGCGGTTCCCGCGCCGGTTCCATGAATGAACGAACCACCATGCGCGCGATTTCACTGGTCATCGGTGCTCCGCCGGACCGAACCTCGGCGATCGCGGCGAGAATTTCCTTCTCTTCCGAACGTTTCAAAACGTAACCGCAGGCTCCGGCCTTCAATGCCTCGAACACCACTTTGATGTCGTTGTACACGGTCAGCATGATGATCTGTGGCTGGGGAACGAGATCGCGAAGCCGCGCCGTGCAAACGATGCCCGATTCTCCCGGAAGATGGATATCCATCAGAACCACATCCGGACGAGCCTTTGGAATTTCAATCAACGCCTCCTCCGCCGTCCCGCAGGAGCAAACGCATTTCATGCCGGGAGTCCGCGAGATCAGTCGCGCCAGGCACTGTCGAAGCGTGTTGCTGTCCTCGACAAGGGCCACCCGCGTGATGGGTTGAGTTTCCGTGGTTTGACTTTGCATGGGATCGTGAGTCTTGCGACTGCACGCGCCTGAAGAGTCACAGGCGGCGCGTTCTGCGGTTTGTACGGCGTTCATAATTTCATTCCTTTGGCGTTGCTGCCGGGCAGGCGAGCGGGATGCGGATTCGAACAGTTGTCCCCTGCTCTGCGCCGGAGATGATCTCACACGATCCCCCAACGTCCTTCAGCCTCGCCGCGCAATTCTTGAGTCCATGACCGTCCCGGTCAACCTCTGCGTTGAAGCCCTTCCCGTTGTCTGCAATGGAAATTTCCAGCTCTTCACCGACCGACATCTGAAACTTCACCTCGGTCGCATTCGAATGGCGCAAAATATTGTTCAACGATTCTTTAACAACCATCAACAGTTCGTGCCGGATGCGGCCGTCGATGGTGACGTCCGGAAACGCCATCGGAATTTTGAACCGGCACTGGATCGGGGTGCGGGCCAGATATTCCCGGGCGTATCCGCTGAGATAATCAGCCACCGACTGAAGGGAATTGTCCTCCGGATCAACCGCCCAAACGATCACATCCAGCGCCTTCACCAGATCGCGCGCCCTTTCGCCAATCGCATTCAAGGTATTGAACCGGTCGGCATCCGCACTGGGCCAGCCGGATGTGCTCGCGAGGAAGTTGATTTCGGTGAGGCGAGAGCCGAGATCATCGTGCAGGTCTCGTGCGATCCGGGAACGTTCCGCCTCCAGGGCATGCTGGCGTTCGATGCGTTCGCGCTCGCGAATCTCCTCCTGCAACTGCGCCGTCCGCTGCGCCACCTTCCGCCGCAGTTGAGCAATCCAGATGGCGCTGAGCGCCAGAATCACGAGCAATACTCCCAGGGCTGAAAGCAACCGGGGAAGCGTCCACCACGACGGACGGGACAACACGACGACATCAGCGGGTGAATTGACGAGCAACTGAAAGTGAGGCGCATCCCGCAATGGGACCCCGCCGGTCGCACCGGCAACATAAATGCCGGTCAGCAACAGCCTGCTTCCAAGGCGCAACGATTCCATCAGTCTGGGCTCGTTGACATACGCGAGATAAAGGTGACGGGACGCCTGAATCTGAAGCACCACATGGTCCGCCTCCTTGTGGAGACCAACGAGCAGTCCACGAATTTGAATCCGCGTGGATACCAGTCTTTCGTCCGGCGATTCGGACTCCGACAACTGGGGCGCCTGCGGCAAAGGCGCCGATCCGATGCGACGCAGCACTGCCTCACGCAACTGCGGTCCGCCTTTGGAAATTCCGGGATAACCGACAGCCTCAACCAAATCGCCGGCCTTGAAATCAACGTCGCCCTTGGAATGAATTTCGATTCCCGATCCCTGTTCGAGAAAGACTCGCCTGGCATTGGCGTAGGTCACCAGCCCGCGCACCTTGACTCTTTGCAAAGGCGTTGCTTCGGCGTCGAAACGGAAAAGTCCTCGCGGCGTTTTCTCAGGGGCGTCGAATGGATTTTGCGAGGCAGGGTTCTCAACGGAAATGGATGCGTTATGCATCACCACGCGCCCAATCTGCACTTCATGCGTCTCAGCATCCCAAAGCGAAAATAACGTGCCGCGAATCCGCACAAGGGCATTTTCGTAATGCTTGAGATCATCCTCACTGGCCCCATGAATCGCAATCTCCTGGCGACCATCCGTCATCAACAGAGCCAGCCGGTTCGTCTCCACTCCCGTCACCACGCCCTGAAACTCCACCCACTGAACATCCAGGCTTCCGTTCAAAAGCTGCGCAGCGGACGGACGCGCCGGTTGCGGAAAACGTCCGCGCCCAAGAAACTTCGTTCTCCTGGCGACGATCACTGGAGCAAAATCGCCGGGTTGCGTGTGGCCGGACACTTCCCAACGTTCCCCAACCTGAACTGCGGCATCCACCCAATCCAACCGCACAAACACGCCCCGCGTTTCGTCCTGAACCACCATCCAGCGATCGAATCCCTGCGCCACCGCGGTAACAACACCACGGATATCCACTGGAATCCGACGTGCGGCGACATCGCGACTGAGATTGTGCACATCGATGACACTCTTGAGAACGTCTGAAACGACCCGGGATCCGGGCGGAGGCTGAAGAATGGACAGGTCCTTGACGCTGACGGCGGTGAGCGTTCCCAGCACTGTTTTCTGATCCTCCGTCAACACGCTTCCCGCGAGGCCCGAAATGCGAACCCGCGCATTCAGCAAATCGACTGATGTCAACGAACCCGCCGAAGCGACAGCCACCGCAATGGACCGTTCGTCGGAGCGCAATTCCAGTCTCAGACCTTTTCCTTCGCTTGAAACAAAGCTGACGCGCCCTTCAACAGTGGACAGCCTGACTTCGTCCAGGCTTTGCATCTTCGCGCCGATCTCGGACAAAACAGGTGTGGGTGATGGTCCAATGCCGATTCTTTTTGCAGCGACGCTCGTGGGTCCGAGCCAGATGCGGCTCCCGTCGTCCGACGTCAGTTCGAACAGATACTCGCCGTCTTCGGGAATATTCAAAAAGCCGTCAAATTGAATTCCTGACAACGGCACGCGTGTGCGATTCGAGACATCGAAAGTGGAAACCGAAGCAGTCTTGACCGGCTGGAGCATCTGGAAATTTGGAAGCCGAAACCATGAACCGTGAAAATAGGATGCCTTTTCTGCGCGAAACTGGGCCGCTTCACGTCCACTGCTACCGGCGGTGGGAATTCGAATCCCCGCCGAAATATCGAGAAGCCCTCCGCCCAACTGGTTGAACCAGTCGATTCGCACCGGATATCTGCCGGCTTTGAGAAACTGGCTTCGGCTGACCGTTTGCATGGCGTGAACACCGTCGTTGTTCACCAGCGGCGGTGCTGCCAGAAAAACTCCGAGCTCTCCGATGGAAACGAACGCAGGATCGGCAGAAATCTCGATCTGGTCGCCCGCCTTGAACTGTTCTCCCAGGCTGTTTACTTCGAGAAAAACCACACCGCTCGAATCCTGCAGAATCATCGCCCCCGTGTTCGTGTCGCAGGCGAAGACCTGTCCCGTCAGATGAATACTGTCGACAAAATATTTATCGCGGGCGAGTCGCTGATTGAGCTGCGCCAGGTTCGTGATGCTTGCAGCCGGAGAGGAGCAGATGCCGAGCACGAACAACGCGACGGCAAGGATGCAAAGAACCGGATTGCGGAGTGAATGAAGCGCAGTGCGACAACCGAATGCCTGTAAAGGAAGCAGACACATCGGCGCGATCTTAGTCGCAATCGGTTCGACAATAAAGCATTTCAATCGAGTTCGATCGCGCGAAAAACCGAATCAAATTCGCGACAATACCACGATCAGTCCGCCCAGCCCGGAAACTGGTAGTTCATGTAAATGTAGTCGTAATCGCTTCCCGAGTTCGGATTGCCGCTTGGGAATCCAGTCGGACGACCCGCAGCCGCGGCCAGACCCGCCCTGATGAGATTTCCATCCTTCCACTTGCGCGCCTCGGCATGACCGTCCGCAAAACCGAATGTGCTGGCATTGCCGTGATACATCGGGATTGGATCCAGCCATGTAAAAGATTGAGCATGGGCATTATTCGCGGATCGCGCGTTGCGGTTCCACTGGACTGCCCATGTGCCAACATTCCAACCGCGCCCCTGCGAATCGGCATCTTCGACAAACATGAATGTTTGAGACGCATTGCGAATAGCCGATTCATTTCGGATCGAACCGCCAGCGCCCCAGTAGGAGTTGTATTGTTCTCCGCCATAGTTCTGCGAATGGGAATAGCTGCCGTAAGCCCATCCTGAAGCGAGGGTGGACTGTTTCAAACGTGAATCACCGGGGCAGGCATAAACTCCCGCAGATGGCGCGTATTGATAAAGTGGATTGTTCACCGAGAGTTGATTTTTCACCTGAGTGAGCATTTGGTCCGTGTTCCCTGTCAACGTAGGCCCGCCGGGACCACCCCAGAATCCGCCCGCGAAGTTGCGTATCGTTCCCCCCTCTTCCATGCAAAGCACTTTCCCGTTGTTGTCGGAGGCGTACATGGTTCCCGCCAGCGCCAGCTGTTTCTGATTGCTCAGACACGTTGCCTGGGTGGCCTTCAGTTTTGCACGCCCCAAAGCCGGGAGCAGCATCGCCGCGAGAATTGCAATGATCGCGATCACCACAAGCAGTTCGATCAATGTGAACGCAGAGCGTGTTCGCTCACGCGAGAATAGATTGCAGGAAACCATGCTGGGAATCGGGTTTATCGGCTGATGCCGGCTGAGTTGGGTAAATTTCGACATGCCACTGCCTGACCTTAGCAATAAAGAGAACTGCCAGAAATACGATGAGTGTCGTACAACTTCGCCGCCCGTCTGCCAGCACGGCCCGTGGAAATCCAGCAGTTCAATGAAGACAAATGCCGCGACTCAAACTATGTCGGTCGCGGCATCGACGAATTGATTCTGTCCGGCGCTTCAGCGGGATCGTTTATTGCGCGGCAACTTTGACCGGCAGTTTCAGCCGGATATCATCAGAGGCCGCGGCAACAAGAATTTCGTAATCTCCCGGCTCGACCACGTATCGCTTCGTTTGCGTGTCCCATCGCCGCAATCGCTCGGCCGGAATCTCCACGGTCACATCGACCGATTGTCCCCGCTTCACGCTCACGCGGCTGAACCCACACAAAGAAAGTCGCGGTTCGGGTTCGTTCGACTTCACGCGGCGATAATAGATTTGTGCAACATCGTCACCGTCGCGTTTTCCGCTGTTCTTGATTGTGAACGTCACCCACACCTTTCCGTCGGGAGCAATCTTCTTCGTGTTGAGTTTGCCACCCTTGTAGTCAAACTTCGTGTAGCTCAACCCATGGCCGAACGCATACAGCGGTTTGCCTTCAAAAAACCGGTAGGTTCGATTCTTCATCGAATAATCCGTGAACGGAGGCAAATCCGAAGTGGCACGATAGAATGTGATCGGCAGATGTCCTGAAGGGTTGACCTCGCCAAAGAGAACCTCGCCCACCGCACGCCCGCCGGCCTGCCCCGGATACCACGCCTGGAGAATTGCCCGGAGATTCTCGGACTCCCAGGTCAATGCCATCGCCGATCCGCTGCAGTTCACCATCACCATCGGTTTGCCCGTCGCATGAAGCGAGCGAATGAGCTTCTGCTGCACTTCCGGCAGTTCGATCGAATCCCGATCAAACCCTTCGCCTTCCTGCGCCGGAGTGATCCCGCCCACATAAATGATCAAATCCGAATTGGTCGCCAGGGCAATCGCCTCGGCCGCGAGTTCCGCAAGCGGACGCGTTGTCGTGTTGTCCTGACCGCTCCATGCTGCAGTCGCCCTGTTGGTCGTGATCGGGCTTCCCAGGGCAAACTTCACCTCGATGTTCGGGCCCGCGAGATCACAAATTCCACTCAGGATCGTCACAGGACGCGAAGCCGATCCGTGGTAGTTGCCCTCCAGCATCGTCTTCGAATTCCCGTTCGGACCAATGACGGCGATGCGTTTGAATCGGGACCGGTCCAGCGGAAGAATGCCGTCATTCTTCAGCAGCACCAGTGACTGGCGCGCGAGTTCGAGAGCGACCTGTCCGTGCTCAGGCGTGTCGTTGTCTTTGATCGTATAGCGGTTGTAAGGAACCCGCTCGGGCGGATCAAACATCCCAAGCCGGAACCGCGTCCACAGCGTGTGATACAGCGCCACATCGATTTCCTGCTCTGTCACAAGCCCCTGCTGCACGGCGCGAACGAGCGCGTTGTAATCACCGCCGCAACACAGATTGCAGCCCGCCTTGATGGCCAGGGCCGCAGCTTTCTCGGGCGAATCGACATACCGATGCTGGCGCTGCCCCCAGATATCCCGAACCGCATCGCAATCGGACACGACGTACCCATCAAATCCCCACTGACGGCGCAGAAGATCGTCGAGCAGGAATGAACTGGCCGTGCATGGAACTCCGTTCAGCGCATTGTAGGCGCTCATCACTCCTGCAACCTTTCCTTCGCGAACGACACGTTCGAACTGCGGCAGATACGTTTCGTAGAGCTCGCGTTCGGACACCTGCGCATTGAATCGATGACGATCTCGCTCTGGCCCGCTGTGCACCGCGTAATGTTTCGCACACGCCATCGCCAGCATGTAATCGGGATGATCGCCCTGAATGCCTTTCACAAACTCAATCCCGATCTCGCTCGTCAAAAACGGATCCTCACCGTAGGTCTCTTGTCCGCGTCCCCATCGCGGATCGCGGAAAATATTGATGTTCGGCGTCCAGAAGGTCAGGCCGGTCCACCACTTCGAATCTCCGTTGTTTGTGTTGGCGTAATCGTTGTGCTTCGCCCGACCTTCAATGCCGATGATGTTTCCCTGCTCCCGGAACAGTTTTGGATTCCACGACGCCGCGCCGCCAACCGGTTCGGGGAACACCGTGGCCACGCCATTGTTTGCAACGCCGTGCAACGCTTCGTTCCAATAGTTGTAGGCCGGCAGACCCAATCGCGGAATCGCGGGCGCTCCGTTCTGAAGCTGCGCCACTTTTTCGGCCAGAGACATCCGGCGAATCAGATCATTCGCCCGCTCCTTCAACGGCCTTGAAGGATCGCGCCAAAACGGAGCTTCCTTCACATCCGGAACGCGCAGGGCCGCCGCCGTAAATGCATCCGCAAGTTCGGATGCCTGGAATGACACCACCGCTGTGCCCGAGGCATCCTTCACTTCCAGCGTGTTCAACTTCGCCGCGCCTTTGCTCGAAACGAACGTCAGCTTAAGCGGACCACGCAATGAATCGTCCTCCTTCTCCACCGTTCCAGTTACCGCAGCAACCGTTCGAGCTGCACCCGCCGCTGCAAAGATATCGAAGTCTTTGGCAATGACCTGGTCGCCGGAAGTCACATCAAAAACCCGCTCGCCCGCCGCACGCGCCACCGTTTCCGCCGCGCTGATGACGATTGTGTAACGCCCGGCCGGAAGGTGTGAAATGATCACAGTGAAGTTGGTGCCATTGATGTCCTCCCGAAACGCCGCGGCATTATCACCTGCACCCTGGATCACGACGTTGGTGCGATCGCGATGATGTGAAAAACTGCCACTGACGGTTACGCGATGACTGCACGAAGAGCAGACTTCCTCAGCAGCGGAACCGGACAGAACGAGAGATAACCAGATTGAGAGAGCAAAAACGTGTCGCATGTCAGAACGTCGTAAACAGAATGAAATTGCCCGCGCCGCCGAAGTCTTCCAACACGCAGTCCCACCCCACTTGACAGCGTAACGATTCAAAACTCCGGCGGGCGGGCCCCATCATTTCCTTGAAACGTCAGCGTTTGATTGTTCGCGGAAATGCCGTCGCATCACAATATGATGTACGTCATGTGCGAGTGACGTCACACTGAGTTACGTCGCCGGGGGCGCAGGAAACCGGCCTTTCAAGCAAGCTTCCAGGGATCACGATAACTCCGCGAGAGCAGCTTGCTTGCGTCGGAATCATCGAGAATCGTTTCCGCATTCGCATCCCACCGAATCTTCCGCTTCGTCATCATCGCAATCAATCCAAGGTGACCCGGAATTGCAGAATGATGCGCAACGTCCACCGGCGTGATGGTTGGCTGGCGGGATTTGACGCAATCCAAGAAGTTTCGATAGTGATTGCGGGATTCGTACAGCTTGACCTTGCGCAGTTCTTCCGGCAGGGACCAGCCCTTCTTCCATTCCGGATTCGAAGCATCGAAACCGCCGCGGTCCACCCAGACCCAGCCGTCCTTTCCGATCCATTTCGTTCCCATCCGAATGTCCCGATGTCCGCCCGCGATCACCATGGTGACGTCCTTCGGATACTTCAGTTCGATGCGATATCGCGGTGCCGTGTTGAAGATGGCGTCGCTGGGCGGGAACTCGCCCTCGCCTTCAACCTCCAACGGTCCGCTGTTGTCCCAATCCATGCCCCAGTGGGCGATGTCGCAATGATGGCTGATCCAATCCAGCAACTGGCCGCCGCCGGTGTTGTAATTCCAGCGCCAGTTCCAGTGAATGCGCGCGGCGATGTACGGTTCCATTTGCGCGGGACCGATCCACATTTCGTAATCCAGCTCCGGAGGCGGCGTGCCGACGGCAAGTTTCCAACCCTCGGTATCGGGCGTGATTCGCGCCAGATTCGATGTCCCATTTTGCAAGGCCCGAAGTTCCTCACGCAGACGGCGCGAAGCTGCACTATCGCCATGGCCGCCGGGCAAACCGACTTCGATGCGCGTCACCTCGCCGATCAATCCATTGCGAACGATCTCCGCTGCCTTGCGGAAGGACATTTGCGATCGCTGCCAAGAGCCGGTCTGCCAGATGATCTTGTTGGCGTGAACGGCCTTCACGATCGCCTGTTGTTCAGCAATCGTGCGCGCCAGCGGTTTTTCTCCGTAGATGTCCAGTCCCTTGCGCGCCGCTTCAATGGCAATCGTCGCGTGCCAATGATCCGGCACAGCGAACATGATCGCATCCAGATCGGAACGTTCGAGCATTTCCCGGAAATCCGAATAGCCGGCGCAATCGGTGTTTTCGTAACGCTTGTTGACAGCCTCCACTCCGTTGCGGAGATGGTTTTTGTCCACGTCACAAATGGCGACAATCTTGCAGTCTTCATTTCCCAGAAACGATCCTGCGTTTGACGGTCCCTGGGCGCCCCAGCCAATGACGCCCATGTGAATCTTCCCGGATGGCGCGACTCCATTCCGTCCCAGAACACTGGAAGGCAGAATGGTGGGAAGAACGAGCGCCGCTCCGGCTGTTTTAAGAAATCGGCGTCGATTCAAATGAAGCGGGCGGTTTGACGATGTGTTGCGAAACTTGTCTTGCATTCAATTCTCAAGTTGTCCGTGTGTGTGTTTTCGAAGGATGCCGTCAGCAATCGCGTTCGCAGTTCAATGTCTTTCCTGCAAACAGTTCATCCGTTCGTTCCGACCGGAAACCATTGCGCAGCGACAGCACATTCGGTTGAAGCGCTATATTCGCGCAAAAGCGGAGCGCTGAAACAGTACGATGTTCGACATGTTCTTCAGGGCTCCCGGGGAGCGACTTTCGCTTGGACCGAAGCTGAATCAGCCGACCAACTCACGGAGCAAGCCGGATTCGGTAGAAGTTCTTCTCGTCATCTGCCGACATGGGCGTGGACCAGGAGAATGGCAGCGCCGGCGACAGATTCGTAAACACCGGAATCCACTTGAGCGGATTCAACGCGGAACTCCTCTCAATCACGTAATCCGGACCGAACGTTCCGCTCACAGTGAAGCCGAATTGTTGTCCATCGAACAATGGCGACAGAAGCACCGGAGTCGATGGAGCGAATACCGTGGCGGTGAATGTCCTCGTATCCGTGAGGCCCGGCGATCCACTGTCAGTGACCCGCACCGTCACCGAATTTGTCGTGTTGCCCTGCGCAATGACCGGACGCCAGACAAGGACACCATTGGAAGGATCGATCGTCATGCCCGAAGGCGCATCCATCAGGTCGAACGTCAACTCCTGCTGCGGAATATCCACATCAAAAGCCGAGTTCGTGATTCTCAACGTCTGCCCCGCATACAATACCGCGTTGTCGATCAGACCGAGCTGCGGCGCCTGATTCACTTCAAGCACAGTGACCGTGAATGCTTTGACGTCATCCATCGGCGGCACGCCATTGTCGGTCACTCGAACGCTGATGGGATAGCTACCCGGCCCTTGCTCCTCTGACGGAGTCCATGTGAAAACGCCGTCCGCGCTGATGGCAGCTCCGGCAGGTGCACCAGGATCCAGGCTGAACGTCAGGGTTTGTGCCGGCACATTCGCATCGGTCGCGGTCGCAGTGAACGTGAGCAGCGTGCCTTCGTCCACGTTGCGATTCGGCAGCGGATCAAGCGTCGGCGGGGAGTTCTGTTGCTCCAGATAATTCGCCGCGCGCGGTGTCGGCGTCGTCAGGACGACGATATTTCCCGAGCCATCAGGGAACCGTCCTTCCGTCTGATCCGTTGTCTGCGGTCCAAAGGTGACGGCATCGATGAGATTGCCCTCGGGACTGAACAGGCCGAGCGCTTCGCCGCCCTTGCTGAGCGCGAAATCGGCGTGAAGATCGGCTCGACCGGGACTGTTCTGATTGGACTCGTTGTCCGCCCAAACGAGGAGATACCCATTCGGCGGCACCACGTATTGTCCGTTGGCCGGAACCTGGAACTTAAATTTGTCGCCCAGATTGTCGGTCAGGTAATAGCCGCCCAGATCGACGGGCGAATCGCCTGCGTTGTAAATTTCAAACCAATCCTCGTAACCGCCATCCGCCGGATCCGCCAGCGTGGAGACATTGTCTGCCAGCCATTCGTTGATGAAAAGCTGCACGCCACCGCTTCCCGCGCTGTTGGCTGCGCCCGGAGTGATCGTACTGAAATGGCGACGGCCACTGACGTCGCCGTCCGGAAAATCACCGTAGGAGCGTCCCACCGACGGAACCGCGAAGTTCATGTAATCGAGAATGTTCGTTTTGCCATCCGCCACCTGAACCAGAGCAAGGCTTCCATTCAATGAATCCAGGCGGAACGAGGTATGCCACTCTGTGTCGGTGGATTCACCCGGTTCACCATCCAGCCAGACAATTTTGAATTCACCCGGTTGAATCGTCGCATCAGCCGGGAACTTCCAGAGCGTCGGTTCGTTGTAGTTGGTGGTCAGGTGGAAATCGGCGAGTGAAATCGCGTTGGTTCCGCCATTGAACAACTCCACCCATGGCTCGTACTCGCCAAAACGATCTGCAATCGGATTGTTCACAGCCAGGCTGTTCACCGGCAGCAATTCGTTCAGCCAAAGTGTGGGAAACTCCGGCAGTGAAGCACGGATGGAATTGGGCGCGCCGGGAGTGTAGGCCGCCACGTTCGTGAGAGACGAAAAATCCGTTTCCACTTTCAAGCCAAATACGATGTCTGTGCTGTTTGCCGCAGACTGATGTACCTCGGCGGCAAGCACGTTCAGTCCAGGCTGCAGCAGGGAACCGTCGAGCAGCGGCGAGCTTTCCAGCACCGCGTCAACCACAGTTCCTGATGAGAGCGTCGCATAAACAGGATTATCGGAAAGACGCTGCGACCAGATGCGCTGGCCGTTCAGATAGACCGCCACGCCATCGTCGATGAGCGACGTCAGTTTGAGCGACACTCCAGCGAGGCTGCCGGTGTAGTCGAACGAGGTGCGGAAATAATACGTGATGCGTCCGTTCGCGGTGATCAGCTGCGTACGAATCGGCTCCGGCAGACAGTTGCAGTCTTCCGCCGCAAGCACGCCCGCGCCGCTCTGCCAGGAGAGATCGTTGTATCCCGCCACTTTCCAGTTCTGGCCATTCAGATTCTGTGTCTGATTGTATCGCCAGACCTTGTCCCAGTTCACGAGCACTTCCGATGGCGGAGGGGCAACGGCCTTCCCACCCACATCCCAGTTCGCCACGCGATTGTTGTCGCGAAGCGGATCCACCAACTGGAGCGAGGGACCCATTCCGTCTGCTTCCGCCGGCCAGGGTTCGGCATCGTCGAACGTGACCTGATCAATGATGACGTCCTCCGCCGGAGTGGCGCCCGGCTGAATGAGCTGAAGTGTCTTGGTGCCTTTTACGAAGGTTCCGCCGAACACTCCGGCGATCGGAATGGAGTCGCCGTAGATGCGCCAGAATTCCTCCATATCTTTCACGAAAACCAGGAACCCGCCCGGCTCCAATATCGTTCCGTCGGCAATTGTGTGATCGAGGCCCGCAATCCGCCATCCGGAGAGGTCGTACGCGGTGTTCGTCGCAACATTGTGAATTTCCACAAACTCCCCGTCGGCCACAGCAGGACGGTACATGATCTCGTTGAAAACAATCCGCCCCTCCGCCGGTTCCGCCACACCGGTGAACGTCACGGAAAGCAACACAGATCCCCCCGTGATCAACTGACCCTTGTTGTTCCAACCCTCGATGGTGAGATTATTGACACCCGGCTGAAGCGCGATGCGCAACGTCCAGTTGGTCACACTGGTCCAGACAGGCTGAACCGCGAGTCCATTGACGGTAATGTATGCCGCGGTCACGGGCGCCGTTCCGGAAATCGTGATCAGATTCTTGTTGGTGGCAAACGTGGTTGCCCCTTGCACTGAAAAGCCCGCCGCCACCGTTTGCAGTTGCGACAGGATGTGATTGCGTCGGGCAGTGACGTAGTCCTTCATTCCCTGCAACGTGGGGGCTTCCGGCCCCACCCCGGCGAGTGTAAGCCCGCTATGAATCGCATCGACACGTGCCGCAAAGGTCGCTGGATTCAACGGACCGTTCACCGCGTCTTCAAACGCTCTCCAGTACAACCGCTGGAATTCCGGAAACGCACGCAGTTCGTTCATCAACGGATCGTGGCCTCCGAACAACGCTGTATTTGCCGGATCGCCTCCAACGTTGAACACGAAATCGAGATCCCACAGGAACAACCGCCACGAACCATTGTTCGGCTTGTAGGCGTACATGTTCTTGCCGCGGTCGTAGCCGTAGCTGTCCCAGTTTCCAACGATGCGTTCCGTGGCCAGTACACGCATCCATTCATCCACGTCCATCAAACTCATGACCCGGCTGCGATATGGCTCCGGCTTCGCAGTATGAAGCGCATCAACGAGCGCAAACAGGTTGGTGAAATCATTCGCCGATTCACGCACTCCGCGCGGACGCCAGTTCCAACGATAGCGAGCCGTTTTCTTCGCGCCGCCCGTGGTGGTGAAGTTCTGAAGGGTCGCATCCACATTCCCGGTCCGGTTGTCTCCACTGTCGTCGAACTCAAACCAGTCCTCGACCTTGTGAAAGCTTCCGTCCTTGTCCTCCGGGTAGTACTGGGAGATCACACTGCGATTCGGCTGCTGCGCGTCTTCGTAAATATTTCCACGCTTCTGTCCGTTCATGAAAACCTGGATATGGCGACGATGCAGGTACGGCGTTCCCAGTTTGCGTCCGATCCAAAAAGCCGCCTGTTCGGCCTGATAACCAAAATCGGTATTCAGATTGCCAGGCGTTGCCAGGACGAAATCAGTCGCTCCCAACACCGGGTCGTCCTTCGCCAGGTTCAATTCGTAATCACAGGAACCTTCAAGCGGTCCACTGAATCCCGGCGTATGCCACGGACTGCCGCTGTAGAGCGTTCCAATGTTGTAACAGACCCGCACGCCACCATAGATAAACGTGGCATCGAGGGGATGATTGCTCTGCTTTTCACGCGTTTTCCAGCGCTCGATGTTTTTCTCCGTAACCCAGACGCGATACTGCCCGATCATGGCAAGCCCGGAAGGTTCTCCAAACCTTACAAGACATTCACGAACCGGCGCGTCGGATGGAAAACGTTGCATGAGCGGCACACTGCTTCCATCGAAGGCCTCCAGATAAAACGCGACCATGGTGCCCGCTGATTGGGCCGGAATTGTCGCGGAATAAAATCCCGCTCCGCGATTCACCAACGGCACCGAAATGTAATTCGTTCCCGGATCGATCCGATATTTCAACGCGGCCGCCGCCAGGCCGTCCGGATCTTCGATCTGCGCCGTCACCGTCACCGTCTGCCCCGCCTGTGGCAGCACCGGCCAGTGGCTCACCGATGCGATCGAAGGGCCGGTGTTGGTGCTGGTATATGAATTCGGCGCGGCAGGCGTTCCCAGCGCGCGAGTGGTCAGAATGGGACCGGTGGCTTCCAGCCAGTTGCCGCGCAAACGAAGCAGAATTTCCGGATGCCCGGTCAGCCAGCGAACCCGCGCGCGAATGGTCGCTGTCGAACCCGGATTCAATGTCTGCGAAAGAACGGTACGGATCCGATTCGCGCCGTTGTCGCCGCGATCCGACGCCACGACCCGGAGACAGCCTCCGCTGAATCCGCCCGTTGCCTGCCAACGCGAATCTTCATGCGTTCCCTGCATGAACCAGCCGTCCGTTCCAGTGGTGAATGTTCCGTTCGTGACGAGGTTCACGCCGTTTTGAGTCAGCACCTCGACGTTGTCCACAAGGCATTCTCCGGCGCCGAGAAGAAAAATTTGCAACTGATCGGCCGACGCCATCGCGCCGTGATCCAGCACGCCGGTGAACTCAATCACCGTCCAGTCGCTTCGGGTGCTTTCATCGCTGTCCACCCAGGCCGCTGCAAGGTCACCGTGCAGGCGCGAGTCCGTTCGTTCCAGACTGCTTCCGCCACCATCCGACCACCTGCCCCAGCGTCCGCCTGTTTCATACGTCACGTCGTCCACAACGACGTTGATTTTGTTCGTGGTAAGAACGTCGTTCGCATTTCGGGAAATGAGTTCTGCCGCCTTGGCGAGTTGAACGATGTCCCCGCTGTTGCTCAGCCTTCCGCTGTATGGGCCGGTGACCTTGGCCGGATTCAACGTGGGATGCGCCTGAAGCAAGGTCGCAACATTCCGCGCGACAACAAGACGTTCGCCTGCTGGCAGCACAATGCCCGAAGGGAACGTAAAGCTGATTCCACCGTCCAAACGCCACCCGTCCAGATTCACGGCCGCGGATCCGCTATTGTAAATTTCCACGAACTCTTCGTCGTCGTTCTCGGTGACCGAATGGTAACTCAATTCGCTGATGAACACGTCGCTCGCCAGGGGGCGGGCATTGGGCTCACCGGGAGTTCGCTCGCTCAGTCTTCGGAACTTTGGCGCGCCATCCGGATACCGGCCCAGCGCAATGCCATTTTCCTGCGCATCAAATCGCAATGCATCAATCACCCGGCTACCATCCGCAGCTTTCAAAAAGATCGTCTCCCCATCGCCGCCCAATCCGAATCCGAGCTGTGTCTGTGTGAAGACCAGCCGGCCCATGGCGGGAATACTGGTGCCTGGCGGAATGACAAATCGCTCCACGCCCGGGTTGTCGCTCAGGGAGCAACCACTCAGATCCACGGCGGAACCGCTGTAATTGAACAACTCGATGTAATCCTCCAACGGGGAATCAGCGTGAGCGAGAACCTCATTGATCAACACGGTGCGCCAGGGATTGTCACTCGCCGTTTCCACGCTCCCAGGAGATCCGCCCACACGATCGCTCGCAGCCCACGCTTTCGGACTGCCTTCACCATACGACGGACGGGCTAGCACGAGCGAATGACCGGCTCCATCCGGCGATACCGGCCAGTGCAGTTCGTCGTCGTACTCCACTTCGAGCAGAATAGCTCCCAGTTCATCCAGCAATTGGATCGCTCCACCACCATTGGGAAGAACGTTGTCCAATTCTCCGGGAGTGGAGTTCGTCAACGGCCCCAGCACTCCGGAAATGGAATACACCGCTTCAATATCCGCCGGCTTTGGCGCAATCACGCGATAGCTTCGAGCCGGAATGCTCGTTCCAGGAGGAAATGTGTAGCCGATATCACCAACCAGACGATAGCCACTCAAATCCTCAGCCCAAGGATTCGAATTGTAGATTTCGATATACTCCAGATTGCGTCCATCGACCCGGTTGGTCGGATGATACATGATTTCGGTGATGGCAAGCGCTGTTCGCCGGCTGGAAGGTCCGGCTGGCTCGGAAGCGCCGATAACGTAACGAACATCAAGCGGCGTAATCGCCAGGGAAAACATTGCCTGCGAGTCTGGCAGAATCGCGTTCGGAGTCGCGGCACGATCGCGAACATCGTTTACCGTGAGCGTGTAAGTCACCCCGGAGTCGAGTGGCGAGGTTTCGAGAAGAACGGCTTGATCATCGCCGGCCCATTGCGCCGAAATCACCTGAGCTCCATGACTGAGCGAATAGTTGGAGGCGTTGGTCGCACTCGCCAGTTCAACCGGTTCGGAATAAAACACGGTCAGCCGCGTGTTCTCTCCCAGATTCGCCACATTGACAATCGTCGGGCGGGTGGTGTCCGGATTGACGGTGAGCGTCGCCGGCAACGTGTTCGTCCATCCGTAACTGTTCGTGATGGCGCACACAAAAGTGCTTCCGCTGTCGCTGACCAATGCAGGCGACAATGTGTAGGAGCTCGACGTCGCTCCGGGAATGTTCACCCCGTTTTTTTTCCATTGAAACGTCGCCCCGAAACTTCTCAGCAAAGAAACGCTGAACGTCGCGGAACCGCCTTCAGTCACCGAAACATTTGAAGGGTGTACCGCAATCTGCGGCGCGCCGACGCCGAAAGGTTCACATCGTGACGCCGGGATCGGCTCCTCGATGGTTCCATTGGGAAGCTGCCATCGAACGGCAAGGTGGTCGCCGCCATTGCCTTCCTTCATCAACGCCTCGATGTAGTAACGTTGTCCGGCAACGAGTGGAATCAGAGCCGAAGTCTGACTCGGTTCCCTGGTCCATTCACCGGGATTGGTCCAGAGCGACACCGACGCCACGAGCTTCCGGTTCGCCGGAGTTGCATCGGTGCTGACAAACAGTTGTCCCGCGTCATCGCTCGCAATCCAGAATCGGTAATTGCCCGTCTGCGGCGCCGTGATGATGGCTCTCAACCGCTGACCATACTGCTCATAGGCGTTGACCGGAGTTTCGAATGCTGTGGTAAGCACGGACTCGAACGACGGATTGTCTGGAAACGCCGGATTATTAGTCAGATCGGCAACGGTAGCCCCCCCGATGTTGAGCCAGACTTCCCGGAGAATCCCTTGCGTTTGAGCCGCAGCCGGCCACACAGAAACAGACAGTGCGGAGATGCACAAAAGGATTTTCAGAATGCAATTCTTCCCCCGTCTGAACAGTCGGGAGGTCCGACCAGCCGGTGAGGTGAAGAGGACGGCGCGGGGGGGAAGTGCTTGATGCTTCATGAGAATCGGGGCCAGCATGCCCGATCCTGAGGATTTTGCGAACATGATGAATGTCGTACAGAAACCTCCCGACCTTTCAGCTCTAATCGGGGTCATCACAACAACTGCGGTCAGACAGAACCCATGACTATGTCCGCTAGTGTCGTTCTGCCAATCCGTCCGGTCGAGTTGGTCGTAGGATACCGGCAGCAGGGAGATCAACCACCGTTACATCGAGATTCCTGTCCTTCGAGGGAAAGGCAACGCCAGCGTTCATGTCTCTTCTGAACCCAACCAAGCCAACCAAGCCAACCACGTCCTGCAAATTATGAAAACCGTCACGAAAAGAACTCCGGCGCGATGGATCGGAAATTCTTTCAAACCGGCAGCGTTCACGCTGATCGAGCTGCTCGTTGTCATAGCGATTATTGCGATTCTTGCCGCCATGCTGCTGCCCGCGCTTTCCAGGGCAAAGTACCGGGCCAAAGAAATCAACTGCACTTCAAACTATAAACAGTGGGGTGTGGTGGCGAACATGTATGCCGGCGATTCAAAGGAGTATCTTCCCGGAAGCGCCCACCCCGCCGTCGGCGCGGGCGGCAACCCCTGGGATATCGGAAAGGATTTCACTCCCGCTATCGCCAGTTACGGCCTTACGATCCCGATGTGGTTCTGTCCGGCGCGCGACAAGGAAACTCTGGCACAAAGCGAGGCTGCCAGAAACCTCCTCGGTCGTGACATGCAGACGATCACGGATTTGAACAACTACCTCATCAGCTATTTCGGCAACAATTTTGCCATCATGAATCACAACCTCTGGGTGCAGCGAACGGGATTCCCGGTACAGGCTTCCATCGCTCCCAACACGGACCCAGCCACCTACGGGTTCCCACAAAAAACCACTCATCGGGCCAGCCCCCACGTTCCATTCATCAGCGATTCCTGTTTTTCCGGATACGCTGCGGGTAACGGTGGCGGCCTGAACACAGCGAACATCAATATCGTGGGCGCAAACAACGCCGCTACAATCATCCCCGCTAAAAAATCGTCAGGCCATGTGACGACCGGAATCGGGTCCATCAAGGTCAACCTGACCTTTGCCGACGGCCACGTTGAAACGCATACCAAAAATCAGCTCCGGGGAGTTTACACGGGAGATAGTAACAGCGGCTGGTTTTATTGACCGTCGCGTTCGAGAGAAATTAAAACATCGGACTGCACCGTTGCGTTTCAAAATCGCAACGGTTCAGTCCAAACTTATTTTAAGAGCCGGAAGAATCTCGCATCTTCCCCACTGACAGGCAGCACGATCTGGTATTGCCCGTTAACAACCTGAGCTTCCCATTCGGTCACATTCTGCCAGTCGCCCAAAACGAGGTTCGTGCGGTATTGCAGCTGGAACCCATCGCTCGCCACAGGCCATGAAAGAACCAGGCCGTTCTCCGCAACCGTCATCGACAAAGGCGGACGCGGCGCTAGCGACAAAATCGCCGAGTTGACGCTCTCGCCAGCGGGGTTCAAGGCGGAAACGCTATAATGATAAACAACTCCGTTCGTAAGCCCGGTGTCCACGTAATCCGGTGACGGAACATTCGCAATGACTTCGTAAGGTCCGCCGATGATTGTCGAACGCTTGACGTGGTAACTGGTGGCGCCGATCGATTCCGTCCACGCCAGAGTCGCCTCACCTTTTTCAGCGAATCCAGTCAACTGCTGCGGAACAGGCGGAACGGTCCAATTTGGCCAGCCCGGCAAGGTCACATTGTCAAACGTGGCCGAGCACAACCTCGAGTTGTTGTGTGCTGTCACGGCCAGCCCCACATAGACGGTGCTTCCCAGGCCGATTGTTTGCTGATTTCCCTGTTGGACCCATGTGACGCCGTTTGCGGATCGGAATGCAATCAATGTGCTTCCATTCCGAACGAGTCGCACCCAGTAAGGCGCCGTGAGCCCCCCTGCGGCGCTGTTACCCGAATTGCCACCGGTATTGTTGCGGTACTGCCAGGTCACTCCGTTTCCGGGCGTGACAGCGACAAATCCATTCGCGCCGTTGGCCGAAAGGCTAGAACGAACCATCACACCGGCCTTCGCCCACGGATCAGTGTTTTGGACGGAAAGAACCCGCGCCGTAACCGTGAAATTTCCCGAGACCGGCATCCACACGAAACGAAACGCATCGGAGCTGCCCCAAATGTCCGATCCGGAACCCGACACGTTGAAGATCCCATTGCTGAACGTGACACTTCCCTGAATTCCGACCGAACCCACGTCAGACGTATTCCATGGATACGGCGGATTGACGGTGACTTCCAGACTGTTGGGACCCTCGACCAAACCGGCTGATGCGCTGACGACGTAGTAATATCGAACGCCGGAATTGACGGTGTCGGTGTAGTTCGTCGCCGTCAGTCCTGTGGCGACCATGGTATAAGGGCCGCCACTGCTGAACGAGCGTTTTACTGTATAACTCGTCGCGCCCGGAACACCGTTCCATTGCAGTCCGATCTGCGTTGCGGACAGTCCCGTCGCGGTCAATCCGGTGACAAACGCGGGAGTGGCCGGCAAGAGAATACCCCAGATCTGATTGGCGTTTGCGATGGGATCCCGCGGCACAATCGGAGATCCATTCGTCGATTCCGAACTGAGTGAAAGGCCGGAGCTGACCGGAATGAACCGATAAAATCTGCCGCCTTCCGGTTTGAGTATGTAGCAACGCGAATCGCTGTTGTTCCAGGACGACGCCAGCGCCAGCACATCATTTGCAATGTTCCAGCTTCGCCCGTTGGCGGGCGATGTGATCTTGTACTGCCCGCCGCCCATGTGCTGGAGGTTCCAATGTTGGTTGCCCGAACCCACGTAATTGCTGACGACGACGGTGTTGTTGTTCATCACTCCCTCCACAGCAAGCGCCGTCGCACTGTTCAACAACTTGTAATTTCCGTTCGCCATGAAGCCGGTCGATACGGGAGACAGTTGAATCCAGTTCAGATGGAAGCCGCCCGACTGAACTTCCAGCCTCAATTTCTGCCGTCCAAATCCAAGGAACACCCGTGCGCCGGCGGTGGCCCATGATGTGAAGCTGCCGGTTGGAGCGAGTGTCACCTGGCCAGAGCCATCTGTAATCGTGCTCGAGGCCCGCACGGTGCATCCGCTGTTGGGCGTCGCATAACGAAGCGCCACATCGTAATAGCCTGGCTCGCGAACAAGAATCGTGTACTCAAGCCATTCGCCCGTTTCGATTGAAGTTACTTTGAATCCTCCGCCTGAATCGTTGCAGGTTTCGATATCCACCGCTTCATTCTCCCGATAAAGCCCGCCGGTGTTTGCTGCATCGGTATCAAAATACGAAACACCGTTGCTGCCCCAATCGAAGTCTTCCGCTTCAATCCGAAGGATCCCTGAAAGAAAGTTGTTCACCCAGTTCGCGACAGTCGCCCGAGGCTGTCCGTTATTTCCATAAACTCCCCTCGCCGGTGGCCAGGTTCCAAAATCAGGCGTCCACGAAAGCCCGGCGGCATCCACCAGGTTCTTGAAAAGTTCAGGCCGGGTGACGTCATCGGAAACACCGCTGGGCGGGATGTATTGAAAGGTGAGCCACGAAACCCCCAGGCGCTCGAGATCGGTGGTGAGTTCCAATTCGAGACTCACGCCACGGCTCGTTCCCCAGCGCGGCCAGCCAAACTCCGTCATGAAGCATGGATAACCGGCGTTGATCAGCGCGGCCACCGCCGTTGCCGTTCCCTCCCATCCTCCGTATCCGTGAAACCCCACCGCCTCGTTGGTCCACGTCACGTTCTGAGCGCCAAAGACGGCCTGATTGAACGACCGGATATCGGTCAGCGCCGCATTTGCGCCGCCCGTCCCAGAAAGGACCGCATAGCTCATCAGCAAAACCGGCGTGTGTGGCGCTGCCGCTCGAATCGCCCGATACGCGGCGATCTCCATGTCCAACGTTCCTGGCGGACTGTTGCCGGTCAGATACGACGGTCCCCACGCCATCGGTTCATTGTGAATCTCGAAAATGACGTGCGTCTCATTGGCGTAGCGCGGCGCGTAAAAGTTCCAGAAGTTCGTCGCCCAGGCGCGATTGTGATTTCCATTGTTCGCTCCGTTGCCAATGGTCATCACCAGATAAAGCCCAAGCTCCCGCGTTCGCTGAACGATCTTGTCCACCTCGGTCACGTTGTAGCCCGGTGCGGTGCTTCCTGGATTGGGATAATTGGGATCGAACACCTCCGCATACAAATGCACCGCGTTGCACCCCAGCTCCTTGATCTTTGCGATCTGATCGAGCGGCGCGGCGGAGGTCCATTCGGTGGACGTGTATGGACCGCGCAACCGCTCGCCGTTGTCAGCAACAAACGTGGTACGCTCCGGATTCAGCCTGGGACGTCCGCGCGGGATTTGAATCGCAGCTTCCGAGCTGAGACAGAAAAGCAGGAGACAGAACACGGCGCGCAATACGTGATTCCGTCCCGATTCACAGGCTGAGGTCCGATCGTTCATACAATGTCTGAAACTGAAGTGAGAGCGCGACTGCTGGCGCCCATTCCTGTTACGCCGTCATTGAGCGACCGGCAAGTGCGGATCAACCGAACGAACGATTCTGCCTGCTTGCGAAGGATGCCTATTTCGTTTTCTCGACAATGCCTGCAAAGCCACCGGCCGGCGCGAGCTTCAATGTCAAATTGGCTTTCCGGTCCACCGCAGTCGTGGATTCCTGAACGGCTTCGTAGTCGCGCCCGCTGCTGTCATCGGCAAAGCTGCGGATCGTCCACTTTCCTCTTCCCAGAAACTCAAGCGGCAAGTTCAGTTCCGAGGCGCCGTCGCCATTCATCGCCGCCACATACCAGCGATCACCGGAACGCCGCGCGAGCACGATGGATTTGCCGACTTCACCGGAAATCACCCGGCTCTCGTCCCAAACCGTCGGGATGTCCTTCAGGAACTCAATGCCCGGTTTGCCGCGATAGTTCTGCGGACTGTCGCAAAACACCTGGAGCGGACTCGGATAAATCACAGCCATTGCCAGCTGGCGCACACGAGTGCCCATGACCTGCGCCGGAACGGCCACTTTGAATTCCTTCGCCGGTCGATTGATGAAGCCGCCCGGAGTGAAATCCATCGGTCCGAGCAGCGCACGCGTGAACGGCAGTGTGATCGTGTGAAGCGGCGTGCATTGATTGCCGCCCAGCTTGCTGTATTCGTTTCCAAGCACGCCTTCCTGGGTGATGAAGTTCGGATACGTGCGAGACATTCCGGCGGGCTTGTGAATGCCATGGAAATTGATCAGCAACCGATGCTTCGCCGCAATTTCCAAAACCTTCTCGCACCACTGAACGGTCTCCTGCGACTGGCTGTTGAAGAAGTCGATCTTCACGCCGGCAAATCCCAGTTCGGCGAAATACGCCAGCGCCTCTTCAACGCCGAATGTCTTCACATCCAGCGAATGCGCCCAGATGAACAGGCGCACGTTCCTGGATTTCGCGTACTGAACCAGCTCGGGAATGTTGATCTCAGGAACCGGCTTCCGAAAATCGCCCTGCACCGGATTCGGCCGGGAATGAAGCGACTTATCGTAGCTCGTCATCCCGTGATACCAATACCAGTCCATGAGCTGATACGACCACCCCATCTCCGCAGCGAGATCGATGTACTCCTTGTGCGACGGCGTCGTGCCGCGCGATTCAACGTTTCTGTGACGAGGATCAGGATCGTGCGGATTGATGCCGGTCCACCATGCATCCCATGCGCAGGCGCCGGGCTTGATCCAGGAGATGTCTTTCAGCTTTGAAGGCGTCGCAAGCGTCGCCACAAGATCGGAATCTGCCAGATCGGCGGCGGTTTTTCCGAAAATCAGAACGCGCCACGGACTCACGCACGGCACGCTCGAAACAACCAGTCCGTTGCCATCGGTGCGCCGATCCAAAACCGCGCGAACAGACGGCTCGCCGGTTCCGGAAAGCGACATTCCCGACCAGTCGAGCAGATCCGATTCGGCAATGGCGAAGTATCCGTGCGGTGTTTCCACCAGCAACGGCAAAACGCTGCGATAAGGCCGTCCGGCTCTCGTGCCAGGAACCGCGCTGAGCCGCATCTCCGGATACTGATTTTCCGCCGACGCATTTTCCCGCCCCGCCCAGCATCGATAATCCTCCGCGAACCGGAACTCGGTGATTTCATTGTTCAGAACGAACTGCCCGAGACCGGAGCTTTCCGGCAGATCATAGCGGAACGCAATGCCGTCGTCGTAAGCGCGAACGATCAATCCAAACGTCCGTTGCCCGGATGGTGTGTCTTTCAGCATCAGTCGCATTTCGCGCCAGCTGTCGCGCACACGCGCGCGATTGCCCAAGGGATTTTCCCAATACCCGTTGTGCTTTTTACGATCCGTTTTCTGGATCACAGCGTCGGGACCCAACCGCGTGCCGTCCCTGAACTCCAGTCCCAGCGGCGAATTCGTGACCACCGGCACGCCATTCACCTCCACGCGGAAATTCAATCCACCGCGATCGGATACAATCACGCTGAGTTTTCCATCAGGCGCGGACAGCTTTTGGTCGGCGGCGGGAGCTGCAGGGGCGAGCAATGCCAGCAGCGAAACTACCAATGCAAACTTCTGCATATTGATCAGGGAACTTCCGCAGCGGTCAACGGATTGCCGTCGTAATTGAATGGACCGCTCGGGGCCGGGCGATAGGTTTGGCGCAACAGGTCTGCAAACTTGGCGAACTGCGCGTGACCATCCACACACAGGAGATTCATTCCCTTTCCGTGAGCGCTCGGCATCTGCTGCTGCGCGTTTGGCGCATCCACGTTGAAAAAGATGCCCGGCTTGCCGCTCGACTGGCACTGCTCGATCGCTTTTGCGGCCGGATGCGTCACTTCAGTCACCTTGTGTGCGCGGCCCTGGAAGAATGCTTCGTAGTAATAGTAACTCGAGGGAAACGGAATCTGGTTGGTCGATGGACCGTTTCCAGGAAAACGGCGCGCGAGTTCGAAATTCCATCCGATGCCCTGATCGGTCGGGCATCGATACAACGCCCGGGTGTTCGTGCTGATGTAGGGATCCTGGAGTCGCAGCAGATCGACGAGCGGCATTTTCCACCAGCTCGCGCCAGTGACGTAAGGAAATGTTTCCCGGTTGTCGCCGGTGTACATCGCCATGGCGATCCCAACCTGCTTGAGATTTGAAACGCAATTGATCGTGTGCGCCTTCGCCTTCGCCTTCCCCAATGCGGGCAGCAGCATCGCCGCGAGAATTGCAATGATGGCAATCACCACGAGCAATTCGATCAGCGTGAATGCCGCGTTTTTCCTTTTGAATATGTGATTAGGAGGGTTGTCGCACCGGTCTTTCATAGCTTTCATCCGTTTCGGAAGTCCGATCTGGTGTGTCAGAAGGCACTCGCGAAAGGATAGGAAAACGCTCCTCCACGCGAACAGTACGACGTATGTCCTGTTTCAGACACGCGAAACACAACAGCCGCCAATGCAATGTCGATCTGATTCAAACGATCGAATGAAACGAATAATTTGAATTGCGATCGAAGCAGGACGGCACCAGCACGACAGTCATGCATCAACGCGCTCTCCAGCGACCTGTTTCAAACGAACGTCAGCTCTCAATTCCCGGAGCGGGAATCCGTGCGCCAGAGGTTTGGCAGGAAACGCTCATGCAGCAGATGACGCCATGTGGACCAGTCATGAGCACCATGACCGCCCGCGTAGTACTCGTGCTGAATTCCGTGCGCTTTCAATGCATTGACGAGGGCCGCCACCCGGGTTCCAAAAAATCCCTGTTCCTCCAGCTTTCCCTGGCCAATGAAGAGATAATCGATCTTCCGGTTCACATCCGGCGTGTTCAGAAATTTCTCAAGCGTCTTTTCGCTGTCCACATCGCCGGCGCTAAGAACGCCGAATGATCCAAACAGATCCAGCGAATTGAATCCGACAAACATCGTGTGACGCCCACCCATGGAAAGTCCGGACAACGCCCGGCCCGAAGGATCCCGCCGCACTGAATATTCACGTTCAACCAGCGGAATCACATGCTTACGCATCTCCGCTTCAAACACCTTGAATGTCTTCTCTGCGTGCTTCGGATCATTCCGGTGCACCACCTGGTTGTTCGGAATCGCAATCAGCATCGGCACCGCTTTTTTCTCCGCAAGCAGGTTGTCCATGATGAAATTGACCCGCCCGTCATAGATCCAGTTTGACGGCAATTCACCGCTGCCGCCCACGAGATACAGGACCGGATAGGCCTTGTTCCGATCGTAACCGGGCGGCGTGTAAACGTAGAGTTCCCGCTGTCCGCCCGTGACCTCGGAGTGATAGACGTGCCGGGTGACCGCGCCATGCGGCACATTCTTCGCATCGTAGAAGGCCGGTTCGTCTCCGTGAACAATGAGCTGGCTGTAAGGCGGCATTGCCGTGAATGCCGCATAGGTGTTGTTCGGATCCGCCATTTGCACGCCATCCACATTCAAATGATAGGCGTACATGTCCGGCCGCAACGGTCCCACCGTCAGGGTCCAAATCCCCTGCTCATCCTTTGTAAATGGCAGAGGACGATTGGTTCCCAGCGCGTTCAGAAGCGCGCCTCCGGCGAGCCGAACCTCCTTCGCTTCCGGCGCGCGCAACCGAAACGTCACCGTCCGGTCATCCCGAACATCCGGCGAGTTGAGCGACGCGCTGAACGGAATCAGGTTCTCGGTATTCTTCTGCGGATTGTGAACCAGGTTGACGTGTGCCTGTTGCGCCCAGAGAACAACCGGCGCGACCGCTCCGATGCAAATCAACAGCGCGCGTTTTTTCATGATGTTACTTGAAATAGAGCTGCAGCGTTTCGATCAGGTAATGGCGGGCGTTCATCCACGTATGACCACCGCCGGTGATGAGACTCTTGTGTTCGATCTTCTTGTTTTTGAGGAAATCGTTGAAGGTCACAGCCTGCTGATACAGGAAGTCTTCCCGTCCCACCCCCAGCCAGAGCAGTTTCAACTGCTTGTTCAATGAGTCCGGGTTGTTCGAAAACTCGCCGAAATATTTGTCGAACACTTCCGGCGTCAGATACGCGCTGTAGGAACCGATCCAGCCGAACTTGTCGATGTGGGTGAAACCGGTGAACAGCGACTGACCGCCGCCGCGGGAAAATCCGGCAATGGCCCGCTTCTCCCGCTCGGGAATAACGCGATACTGGCTTTCGACAACAGGCATGATGCTTCCGACCAGTTCATCCGCGAACACCTTGTACATCTCTGCGGCCTGGGGTGTCGCTGGATTTGGCGTGCCGCGCATCATGTTGCCATACGGCATGACGACGATCATCGGCACTGCGCGCTTCTGCGCGATCAGGTTGTCGAGAATGAAGTTCACCCTGCCGACCTTGAACCACGTCTCCTCGGTGTCGGTTGTGCCGCTCACGAGATAGAAAACAGGATAACGCTGATTGCCTTCGCGATATCCCGGCGGCGTGTAAACCAGAAACGGACACATGCCGCCCACGGTTTTCGACTTGTAGGTGCAATAACTCACTTCGCCGTGCGGCACATCCTGGGCCGAGTGCAGCGACGGCTCATCGCCAGGAATGTCCACGAGACTGGCTTTGAACCGCTCGTTCGGAAACAGATGTGTGTTGTTGGGATCGGACACCGCCACGCCATCCACCACGAAGTTGTAGGGATACAGGTTCGGTTCGATCGGGCCGACAGTGATGCTCCACAAACCGTTTGAACCTTCCATGGGCTGGTTGCTCCGCAGAAACTGACCGCTCAGTTCCACTCGTTTCGCGCCGGGGGGCGCACGGAATGTGAACGTCACTTTGCGATCGGGATGCACCACTGGCGACTCGATCTGCGGACCGCGCTGCGCGTTCGCGCTTGTGACGAATCCTGCAATCAAAACCACTGCCGCAAGGTTGACTCTGTTCTTCATGATCATGTTTTGAGTTAAGTGTCTGAAACCGCCGTGAACCGTCGAAGCCTTCAATTTCCTCAGAGCTTTCAGAAATTTTTCTGAAATCAACGTCGCCCGTTCAACGGATCGCAACGTTGAAGCGCTGATCGTTCATTTCATTGAAACAGCACCGCACCACCCATGGGTTCCATGTTCAATGTGACGTCGCCATTTTCATTCACACGAACCTGTTTCGTTCCCGCGGAACGATCCGATTGATCGTGCAGCAGCGTCAGCGTTTTACCCTTCAGCCACGGCAACGAAATCTTCTGTTCGCGGCTTTCCTTTCCGGAATGCGTGGCCGCCACATACCATTGGTCCCCGGCGCGACGGGCAATGACGGCGAACTTCCCGGGATAACCGTCCACAAACCGCGTTTCATCCCAGACCGCCGGGACGCGCTTGACGAAATCAATCACGTGCGCGGGCTGTTCCTGGAGATTGTTCGGTGCCAGTCCGAAGTGCTGCAGCGGCGATTGGTACAATACGGTCGTGGCGAGCTGGAACGCGTCGGTCGTCTTGCGTTCCGTGCCGCGGCGTTGATCCCGCGAGAAGCGCTTGTTGAGAACGAGCGGACCGTAATCCATCGCCGCAACCGGGTTGCGAACGAACGGGAAGACTGTGCTGTTGAAAGCCTCCTTGTCCGCAAAACCCTGGCTGAACACGAGGTTCTCCGACGCCGTCACCGCCTCGCTCGTCATGTGGTTCGGATACATTCGCTCCCAGCCGCGAGGCAGCGTCGCACCGTGAAAGTTCACGACGAGGCCGTAAACGTTCGCATCGGTCATGATGTCCTCATACAGCTTCATCGTGACCTGCTTGTCGCCGCCGAAGAAATCGACCTTGATGCCTTTGACGCCGATCGATTTCATCCACGCCATTTCCCGATGTCGCGCCGGCGCAGAGTCCATGCAGTCGCGCGGCGATTGTGGTGCATCATTCCAGGCGCCGTTGGAGTTGTACCACAAGAGCACGTCCACGTTCTGAGCCCGCGCCTCCTGAACGAGAGTCGCCATCCGTTCGCGTCCAATTTTTTCATCCCACAACGCGTCGATCAGGATGTATTCGTAGCCGAGATCGGCGGCGAGCTTGATGAACTTCTGCTGGTCCGCAATGTTCATGCTCGCATCCTGCCACAGCAGCCAGCTCCATGTCGCGCGGCCCGGACGATACTTCTGCGACGGTTCATACAATGGCTTCACCACGTCGGTCGCCACGGTGGTTTCAATAATCGGCGCGAGCGTTTCACCCACCGTGACCGTTTTCCACGACGTCAAAAGCGGCAGCGATCCATATACCGTGGCGTCTCCGATACCGGCATTTTCACCCGCTTCAGGAAACGCGATCGAATAAAGACCTTCAGGCGTCGGGTCCGAGAGTCTCGTTCCGGCATAACGGGAGGAAACGCCGGTTTCAGAGATCAGGATCCAGCCGTGGTCACTGTTTCTGAACAGCGCCGGAAACGTGAATCCCAACGTGGTTCGCGATCTCGTCCCCACCGGCACGTCCACGAAATAAGCTTCTTCGTAACTCGGCTTCGATGCAGCGAATCCCCCGCCCCACCGCACCTGCGGCGTGACAAACGCCGTCGCCGTCGCAGGCAGTTTGAATCCGGTCAGTTCGCGCTGAATGACAACACGCTTCCGACGCGGTGACGACAACCGGTACGCAAACGCGACGTCCCGGTCGCTCACGCGAAAGATCACCTCCAGCACATCGTTGTGCGAGTTGGTGTAGCGGCTGGTCAGTTCGTTTGCGCGATAATGCACGCGGCTGACCTTGCCGTGCGGCAGCTCATAGGATTCGTCGATCGTTTTGACCTGGAAACCGGTTTGTCCCAGTCCCGTGCTGAAACTTCCAATGCTGGTTTCCAGTCCAAGCGGCGAGGGTTCCAGGAAGGTCTTGCCCTTGAGAACCACGTCGTATGAAAGCGTCCCGTTCGTCAGACCGAGCGTCACTTTCAGCTGGCCGTTCGGACTCGTGACTTCCTGAGCGGCGACCTGTCCCACCGCAACGATCAACGCGACCGCAGCCACGCACCGTTTCCATGAAAACCGCGCGATGCCGCGAGTTGAAGCGTTTCGATCTGCCTTGAGCGATGAGGCGTTTTCCACAAGTGGCCGTTCGTTTTTCTGAGTCAGTGTCATTGATTTAAGTGCGGACGAGATCCGTGTCTGCTTCGAGGTTATTCTCCGGCAAAGAGGCTTTGATCAATTTTTGAACAGGAGCGGCGCGAATTCGCGTAGACTGCGGCGCCACGTGAGAAACTCATGGGCCGTGTTCGGCGAGATGTAGGCGGTGTTTTTGATGCCGATGCCGTTCAGCGCTTCGTGATTGGAGTTGATGCCGCCCGGATTTTCTTTGCTGCCGCAGCTGGCGAACACAACCTTCACTTTCTCCCGGAATCCCGGCGTGTTGTTCACGTCGTTGGGTGTGATGACGCCGCCGCTGAAAAGTCCGATGTGGGAGAACATGTCGAGGTTTTTCAGCGTGATGTATTTGGTTTCCGCGCCGCCCATCGACAATCCGGCCATCGCGCGATTCGGCTGATCGGACAATGTTCGGAAGTTGGCATCGATGTAAGGAACGAGTTCCTTGCAAAGAACGATTTCGAACATCTCTGAAGCTGCTGCAAAGGGATTTCCCATCGCCGGAGCATTGGTTCCGCCGCCAGGAGGACGTCCACGCCGGGCGCGCGGTCCCGGACCTTCGTTGGTCAAACCGTAGGTCATCACGATGATGAACGGACGGGCTTTGCCCTCCGCGATGAGGTTGTCCATGATCAAATTCGCCAGACCCTGATTCCACCACGCGTATTCGTTTTCACCCCAGCCATGCTGCAGGTAGAGCACGGGGTAACGCTTGGTCGGGTCCTTGTCGTAATCTGGCGGCGTATAAACAAACGCACGGCGCGCAATCACGTCGTTGGTCAGTTTCGAAGGAAAGAGAACCATCTGAATCCGTCCGTGCGGAACATCCTTGAGCGCGTAGAAATCGCTATCGTGCGCGGGAACTTCAATGCCGCTTTCCCAACGCGTCGAACCGTAAAAGTTCAGCGTTCCAGGATCGTTGAACGTGCCGCCATCCACCGTCAGCCGGTAATAGTGAAATCCTTCATCCAGCGGACGCGAGGTCGTGCCGGTCCAGTAGCCGTCTTCACCCTTGGTCAGCGCCGTACCCGCGCGCCCGTCACCGCCCAGTCCCAGACTCACGCGAATACTCTCCGCCTGAGGCGCCTGAATGCGGAAACGCGCGTAGCCCTGGGAATTGACCTGCGGATATTGCTGGCCGGGCTGATTGAATATCGACGGTTTGAAGTCGTCCACAATCGCATCGTTGGTCTGCGCCATCACGGACAATGCAGAGAACAGAGCTGCAGTCAGAATCGCTGTTTTCATAGTTGGGTTGGTTTTTGAGTGAGCGGAATTCGGTTTTAAATCATTTTGGCTTCGACGTTGGCTTCAAATCGGCATCCAGCCAGACGCCGCCGGATTTGATCTCAAGTTCAACAACACGTTCGCCATTGCGAATCGTCGCGGTTTGTTTCTTATTCTGAACCGGCTTGATGTGAGCATGAACAAGCTTTCCGTCGCGCCAGGTGACATCCACTTCCAACCCGCCGCGCGCGCGAAGTCCTTTCACGCTGCCGCCGGGCCACGCGGAAGGCAGCGCCGGAAGCAGTTCAATCTCCGGTTTCACCGCGAGATTCATCGGATCGGTCACCGTGCCCAGCCGGCTTTGCATCAGCATGTCCGCAATACCCGATGCGCCGCCGAAATTGCCGTCGATCTGGAACGGCGGATGCGCGTCGAACATGTTGGGATACGTCAGCTCGGGCGTGATGAGATGCTTCAAAATTTCAAACGCGCGGTTTCCGTCGCCCAAATGCACCCAAAGACAAATGCGCCACGCCGTCGCCCAGCCCGTGGCTCGATCGCCGCGAATGTCGAGCGACTTCGCAACCGCCTTTGCAAATTCGGGTGTGTCGCGCCGATGCAGATCCCGTCCGGGAAACAATCCATAGAGATGCGAAACGTGCCGATGCCGCATCTCCGGTGCCTGCATGTCCCAGTCTTCAAGCCATTCCTGCAACTGTCCGTTGCCGCCGATCTGATTCGGCGCGAGCCGGGCGCGAGTCGCGGCGAGTTCCTTCGCGAAATCCTTGTCCTTTCGGAGCAGCTCCGCGGCCTTGATGGTGTTTGCAAAGAGGTCGCGAAGAATCTGCTGATCCATCGCCGGGCCCGCGCACACCGCCGCGCCGAACGGATGCATGTTCTCGGGTGAAATCGACGGATTGGTGACGAGCCATTTGTTTTTTGGATCTTCCTGCAGCGTATCGAGGAAAAATTCGCACGCGCCCTTCAGGATCGGATAAATCTGCTTCAAATATGCCGTGTCGCCGCTGAATTCATAACGGTCCCACAGATGAAGACACAGCCACGCGCCGCCGGTCGGCCACATGCCCCAGTTCGGGCCGTCGATCGGCGCCGTAGCACGCCAAAGGTCGGTGTTGTGATGCGCCACCCAGCCACGCGCGCCATACATCGATTGCGCCGTGCGAGCACCGCTTACGGCGAGTTCCTTTACCATCTCGATCAACGGATCCACGCATTCGGCCAGGTTGCCGGATTCCGCCGGCCAGTAGTTCATCTCAGTGTTGATGTTGATCGTGTATTTGCTCTGCCAGGGCGGATTCAAACTTTCATTCCAGATTCCCTGAAGATTTGCCGGCTGTCCTCCCGGGCGGGAAGAACTGATGAGCAGATAACGTCCGAACTGATAGTAAAGCGCCGCGAGCTGAGGATCTCCGCCACGGGCAAATCTCCGGATGCGTTCATCGGTCGTCAATTTGATCGCATCGCTGCTGCCGAGATCCAGACTCACGCGCCGGAACAGCGGTTGATAATCCTCCAGGTGCGAGGCACGCAGTTTCGCAAACGACTTTTTGGCCGCCGCATTCAGAGTCTTCTTCACAATCGCTTCAGGATCACCGCTGACATCATCAAACCGTTTGAAGCCGGTTGCGGCTGCGATCAAAAGCGTGACCTCATCCGCATTCGACACAGAAATCTCCGAAGCAGTCGCTGAAGTTTTCCCACCTTTTGCCATCACCTTGATCCGGCTCTGAAACCTGATCTTTCCCTTGATTCCGTTTGCGTCGCCGCCGGTTCCGTTCAACACCAGCGTGTCATTGCCGTCGGTGCTCGTCACGGCACCACGCATCGGTGTTTTCGTTCCGGCAACAAATGAAATTTTTCCCGGCTTGTCGGCGGTGAGACGCAGAACGATGACATTCTCCGGAACATTCGCGAATGCTTCGCGGGTGAATCGCACACCATCCACTGTGAAACTCGTGGTTGCTGTTGCCGTGTCGAGATTCAGTTCGCGCCGATAATCTGAGAAATTCGAGGCCTCGGGAAAAGTGAGCATCAGGCTGCCGATCGTTTGATAGGGCATCTGACCGAGCGGCTTGGCCATGACCTTGGCGCTGAGCAATCGCGCCGCTTCGCGATACTTGCCTTCATTGACCAGCTTCCTCACCTCGGGAAGCGCCGCTTTGGCTTCAGGATTTACGGGATCATATGGACTGCCCGCCCAAAGCGTTCCCTCGTTCAACTGAAGCCGTTCTTCCGCCGGTCCGCCGAAGACCATCGCACCGACCTGCCCGTTGCCGATCGGCAGTGCTTCCACCCATTTTGAAGCTGGCTTGTCATACCAAAGTACATTCGGATTGTCCGGCCCCGGCGCCGCACGCAGCGACAAGACGGATACAACCAAAACGAAAAGAGCGACGGTTTTAATCTTCAGAAAACAGTTCATGACTTCAGGGCCGAGTTATTCCACTGAACAAGTTTGCGCGATTTTTCCACAAAACGCTGCGGAAACAGCATTCATGTCATCGCCAGCCGCGCCGCTTTTTCTGCGAAGCAAATACCAGCGACCTTGTGAATTTCGGGGAATCTTATCGGAGCGGCAAAATCTTCCTATATGCTTTTCGTCGTAATCTGATCATACGATCGTCTATCCCGGTCACATCGTGGGAACACTTCACATTGATGCACGGTCTCTGGCGTGATCCGGTTGTGAGGAATCGAGGTTCACGGAGTTGGAGCGGCTCCCGGAAACCACTCCGTGTGTTGATCGCCCTGACGGCCGAAATATGTAACCCGTTTGCCGCGGAGAAATGCAAAGTAGCCCATCACGCCGGCTTCCATCGCGCGCCGGGTGAAGTCGCGATACTTCTGACCGTTCCGTTGGCTGTCGAGAATATCCGCGCGAAGGGCCGCGGAATCGAAGCTGGCAGCCACAGGGGGCAGACTTTCGAAATCGATTGGCGTCATTACGACGCCGCCATCGGCACCGTAAAACGTCTTCCGCAGCGCCGCGTAATCGACGTGGTAATATTCCACGCCAGCCGCCAGCAACTGGCTGACGACTTCCGGAAACGAGATGCTGCCATCGAGAGAGGCACGGGCGGTGGCGACGATGATTTCGGTGTTCATGTTGTTGGAGCCAGATTGGCGGACCTTTTTCGGACTTCAATGATTTTGCCGATAGAAAACTCTGAAGCGTCTGCCTGCCCAAGCATCAACCGATTCGAATATTCGGATTTAAAATGCAGCACCCCCACGAAGTATCAGTGGACGGTAACCGGACGCTTGTAGTATTCGTCTCGGCACGTTCGATGAGAAACCACATCAACATGACAATCAGGATTTCGTTCCGCGCCAGCGGCGTCGCAAAAGCGACCCGTCACGGCCGGTTCAATCAAGGTTGTGTGTTCAA
>Ga0065721_10003788_pt1 | contig 76141 bp, 48 predicted proteins | sample Mesricmetagenome_FD_59108 | JGI IMG/M metagenome (GOLD analysis project Ga0065721, IMG submission 59108) | Mesophilic microbial community from rice straw/compost enrichment Sample: eDNA_1 v2 (version 2) | ecosystem: Engineered > Solid waste > Grass > Composting > Bioreactor | place: USA: Davis...
TAACCACCGCCGTGGCCAAGGGCGATCTCTCAAAAAAAATTACCGTGGATGTAAAAGGAGAGATCCTGGAATTGAAGAATACCATCAATACCATGGTAGACCAGTTGAACTCTTTTGGATCGGAAGTAACGCGTGTGGCGCTGGAAGTGGGTACCGAAGGAAAACTGGGCGGCCAGGCGCAGGTAAAAGGCGTGGCCGGTACCTGGAAAGACCTCACCGATTCTGTGAACCAAATGGCCAGCAACCTTACCGCCCAGGTGCGTAACATTGCCGATGTAACCACCGCCGTGGCCAAGGGCGATCTCTCAAAAAAAATTACCGTGGATGTAAAAGGAGAGATCCTGGAATTGAAGAATACCATCAATACCATGGTAGACCAGTTGAACTCTTTTGGATCGGAAGTAACACGTGTGGCGCGTGAGGTAGGTACCGATGGTAAACTGGGCGGGCAGGCGGAGGTGCCCGGCGTAGGTGGCGCCTGGAAAGACCTCACCGATTCGGTAAATAAAATGGCCTCGAATCTCACCTCGCAGGTGCGCAATATTGCCGAAGTAACTACGGCCGTTGCCAATGGCGATTTGAGCCGTAAGATTGATGTGGATGTTAAGGGCGAGATCCTGGAATTGAAAAATACCATCAATACCATGGTGGATCAGTTGCGTGGTTTCGCTTCGGAAGTAACGCGCGTGGCGCGTGAAGTGGGTACCGAAGGCCGACTGGGCGGCCAGGCCAATGTGCCGGGTGTGGCGGGTACCTGGAAAGACCTGACCGATTCGGTAAACCAGATGGCCGGTAACCTCACCGCCCAGGTGCGCAATATTGCCGAGGTGGCGGTGGCGGTAGCCAATGGCGATATGTCGAAAAAGATCACCGTGGACGTGCGTGGCGAAATCTTACAGTTGAAAGAAACTTTGAATACCATGGTGGACCAGTTGCGCGCCTTTGCCTCCGAAGTAACGCGTGTGGCGCGTGAAGTGGGTACCGATGGTAAACTGGGCGGGCAGGCCGAAGTGCCCGGTGTAGGCGGCACCTGGAAAGACCTCACCGATTCGGTAAATAAAATGGCCTCAAACCTCACCTCGCAGGTGCGCAATATTGCCGAAGTAACCACCGCTGTGGCCAATGGCGATTTAAGCCGCAAGATTGATGTGGATGTAAAGGGCGAAATATTGGAATTGAAGAATACCATCAATACCATGGTAGACCAGTTGCGCGGTTTTGCCTCGGAAGTAACGCGTGTGGCGCGTGAGGTGGGTACCGATGGCAAACTGGGCGGCCAGGCCAATGTGCCAGGTGTGGCAGGTACCTGGAAAGACCTGACCGATTCGGTAAACCAGATGGCCGGTAACCTCACCGCCCAGGTGCGCAATATTGCCGAGGTGGCGGTGGCGGTGGCCAATGGCGATATGTCGAAAAAGATCACCGTGGACGTGCGCGGCGAAATACTGCAGTTGAAAGAAACTTTGAATACCATGGTGGATCAGCTACGCGCTTTTGCCTCGGAAGTAACGCGTGTGGCGCGTGAGGTGGGTACCGATGGTAAACTGGGTGGCCAGGCCTTTGTGCCCGGTGTGGCCGGTACCTGGAAAGATTTGACCGACTCGGTAAACCAAATGACGGGTAACCTCACCGAGCAGGTGCGTAATATTGCCGAAGTAACCAAGGCCGTGGCGGGCGGCGACCTGTCGAAAAAAGTAGCCATCGATGTAAAAGGAGAAATCCTTGATTTGAAAAATACCATCAATACCATGGTGGACCAGTTGCAGGGTTTTGCTTCGGAAGTGACCCGTGTGGCGCGTGAAGTGGGCACTGAAGGTAAACTGGGTGGCCAGGCCGAAGTACGCGGTGTGGCCGGTACCTGGAAAGACCTTACGGATAGCGTGAATATGATGGCCAGCAACCTCACCAACCAGGTGCGTGGCATTGCCAAGGTGGTGACCGCTGTGGCTACGGGTAACCTGAAACAAAAACTCACCATAGTGTCGCGTGGAGAAGTGGCGCAATTGATTGAAACCATCAACGAAATGATAGACATACTGGCCCTTTTTGCCGACCAGGTAACCACGGTGGCCCGTGAAGTGGGGGTAGAAGGAAGACTGGGCGGTCAGGCGGTTGTGCCGGGTGCCAGCGGCATCTGGAAAAACCTCACGGAAAATGTAAACCAACTGGCGCAAAACCTCACCACAAAGGTGCGTTCTATTTCGGAAGTGGCCTCGGCGGTGACCAAGGGCGACCTGACACGAACCATACGCGTGGAAGCTAAAGGTGAGGTGGAAGCCCTGAAAGATACCATCAACCAAATGATCTCGAACCTGCGTGAAACCACGTTGCGTAACCAGGAGCAGGACTGGCTGAAATCGAACCTGGCCAAATTCGGACAAATGCTGCAAGGCCAGCGCGATCTGAAAACGGTAACCCAAAAGATATTGTCGGAACTGGCGCGTGTGGTAAGCGCGCATATCGGCGCCTTCTATATCTTAAAACAGGAAGAAGACCGGCAGGAGGTAAAACTGAAACTGTTTGCCGCCTATGGGTACAGGTCTGAAAAAAATATTCCCACCGAATTTGCCATCGGCGAAGGCCTGGTAGGGCAGGTGGCCTTCGAAAAAGAACGCATCATACTTAGCAATGTACCGGGTAACTATATACGCATCAATTCGGCTCTGGGAAAGGCCAGACCGGCCAATGTGATCATATTGCCTGTATTATTCGAAAATAATGTAAAAGCGGTAATTGAACTGGCATCGCTGGATAGTTTCAGCGATACCCACCTCGACTTCCTGAGCCAGTTAACGGAAAGCATCGGAATTGTGTTGAATACCATTGAGGCGAATACGCGTACCGAAGAACTGCTGAGCCAATCGCAGTCGCTGGCCAGCGAGTTGAAAGTACAACAGGAGGAACTGCGCCGTACCAACGACGAACTGCAGGACAAAGCCTTGCTGTTGGTGAAACAAAAGAACGAAGTGGAGGCCAAGAACAAGGAGGTGGAAGAAGCACGCCGTTCGCTGGAAGAAAAAGCCGAACAGCTGACACTGACCTCGAAGTATAAATCGGAATTCCTGGCTAATATGTCGCACGAGTTGCGTACGCCCCTGAACAGCCTGCTGATACTTGCACAACAATTGTATGAAAATGCCGAAGGTAATCTTACGGAAAAACAAATACGCTATGCCAAAACCATTCACTCCTGTGGCGATGACCTCATACAGTTGATCAATGATATACTTGACCTGTCGAAAATTGAATCGGGTTTTATAACCGCTAATATATCGCCCGTGCGTTTTGCCGAGATTGCATCCTTTGTGGAAACCACTTTCAAACCAATTTCGGAGGCCAGGCATTTGCGCTTTACCATTGAAACCGATCCCCGCCTGCCCGAAACGCTGGAGACCGATATACAGCGTTTGAACCAGATATTGAAAAACCTGTTGTCGAACTCGTTCAAGTTTACCGAGAAAGGCGAGGTAAAGCTGAGGATTTACGAGGCAGAAAAGAACTGGAAACAGGGCAATCCCAACCTCGACAATGCCCGCAAGGTAGTGGCATTTGCCATCAGCGATACGGGTATAGGCATCCCGCTTGAAAAACAACAAATTATCTTTGAAGCCTTTCAGCAGGCTGAAGGATCTACCAGCCGCAAGTATGGTGGTACGGGACTGGGGCTTTCTATCAGTCGTGGTTTGGCCGAACTGCTGGGCGGCACCATTGAACTGGAAAGCACACCGCAACAGGGCAGCACCTTTACCTTATACCTGCCTGTGGAAAATATGGCCGGCATGGTGACCAGGGAAGCTGCTTCCAATTTTACCGAATACCATATGCAACTGGGTAATAACAGTGGTGAAATAGATTCCCTGCTCAATTCCATCAGGGTCACCAGCGAGGGCGCACCTACACCCGGCTTGCATATGGTGAATGAAATGATCAACGATACCGGTGATGATCGTAATAATATTCAGCCGAATGAAAAGGTGATACTGATTGTTGAAGACGATATCAGATTTGGCAAGATCATCATTGAAAAAGCACATCAATATGGGTTAAAAGCCATTGTGGCTACCAATTATATTGAAGTGTTTGATTTTATCAACCGCTTTATGCCCATTGCCATTACGCTGGATGTAAAGTTGCCCGATACCAGCGGCTGGAAGGTGATGGAACTGTTACGCAACGATCTAGGTTACCGGCATATTCCCGTGCACCTGATCAGCGGGGAAGAGAACAGGGCTCTGGCCCTGAAACGCGGCGCCCGCAGCTTCAGGCTGAAACCACTGGATAATGAATCGCTGATCGATTTATTTGAAGACATTGTGTCGTTCAATAATAAGCAGGCCAGGCGTGTGCTGGTGGTAGAAGACAATGAAGTGGATTATTCCCAGATAGCCAGGATGCTGAGTGGTGATAATATAGAGGTAACCATTGCCGAAACAGGGGAGAAGGCCATGCACGAAATCAATAGCAAGGATTTTGATTGTATAATACTGGATTATACCTTACCCGATTTGCCCGGGCCTGAACTGGTGAGCCAGATTGCCGAATACAAATCCAGGTTAACGCCGGTGATCGTATATTCGGCCAGGGAATTCAACAAGAAAGAATTGCAGCAGCTGAACAATATCAGCAGCAAAATACTGTTGAAAGGCGTGAATTCGCTGGAACACCTGCTGGAAGAGATCGTGTTACATTTGCATATCAACCACAAAGATCTCTCGGCCGAAAAACGAAAGCTGATAGAGAATATCAGGAAAAAAGAAGATATACTAACCGGGAAAACCGTATTGGTGGTGGATGATGATGTAAGAAATCTATTTGCGCTGACCACTGTGTTTGAGCGCTACAATATCAATGTGGTGACTGCAGAAAGCGGTAAGGAGGCCATACACATCATCAGGGATGATAACCCTAAAATAGATATGGTGTTGATGGATATTATGATGCCCGAAATGGATGGTTATGAAACCATGCAGAAGATCAGGCGTGAGCATAAGAATAGTTTGTTGCCGATAATTGCGGTAACGGCCAAGGCCATGAAGGGCGACAGGCAGAAATGTATTGAAGCGGGTGCTTCGGATTATATTACCAAGCCGTTGAAGATAGACCAGTTGTTGTCGTTGATGCGGGTTTGGTTTTATAAATAGAAACTAGAAAGCAGTTTGCAATTGTGGGTTTTCGTCCCGAAGAGACGGCCTATTGGTAACCCGGCATACAATGCCGGGTTAGGGACCGCGATAATATACCGGTAAAAATGAAAACATGCGTCCAAAAATTCTTTTGGTTGACGATCGTGAAGACAACCTGATGTCGATGGAAGCCATCCTGGCTCCCGATGAGTATATTCTGGTAAAAGCAAACAGCGGCCGGCAGGCTTTGAAGATACTGCTGACCGAGATTGATTTTGCCCTGATACTGATGGACGTGAAAATGCCCAACCTGAATGGTTTTGAAACTGCCGCCCTTATTTATGAAAGGGAAAAGCTGAAACATATCCCCATCATTTTTATTACCGCTAATAATTACGGCGAAGACAATATATACAAAGGTTACCGCATGGGCGCGGTGGATTATATCTACAAGCCCATCAATCCCGAATTACTGCGTGCCAAAGTAGGTGTGCTGATTGACCTGTACCGGAAGAACCATCGCCTGATGGAGCAGGAGCAGCGCCTGAAAGCCATTAACAGGAACCTGGAGCTGGAAGTGAACGAACGCAAGGCCTCGGAAGAAAGGGTGAAGGAACTGAACCGGCAATTGTTGGAAAATATCTCCCTGCTGGGATCGGCCAACCGCGACCTGGACCGCTTTGCTTTTATGGCCTCACACGATTTGCAGGAGCCGCTGCGCAAGATTCGCACTTTCAGTGACCTGTTATATGTGAAATATCAGGAATCGCTCGATACCTCGGCCGTCAACTATATTACGCGCATACAAAATGCGGCCGTTCGCATGCAAACGCTCATCAGCGATATACTGGCTTTTTCGCGTATTAACAACGAAAAGGAATCTTTTGTCAATTATAATCTCAACCTCATATTTCAGGAAGTGCTGGACGAACTCGATGCCAGCATACAGGAAAAAAATGCCCGTATAGAAAAAGAGGAGCTGCCTTTTATAGATGTGAACCCCGGCCTGATACGACCGCTGTTCTTCAACCTGCTTAGCAATGCATTGAAATACCGCCGGAAAGATGTGCCGCCTGTGATACAGGTGCGTTCAGAGATTATATCGGCCACCACCTCTAATAAAGAGCCTGTTCAGTATTGCCGCATTTATGTACAGGATAATGGTATTGGTTTCGATCAGCAATATGCCGAGCAGATATTTGATATGTTCCGCCGATTGCATGTGCACAGCGAGTTTGAGGGCACGGGCATAGGACTCACCCTTTGTAAGAAGATCGTTGAAAAACACAACGGTTTTATTTCAGTGCAAAGCAAGGTGAATAAGGGATCGAATTTTATTATTTCGTTGCCCGTGCATCAGCCGGGAACAACGATGGAGAAGAGGAACGAAAAATTTGAAATAAGGAATTAAAAATGAGAAAATAAAACGGCCTGTGCATTCACTTTCTCATTTTTAATTCCTTATTTCAAATTTCCAATACCCTACTGCGGGTTCAATACAAACCGCGAGCGCGGCGGAAAGTACAATACCTTTTTCCAGTCTATAGAAAATATTTTTTCCAGGATCGATTTCAATTCGGTAAGTGTATGCGGTTTAATGGCATACAGGTTCGATCCTTCGCGATAACAGAATTCAATATTCTTTAAATCGTTCAATGAAGAATATACGATGATGGGAATGGAATCGTATTTTTTATTAGCCCTGATCTCTTTGAGGGTTTGCCGGCCGTCTTTATAAGGCATAAGCAAATCGAGGAACACGATATCCGGGTTCTTTTCATCCAACAGTTTTAAAAGTATGTCGCCATTTTCAGCACGGGATAATACCACCTTGAATGATAGTTCTTCTATCGCCAGTGAGAAAATCAGGTAGTCCTCATCATCATCTTCGCCCAATAACACATGAGTTGGATACTGATTAGAAACATTCATATACTAACTTTTTTTAACCTCATAAAAAACCAGACACGCCCTCATCAATAAAACAATAACATTGCTACATTGCTTCATACACAAACTAAGAATACCGAAAATACGATACAAATCGGAATGAACTAATACAATTTTTGTGTAAATACGCTTAGGTATATACCTGTTAGTAGTATGGTTTGTGGTTCTATAGAAGTGTAGAACAATTTCAACACAAAAAGAAGCCCCGGCAATGGGCCGGGGCAAAAAACGTCAAATGTGTCAACCTAGAAATGCCAGCGTACAAAGGCTTCTATGGCTGCATATTTTGTAAGACCCAGTTTTGCATACAGGTTGGCTGTATGGGCATTCCGGTCTTCGGCGCGTTGCCAGAACTCCCGGTTATCACTTCCCTGGAAGGGGACCATATCTTTTTGAGACTGGTGTATGAAGATGCCAAAACGTTTCTTCAACACCTGGTCGGGGCTCATGGGAATGGCCATTTCAATTTCGCTGATATCCCATTCCTGCCAGGCGCCTTTGTATAACCATACCCAGCAATCCTTTACCCAATCATCACCGGCTTTTTTGATGCGGCGCAGCGATTCGAATACAATATCCAGGCAAACCTTGTGGGTGCCATGTGGGTCGGCCAGGTCGCCGGCGCAATATACCTGGTGAGGTTTTATCTGGCGCAGCAAATCCATGGTGAGTTTGATATCTTCTTCACCCATGGGGTTCTTTTCAATAGTACCTGTTTCATAGAAGGGCAGGTTCTGGAAATGCACGTTTTGTTCTTTAATACCCACATAGCGGCAGGTGGCTCTGGCCTCGCAGCGGCGTATCAAACCCTTGATGGCCCTGATCTCGGGAGTATCTACCTGGTTCGATTTTTTTTCGGTGAGGTACTTGCGTGCCTCTTTCAGTATTTCTTTCGATTTGGTACTGTCTACACCAAACATATCTTCAAAGCCCACGGCAAAGTCCATAAAACGCGTTACAAACTCATCGGTTACCGCAATATTACCCGAGGTTTGGTAGGCTACATGTACATCGTGCCCCTGGTCGTGCAGGCGTTGGAAAGTGCCGCCCATCGATATGATATCATCATCGGGGTGGGGGGAGAAGATCACCACGCGTTTGGGATAGGGTGTTGACCGTTCCGGATGGTTGGGCAATGTAACATCGGGTTTGCCGCCCGGCCAGCCGGTGATGCTGTCGCGCAGCATATAATATACTTTCAGGTTGATCTCGTAGGCATCGCCTTCTTCTACCAGCAGATCGCCCAGGCCATTGTCACGGTAATCAATATTCGTTAAGCTCAGCAGGGGTTTGTCTACTTTCAGCGCCATATTCACCACGGCCTTGCGTATCATGGCCGGTGTCCACTCGATATCGCCGGTGAGCCAGGGTGATTTAAAGCGCGTGAGATCGGCAGCGGCCATTTCATCGAGCACGAATGTACAGTCGTTGTGCTGCTGTAATAAGGAAGCGGGAATTTGTTCTGTTACATTGCCTTCCACCGATTTTTGCACCACCGCTGTTTTGGCCGGTCCCCAGGCCATGAGCAGTATGCGTTTGGCTTTGAGAATGGTGCTGATGCCCATGGTAAGCGCCAGCCGGGGCACCTGCGATATATTGGCGAATTCGTGTGAATTGGCTATACGGGTAGAATTATCCAGTGTTACCAGGCGGGTGCGCGAATATATGCTGGAGCCCGGTTCGTTGAAGCCGATATGGCCGTTATTGCCAATGCCCAGTATCTGCAAATCGATGCCGCCTGCTTCTTCGATCATGCGTTCATATTCCAGACAATGGGCCTTGATATTTTCCTTGGGTATTTCCCCGTTGGGGATATGGATATTCTTTGGGTCTATATCGATGTGATCGAACAGATGCACGTGCATAAAGCGGTTATAGCTTTGCAGGGCATCGTTTTCGATGGGGTAGTATTCATCGAGGTTGAATGTGATGACATTTTTGAAGCTGAGACCTTCTTCCTTATGCATGCGAACCAGTTCGGCATACATGGAACGGGGCGATGAGCCTGTGGCGAGTCCCAGCACGCAGGGTGCGCCTGCGGCCTGTTTGGCGCGAATGAGGGCGGCAATTTCCTGGGCCACGAAACAGGAACCTTCTTTCAGATTGGGATAAATGCGTACGGGAAGTTTCTCAAATGAGTCGACCATGTTCATAAAATGCTTTTTGAAGTTGGGCGAAATTAAAAGGTATATTTTTATTTTTTTTTATTAATTAGGCAAACGATTGCCGTGAATGCGGATTGCTTCGGAATCAGCCCGGCGCAGCCGCGAATTCCGGACGACGATGCCGTGCGGAATTCGCGGTGTGGCTTTTTGCCAGCTGTGCAGGCTGAACCACGCTATTCAAACTTTTTATTATAATTCACCCCCCACAATTCATACCGCTTTATCTGTTTCTGCAACCGCCCTTCAAACCGTTCCCAATTCTTTGCCTCCCTGGCGCTCCACAACACCTCGCTCAGCGCCGACATCCTCGGAAAAATCATATACTCCACTTTGGAAGGATGCCGCATATACTCCGTCCATACATTGCCCTGGGCGCCCAGTACATGCCTGCTTTTGGAGGTATCCAGACCGGCGGGTATGGGCTCGTAGCTATAGGTCTTCTTCAGGGGCGTATATCCGCCAATCACCAGCGAATCTTCGGGTTTGGCCTGCGCATAATCCAGGTATACATGGCTTACGGGCGTCATAATTACATCATGACCCTGGTTGGCCGCTTCAATGCCGCCTTTTTCGCCCCGCCAGCTCATCACCACGGCATTGGGCGCCAGTCCGCCTTCCAGTATTTCATCCCAGCCAATTATGATCTTGCCTTTACTGTTGATATACTTCTCCATGCGCTGTATAAAATAACTCTGCAACTCATGTTCATCCTTCAGGTTATGGGCGGCTTTTCGCGCCTGGCATTTTGGGCAAACCTTCCAGGAATCCTTAGGGCATTCATCACCTCCAATATGTACATATTTGGAAGGAAAAAGGGGTAAAACCTCATCCAATACATCCTGTAAAAAACTGAATACCGAATCGTTGCCGGCACAGTATACATCCTTGAAAACACCCCAGGTTTCCTGTACTTTATACGGTCCGCCTGTGCAACCCAGGTGCGGGTAGGCGGTCAGTGCGGCCGAAGAATGACCGGGCATTTCTATTTCGGGCACAACGGTGATATAGCGTTTGGCGGCATAGTCTACAATCTCTTTCACTTCTTTTTGCGTGTAAAAACCTCCGTATCGTATGTTGTCGTTAGCGGTGCCGGGATGATGGCCAATGATGGTGCCATTGCGCCAGGCGCCCACCTGGGTAAGCAGGGGGTATTTTTTGATCTCAATGCGCCAGCCCTGGTCTTCGGTGAGGTGCCAGTGGATATAGTTCATCTTGTGCAGCGCAATATAATCGATGTATTTCTTCACAAAAGCTACAGGAAAAAAATGACGGCCAACATCCAGGTGCATGCCCCGGTATGGAAAGCGGGGATAGTCGTTTATCAAAATATAGGGGATGGACAGGGCAGGGCTTTTTGCCGTGGGAAGCAATTGTATGAGGGTTTGTATGCCATAAAAGGCACCCTGTTCGGTTTCGCCGTTGATCACAATGCTTTTAGCATCCACCTGCAAGGTATAAGCGCCCACTTTGGGGGAGGCCGGCGGCTGGTACCGCAGGTGAATACCGGGCGCCGTACCGCTTTTCTTTTTTACGGGCAGGGTAAAACCATAAAATTGTTTCAGGTAATCGTTGAGAAAAGCCGCTGAGGGAGCCAGACGTGCATCTTCCAGATAGATTGACGTTTTTGACGTTATGGAAAAATTGCCTGCAGATTCCGGCATTTTTACCTCAACCGGTTGGGGAATGATGGATACCTGCGCCAGACCGCAGGCAGCCATTACCTGGATGCATGCAATAAACCAAAAATGATTCATATAGAGCTGGTTGTTAATTCGTGTGTATATATAATAGTATACCCGTCCGGTTATACAAAAACCGGCCTCGTACCGGCGCCGGCACGGGGTTATCAAGGTTCCATTCTTGGTAAAGCGAGCTTGCAAGGTACGGTAGTAAAGGCAGATTAGGAAATCGGGTAAACAGGAAATTGGGAAAGCGGATGTTCGGGAACTGATATGGAAGGGCGCCCTCATTAACATCAAAATGTAATCTCAATGCAGCGTTACTGCGTGAAAGACGCTCATAGAGCAGGGGATTTTATTAACCGGATAAGAACTATGGGAACTGGGGATCGTAGATATTAGAAAAATATTAATCGGCAAGAAATTTTAATTCTTTATTTGGTTTTTTGATTATAGTTGCTAATTTTACGACCTGAATCGTAGTTCAATCCTCTGAAACTCTCCCAAGTTTCTTGCGAACAGCGAATTTCTCTTCACAGCATCCATTGAATGACCCTTGCCTCACAGCATCCATTGAATGACCCTGGATTACCATGTAATCTGATTTACTGATTTTTTAACGAATGTATTGCCTGTACAATCTGTAGAATTCCAATTCTTTTGAAACATCTTTTTTCCTGGGGTGGTCCGATGAAAAATTGAGTTTTTGCGACTTAATTTTTAGACAACATGAAAAAGAAGATTTTAATTGTTGAGGAAAGCAAAGCGATACGCTTTTTACTACAGACAATTTTCGGAAAAAAGTATGAGGTAATTTCAGTGGGTGATGGTTGCACGGCTATACATTGGCTTTCGAGGAAGGTTTTACCTGATGTTATCATTGCCGCTCCCCAATTACCCGATATGAAGAATTGGGAGCTTATCGAATACCTGAAGTCCGGAGGTTTGTACAGCGATATTCCTTTAATAGCGCTCTCTTCTCTGGATAAATCAGAAACACAACTGATATGTGATGAAATGGGTATCGAAAATTATTTTACGAAACCCTTTAATCCGTTAGACCTTCAACATACAGTTGAACGGTTGATTGCTATCAAAGACGATTCGGCAAGTCTTGGTTTGCGACGACAGTTGGCACAATTTGAAGTGGGATAATTCCAATTTTCTCTGATTGTAAAGACCAATTTCCATCGATTACAGCAATCAACTTTAAGTAATTAAATTGTTTCCGTTTATGAAACTGACGTTACCCATCGAATTGAGCGAAGAAAAGAAGTACCAGCATTTCTCATTTGGTTCCAGCGCCAGCAAGCAAAGCCGACAGCAGGTTGTAAAAACAGGAGCGTTTTTTTACGTAGGGTCTGATGCTGCCCGCATTGAGAAAATTTTACATATCCTCGAAGGACAATTCGAAGTTGAAACAGCTGGTACGCCCACCCGGTTTCTGAAACAGATAATGGAAACAGATGCCCAGCCCGTTTCAATCATGGTTGATGGCAAACTGGGAAAAAAAGCAATCCAGGATATTTATAATTCCCTCACCGCCGCTGGTTTTTCAGGCATCCCCTTCCTGGTAGATGCCTCTGACGTATCGGCTGAAGAGCTCAAATCATACCGCAGTATTACTTATATAGATGATGTAGCTTTTATCAAAGAAATCAGTGGAGAAAAACTGGTTTTAAAGATCAATTTTCTCAAAAAGGTAAAGAACAAACCGGTGGTGGAGCCCAAACTGTTGATGGATAATATGCAACATGTGAAAAAAATCCCGATCAGCATTTCCAACATATTAAAAAGAACTTTCGATATCATCGTGGCATCGGTGGCCATCCTGGTATTGTTGCCCGTTTTTGTACTGATTGCCATTGCCATCCGGCTCGAATCGAAAGGTCCCATCTTTTACATCGCCAAACGCGCCGGTAAAGGATATAAAATTTTCAAATTTTACAAGTTCCGCACCATGGTGGTAGATGCCGACAAACGTGTGAACGAATTGAGTCATTTGAACCAGTACAGCGGTGGCAACGACCAGATCTTCTTCAAAGTGAGTAACGATCCCCGCATTACCAAAGTTGGCTCTTTCCTGCGCAACACCAGCCTGGACGAACTGCCCCAGTTGTTCAACGTGTTGCTGGGCGATATGTCGCTGGTAGGCAACCGCCCCCTTCCTTTATACGAAGCCGCCAAGCTGACCACTGATGAGCATGCCATCCGTTTTATGGCGCCCGCAGGCATTACCGGTCTGTGGCAAATCAAAAAACGTGGCAGCAGCAATATGTCGGTGGAAGAAAGAATCAGCCTGGATATTGACTATGCCAATAAGTCGAACTTTATCTACGACCTGTGGATCATAGCCAATACGCCTTCTGCCTTGTTGCAGAAAGAAAGTGTATAAGTGAAAAATCAACCATAAAAATTTATATCCTATTGATATAACCCTGGGAATATGAAATAGGAAATAAGGAATAAGAAATGAAAAAGTGAACAGCCGTTTTTCATACATTCTCATTTTTCATTTTTTATTTGTCATTTTTCATTTCAGTTCTTAACCTCTAAAATGTGTACCACAAAAGAATTCGGTTATGTCAAAGGACAGCCCTTTAATATCAATTATTACCCTAAACTGGAACACGCCCGAAGTCACCTGTGAGTTTTTGGAAAGCGCCAAAAACCTGAAATATACAAACTACGAGATACTGGTGTGTGACATGGCATCTGATGCCGATCCTACTTCACTTATTAATAGCAAGGGTTATCCGAAGACCAAAGTATTACGCAGCGATAAAAACCTGGGTTTTGCGGCGGGAAATAATTTCGGCATCCGGCAATCCAGGGGTGATTATGTTTTCATCGTCAACAATGATACCGAACTAACACCCGACCTGCTCGACGTATTGATAGCTCCATTCGAAAAAGATCCCTCCATTGGCGTGGTTTGTCCTAAGATCCGGTATTTCCACGATAAAGAAACCATTCAATATGCCGGTTACAACCCTATGAATATGTATACAGGCCGAACCAGTTCGGTGGGCAGTAAGGAAAAAGACCGCGGTCAGTACGACCAGTCGGGCTATACCCATGGGGCGCATGGTTGTGCCATGATGGTAAAACGCGAGGTGATTAAAAAAACGGGTATGTTTCCCGAAAGCTTTTTCCTGTATTATGAAGAGTGGGACTGGAGCGCCAGGATATTAAGAGGTGGATATAAAATATACTATGAAGCCAGGGGGCTGATCTATCACAAGGAATCGGTTACCGTGGGTAAACAATCACCACTCAAGATGTATTATCATACGCGTAACCGCATATTGTATATGAGAAGAAATACGAAGCCGGCCCAGTTCCTGGCCTTCCTCCTCTTCTTTATTTTTTTTACAGGTCCGAAAACAACCATCAGGCTCATCGCCAGCAGGCAGTTCAGCCATTTGAAATCTTTTCTGCGCGGCGTTTTCTGGAATGTATACGGATCCAAACAATCGTTGATTTACTAATAGTGCTACCCCAAATAAAACAACCATGACAGAAAAAAGGAAAATACGCGTATTGGAATGTATCAGGCAGGGAAAGATTGGCGGTGGCGAATCGCATTTGCTCGACCTGGTGGAAAATCTGAATAGGGACAGGTTTGAGCCTATTGTTTTGTCCTTTACCGACGGACCGATGATACAAAAGCTCAATGAAATGGGTGTAAAAACCCATGTCATTCATACCGAAAAGCCTTTTGACTTCACAAAATGGGGGGCGGTAAAAAGATTAATGATCGAAGAAATGATCGACCTCGTGCATGCTCATGGCACCCGGGCAAACTCAAATGTAAACTGGGCGGCCCGATCACTGGGTTTGCCACTGGCCTATACCATTCATGGATGGTCGTTTCACCAGGACCAGGGTTACCTGCTGCGTAACCTGCGCATCATGGGCGAGCGCTATCTTACCAGGCGTACCAACCTGAATATTTCCGTATCGGCCAGCAACCAGAAGGCCGGTAAACAATTTATCCCGGGTTTTGAATCGGTGGTGGTGAATTATGGTATCAATACAAAACGTTTTAATCATGCCGCGCAATACCCCGATGTAAGAACTGAACTGGGTATTCCCAAAGACAAGGTGCTGGTATTGTTCATTGCGCGGGTTACCCATCACAAACAACCGCTGGCCATGGTAGAGGCATTTGCCAATGCCATAAAGGTAGTGCCCAACCTGCATTTACTGATGGTGGGAGATGGCGATCAAAAACCACAGGCCATGGAACTCATTCAAAGGCTGAAAATTCAGGATTATGTAACGCTGCAGCCATTCCGCCAGGACGTACCGGCGGTGCTGGCTTCGGCCGATATATTTGTACTGCCTTCATTATGGGAAGGTTTACCCATTGCCTTGCTGGAGGCAATGACTATGGGCAAAGCCATTATTGCCTCGAATGTAGACGGCACCTGCGATGTGATTGAACATTATAAGAATGGCGTGTTGGTTGAAACCGATAAACTGGTGAGTAACCTCACAAACCAATTGATTGCTGTAGGTAAAGATGCTGGTCTGCGAAAAGTTTTACAAATAAATTCCCTGGAAACAGTAAGAGACAGGTTTAATGTGGTTTCAATGACACAAAAAATAGAAAAACTGTACCTGGATTTATTGAACCGGCGTTCATAAAACCGCAGGTTATCCATCAATAAAAACGGATTGTATGCAAACTGTTACAACTGCAATAACAACCACAGCAACGGTAGAGGTATCGAAAGAAGCGGCGCCCGTGGTTAAAAAGCAATTTCTACGTTACATTCACAGTTTTCGGGGAATTGCCATCATATTCGTGGTAGCGGGGCATGTACTGTTGCGCTGGGCCGACGATTCAAAAACCCATACCTTTTTCAGAACCTTCTGGGAAAACGGTACAGTGCTGTTCGTATTTATGGCGGGTTATTTGTTCCAGCACTTGTCGCGCAAGTACGAGTATAAGGACTATCTCACTAAAAAGTTTCTGAACGTTATTCTGCCTTACCTGGTGGTTTCAACACCCATCATCGTAATGCGGCTGATACAACACGACTATCCGGGTGTTTTGCTGGACCTGCATCCTGATTTTGATTCCTGGAGCACGCTCAGCAAAATCTCTTATTTTATTTTTCATGGCGCCCACCTGCAACAGCTTTGGTTTGTGCCCATGATTACCATTGTATATTTCCTGGCCCCGGCGCTGATCTATATCGACCGGCACCCCAGGCTGTACTGGATATTATTGCTGCTGGTGCCTGTGTCGCTGGTAGTACCACGCGAACCCTTTATTGATATCCCCCGCATGTTTGCGCACCTGATATCGGTATATGTGTTTGGCATGCTGATGAGCCACTATAAGGATGCCTACCTGGATTGGGCTAAAAAATACTGGCTTCCGCTTACCCTGATTACCATGGCGGCGTTTGCCGTTAACCTGTATTATTTCGATCAGTTCAACGGCCCGCTGAACTATGTGCATAAAATGCTTTTCTGCCTTTGTTTTATATACTGGTTGTGGAAGCTGGACAAATACGTCCCCCCGGTAATTGGCTTACTGGCCGAGCTGAGTTTTGGTATTTTCTTCGTGCACTATTATGTGCTGTTGGGCATTAGGGCTGTATATGCCAAAACCATCGGCGGACAGGTGCCCGGTAATATACTCACCTGGGTAGTGTCGCTGCTGATTGGGTTGGGGGTAAGCGTACTGATCATTAAGATGGTTCAAAAACTGGTACCTAAATACAGCAAGAACTTGATTGGCGTATAAACAGGCTTTAATATAACGACATGAATGTTGATAATAAGTATATATCATACCTGGATGGACTGAGAGGATATGCCATTTTGTTTGTGCTGCTGGGACATTTCGATCTGGCAAAGATTTATCTGGCCCGTTTTGGTGTGACGGTGTTCTTTTTTGTAAGCGGCTTTCTGATTACCAAACTGCTGATCTATGAGTTTAAAAAACAGGGTACCATACATTTGAAAGATTTTTACCTGAGGCGTGTTTTTCGTTTGTACCCGGCGCTGATCTTTATGCTGTTAAGTGTATTGATCATATTATTCATACACCAGTTCCGGGTGCTGATGCCGGACATTATGGCCGGCTTGTTTTATTTCACCAATTATTACCTGGTTTATTTCAGGCCTGAACATATACCAGATACGTACCTGATGGTGTCGAAAATATTATGGTCCCTGTCGGTGGAAGAGCATTTCTACCTGGTATTCCCGCTTTTGTTTGCCCTTTGTTTCAAACCGGGTGGAAAGCGGTTTGTTACCGGTTTGAGTATAGCCCTGGCGGTTTTCCTGCTCATCAGGATCTATGCCGTGCAAGGGCTGGATCCCGTACGTGCTTTTAATGTTACTTATTTCCCCACTCATACCAGGGGCGATTCGATATTGTATGGTTGTGTGGCAGCGCTGTTAATATATTCCATCCAGGCAAACTGGTATCTGCGCATGGTGCAGTCGAAGGTGGTATTCTGGACCGCGATGGCCGTTTTGTGTATCTCCCTGTTGTACAGGGACGATTGGTTCCAGAACACCCTGGCCTATTCGATGGCCGGTATCGGTTTCTTTTTTGTGATCCCGTATTTTTCTTATGCCAAGGACACCAACCTGGTAAAAAGATTGATCGACAACAAGGCCTCGGTATTTATCGGAAAACTCAGTTATTCGCTATATCTTTTTCATTGGATATCATTGAAACTGGGTAATCTGTATTTCCAGGAAAAGAATTTGCAATGGTACCTTCTGGTTGTTCCATTGACGGCCGGCCTGTCGTGTTTGTCGTATTTTGTGGTGGAAAAACCGTTTTTAGCACTGCGAAAAAAATATGGCTCAAACGTGAAACTGTCCGTCCGGTAAGAAGGTATATTATATCTTTTTGCCGGTGCGTGCTTGTATGATAAAAATTATATAGCAAAATTTGCGGGTGCAAGAAAAAGTGACTAATTTTCCGGCATCTTTGAACCAACCTGCTTGCCAAAGCAAAACTTAACCTGAGCTTCGTTCCTATCCTGTTTTCCAATTTTCCGATGAACCTATAACACTTCCAGATCCACTGCAAGATCCACACTTTTTTATCCAATACTAGGGAATCAAACAGGCCTTGTCCGATTCATACCGCGAATACATCCTTAAGTATACAAAAACATGAAAAATTTTACCAAGCCTGGCTTTCTGCTAACAGGATTAGTACTGTTGATGAGTATTAGCGCCCTTAGCCAAACCGGTGTTCTGGACCCAAATGATCCGATTGTCGTGTACAATCCTGCCAATCCACCCGCCATTCCACCATATGGAACCCTGGTTAAGTGGGTGAAAACAAACCGGGTAGGATTCAATACCGACTCTTATAAAGCTTATTATTATAAAGGCGTGCAGTTTCGCCTGAAATTTCCCAAAACCTACCAACATGGTGTAGCCGATGGGAAAAAATACCCATTATTATTATTCTTTCATGGCCGTGGAGAAAAGGGAACCATTTACGATAACGAATACCAGCTGTACCATGGTGGTCAAAAACATAAGGATGCGGTGGACCAAGGTAAATTCGATGGCTTTTTGTTTTATCCCCAAACTACCGAACAGAATGGTACTTTCACCAGCCTGCAAACGCAGATCATTGCAGAGCTGATCACCAATTATTTCGTTCCCGAGTTAAAGGTAGATATCAACAGGATTGTGGTGGATGGTTTATCCGGTGGGGGGAACTCCACCTGGGCTTTTGCCATGCAGTATCCCCAACTGGTGGCTGCTATTACACCTATCAGCAGCCCCATTGGTATTCAGGGACCTACTAATGCGCTGAACAATCTGAAGTATACACCCATCTGGCAATTCCAGGGTGGAAAAGATGAAGCGCCTTCTCCCTTTGAAACACAAATGATCGTAAACGCCTATAACAATGCGGGTGCTAACTATAAAATGACACTGTATCCCGACCTGGGGCATGGTTGCTGGAACCAGGCCTGGTCGGAACCGGATTATTTCCCTTTTAATGCAAGAGCATATAAATCCAATCCCTGGCCGGTAGGTGGAAGAACTGAGTTTTGTCCCGGCGATCCCATCAATGTCACCATTGGGGTAACACCCGGTTTTTCGGGTTATGAATGGAGAAAGGATGGCGTGATCATCCCCGGTGCTACCGGCAACACCATCATTGCCACCAGTATTGGCGTGTATGACTGCCGTATCAGAAGAGGCAGCGAATGGTCTGAATGGTCGCCCATACCGGTTGAGATCAAGATCAAGGCGCCGACAGTTACGCCACCTATCAGTGTAGACGGACTGGTAAGTAGTGTGATACCCGTACCGGACGGCAACAATGGCGTTATGCTGAAAGTGCCTTCCGGCTATGTGTCGTATGAATGGCAGCAAGTGGGTAGTGGCACTGTGCTGGGTACCGACAGTACGTTCTATGCTACCTCACCCGGCCAGTACCGTGCACGTGTTACGGAATTATATGGTTGCTCCAGCGATTTCTCCGAGCCGTTTACCGTAGTGGATGCCAATGGCGGCAACAAGCCTGAGCCGGCTACCAACCTTTCGGTAACTACATTGTCGAAAACATCGTTGCGTTTAGACTGGACCGATCATCCGTCACCGGCGTACAACGAAACACATTACGAGATTTACCAGACGACCCAATTGGATATCCCTTATAAATTGATAGCCATAACAGGTGCAGATGTAAGCACCTATACGGTGGAAGACCTGGCGGCCAATACCAAATATTATTATATAGTTAGAGCGGTAAACGGCACGGGTGCAGCGGCCGTTTCGAACCTGGCATCTGGTACCACCGACCGGGATGCCAACCCGCCCACTACGCCAAACAACCTGCGCATCACCAAAACTACCAAAACCACCGTTAGCTTGGCCTGGAGCCCGGCTACTGATGACGTGGGTATCAAAGCATATGATGTGTTCTTTAACGGCACCAAAATGGCCACCACCGAGGATACCGTTGTGACCGTGTATAACCTGCTGCCCGTTACGTATTATACAATTGTCGTTAAATCGAGAGACTTATCAGATAACTACTCGGCGCCCAGCAACCAGTTAACTGCCTATACAGTTACCACCGGCTGGAACTATAAACACTATCTGGGAACCTGGAGCGTGTTGCCCAATTTCAATCAATTAACACCGGTTACTACTGGCAATACACCCACTATTACCCTGAACCCCCGGGTACAGGATAATAATATTGGTTTCCTGTGGGAAGGCTTTATCAATGTACCTGTTGACGGTACCTATACTTTCAGAACCAATTCAGATGATGGCAGCAAATTGTATATCGGGGCATTGAACCAAAAAACGAGCGCTTACAATTATAATGCAACTGCTCTTGTTGACAACGATGGCATACATACCAGTCGTAACCGCGAGGGATCTATTTACCTGATGGCCGGTAATTATCCCATTGCCGTTGCTTATTTCAACAGGTCGAATGGCGGACGTTCTATATCGGTTACCTGCAAAACACCCCTGTCAGGTAGCAGCTATCCGGCCATTCCTGAAAGCTGGATGTACGAAATTCCGGCCGATGCCCAGGCCGCGCCTGAAAGACCTTCGCAGGTAGTGGCTACGGCCTTGTCGCAAAATGCTGTTGCCCTGAGCTGGACAGATAATAGCAATAATGAAACAGGTTTCGAGATCTACCGGTCATTGAATCCATACGATCAGTTTTCACTTATTGCAACTGTAGGCGCCAATACCACACAGTACATTGATTCGGGTCTTGCTGCCGCCACCCGTTATTATTATCGTGTGAAAGCCGTGAACCAGTATGGTGAATCTGACCAGGGTTATGCATATGCGGAACTTATTTACAGATTTAATAATAATTTCTTCGACGAAAGCGGCAACGGCAGGAACCCCACTCCTTCGGGCAACCCCGTTATCGACGGTAATGAAAAAGCAGAAGGCGGTCAGTCGGTAAGGGTGGGTGCCAGCAGCAACCAGTCGTTCCTGATCCCCACGAACGATGGTTTCCTGAAAAATCCTTATGCCGAAAAAACGGTGGCATTCTGGATGAAAGCGGCCAGCAACACTGCCAATCAGGTGTTGTTTGATTTGGGCGGCAGTGACGACGGTCTGGCCATGAAACTCGATGGCAATACGCTTTTGGCCGGCGTTGCCTCCAATAATGTAAGAAAGAGCTTTGGCGTGCCTTACAACAGTTCCAACTGGAACCATATTGCCCTGGTGTATAAAGGTTCATCGCTGAAGTTGTATATAAACGGTGTGGAAGCAGGCGCTTTGAACAATAACCTCGGCTTCAGCACCATCACCAATACGACCAACAACTCCAGGATTGCTTTGAATGAATCGAGCAATGCCTTTGCCAATAATGGAGTTCGGTATAACGGATGGCTGGATCATTTTGCGATCTATGCCAATGCCCTTTCGCCCGATGAAATTGCAGCGCATATGAACAATACCCTGCAATTCTCCCATGCTACCACGCTGCCTGTGCCGGCCGAAATGAGTGCACCGCATAGTGTAATGGCTACCGGTATTGCACCCAAAAAAGTAGAAGTATCGTGGCAGCATACGGCATCCAACACCGATACTACCCACCACAATGAAACAGTGTTGAAGATAGAAGGGGAGAGCTATACCTTGCAAAACGGGGTTAGCCTGGAAACCTGCAGCGAAGGCGGTCAGAATGTAAGAAGCATCGATGCCAACGACTGGATGGATTATACCGTGAACATTCCTTACAATGGTACATACACGCTGAATATGCGTGTATCGGCTACCAGCAACCAGACCAACCAGGTGCAGTTGAGAAGAATGGATGGTACACCACTGGCTACCCTCACAGTGCCCAGAACTACCAATTCACAAACCTGGACTACAATTACCGCTACAGGCATTAACCTCACGGCCGGTACACAGGTATTGCGTGTGTATGCGCTGAAAAATGCCTGGAACCTGAACTGGTTTGAACTGACCAGGTCGGGCTTTACCACCATTGATACTACTACCATTACGCCTACGGCTTTTACTATTTATCGTTCTACGCTGGAGGAAGATGGATATGCAGCAATTGCCACTGTGCCTGCCGACAGCCAAACTTATACCGATTCGGCCGTAAACGCCAATACCATCTACTATTATAAAGTGAAGGCGATGAATGCGGATGGAGAATCGGCTTTCTCCGGCGCTGACAGTGCAAAAACCGGCAATACCCAGCCCACTATAGCTGCTATCAGCAGCCGCGCCATGCGTTATGGCACCACGCTGGATATAGCAGTGGAAGCTGCCGACGCAGATGGTGATGTGCTGACCATCAGCTTCAGTAACCTGCCTGCTTTTGCCAGCTTCGATGCAGATACTATTCATTTAGCTCCCGAGCAAGCCGATACCGGTGTATATGCTATTAAGGTATATGCAGTCGACGCATATGGCGGTAAAGATTCTACCGAATTTACACTGACTGTAAATGATAACTTCAACCCGGTTATTACATCGGCCGGTGATATAGTAGTGACCGAAAAACAAACAAAGCGCTTCAAGCTTACTGTAGCCGACCAGAATGCCGGCGATGTGATCAACTGGCAGTTCAAAGGCTTTCCTGCCTTTGCCCAATATGTTGCAGATGCCGATTCAGTAGTGTTCACACTTACACCCGGTTATGCCGACAACGGTGCATATGCCGTTACAGCCATAGCCGACGATGGAAAGGGTGGTGGTGATTCTGTTGTGTTCAACATTTATGTAAAGGATGTGAACCCCAACAAAACCATATATGTAAACTTCTCCGACGGCACCTATACAGTACCGGGTAACTGGAACAATACCGCCAAAGTGCCTGTTGCCAACGACCAGTTTAACAACCTGATTGATTCTACAGGCGCCGGTACCGGCATCAACATGACGCTGGTAACTACATGGACGGGTATCAATAATGAGGGTGTAAACACCGGCAATAATTCAGGTGTATATCCCGACGCAGCCCTTGTTTCTTCTTACTATACCAATGCTGTGCAAACTGTGAGGCTGAGCGGTTTACCCCATGGTAAATACAATTTCACCTTCATGGGCAGTCGCGCCAACCCATTGGCCGGTGTGGGTGTAACCAGCCAATATACCATTGGTGGTACATCAGTGACGCTGAATGCGGCCAACAATGCACAAAATGTAGCCAGTATCAATAATATAGAACCCGATGCCAATGGCATTGTAAATATCACTGTGCAAAAAGCGACCGGTTCTACTTTTGGCTACCTGAACGTATTGGAAATACTGGCAATCTATGACGACAGCACAGCGCCTGCCAAACCAAGAAATCTGGCAGCTCAGTTGAATGGGCAGGAAGCTAAACTTACCTGGGTAGATGCGGCTTATAACGAAACTGGTTATGGTGTGTTCAGGGCCACCAATGCGGCGGGTCCGTACACAATGCTGAATGGTTCCGCCAATGTAACCGACCTGGAAGAGTATACCGATAGTAATCTGACTGGCGGCACAACCTATTATTACTTTGTACGGGTTGCCAATAATTACGGCGTCACCTATAGCGATACCATTGCTGTAGCTACACCCAACCTGGCACCGGTGATTACCGATATTCCGAATCAACTGGTGTATACCAACCAGCCTAAGGATATTTCTATTACAGCTACCGATACGCCCGGCGACCAAATTACATTGACCGCCACCGGTTTGCCTGCCTTCGCCAGTTTTACCGATAATGGCAATGGTTCGGGTACCCTGCATATTGCCGCCACTACACAAAAAGGCCTGTATGGACCTTTAACCATTACTGCTGCCGATGGATTGCAGGAATCTTCGAAACAGTTTACCATCAAAGTGATCAGTGGCGATACCTCTATCACATTCGTAAACTTCAATGCTACCGATCCGGCTCCGGCGCCCTGGAATAATTTCAACAGCGCTCCGAATGCCAATGTGCAATTAACCAACCTGACAGATGAGGGTGATCAGCCCACCGGCATTACAATAACGCTGCTTGATAAATGGACAGCCGACAACAACCTGGGTGTGGTTACCGGCAATAACAGCGGTATATATCCCGACGACGTGATGAAGACTTTCTATTATGAGTCTACCCCTACGCCCAGGCGCATACGCCTGAGCGGTTTGTCGGCCACTAAACGTTATAACCTGGTATTTTTTGCCAGCCGCGCCGATTATACGAGCGCGCTGATTACGAGGTATGCTGTGGGTACACAATCGGTTGACCTGGATGCCAATAACAATGCTACCAAAACCGTGAAGCTGACAGGTATTGCGCCGGATGCCAATGGCCAGATAATATTCACTGCTACCAGGATTGCCGGACCTGTAGGTTATATAGGCGCCATGGAGATACATGCCTATGAATCGGATGGCAGTCCCATTGCACCGATAGCAACAGCCCTGGCCTTGTCAAAGAGCAAGATCCAGTTAGACTGGTCGCCTTCCGGACAGGATGCCACGGCTTACCGTATCTACCGTTCTACCGACCCCAATGGTACGTACAGCCTGGTACAGGAAGTGCCGTCTGCAACGCTGAGTTATACCGACGAAGGACTGAATGCAGGAACCGCTTACTACTACAGGATGGTTACGGTTACCAGTACCAGCCAATCGGCTTTTGGGCCCGTTACTGCTGCGCGCACCATGCAGTTCAATATCAATATCAATTTCAACGATGGTTCATCGGGTTCGCCCAATCAACCGGTTTGGAACAATACTGCTGCGTTGATAGGTGAAGGCTTTACCCTGTCGAACCTGCTGAACGACGAGTATACCAACACTGGTATCAATATGACAGTGAGCGCTCCGTTCAGTGGATTTAATACGGTGGGTGCTACAACAGGCAACAACTCAGGCGTAGTGCCCGACAATGTGATGAAGAGCTTCTACTACCTGAACTTTGCCGATACGGCGAAGCTGACCATTTCGGGATTGACCCCTGCCATGACATACAATTTCGTATTCTTCGGCAGCCGCGAAAATCCCAATGCAGGTGTGAACGTTACATCGGGGTACAGGATCGGTAATGAGACTGTAACACTGAATGCAGGTAATAATACCTTGAATACGGTGCAGATCAACAATGTGCGTCCCGACGAATCGGGTACTGTGGAGATCAGCATCTTTGCTACCGGTTCCGGTGGATTTGGTTACCTGAATAGCCTGCATATTCAAGGTGCCAGCGCGGTGGATCCGTTTACCATCGAAAATAATGCCGCCACTCGCCAGATCATTACTTCGGCCCAAACAAGCGGCAGCGAAGTGAAGGAGGAGCATGCAATTGCCACCAGCACCCATACCAATACCCAGGCTGCTATTGTAGCCGAGGCTTTCCCCAATCCGTTTGTGAATGATGTGACCGTGCGGTTGAAACTGAATAGCCAAACGCCGAAAGTATCGATAGCCGTCATGGATATTGGAGGTAGGATCATATGGATGAGGGAGTTCAGTGAAGTGAACAGTGGCATATGGCAGCAGCCGTTGGGTTTGAATGGAAGCCGGCTAAGTAAAGGTGTATACCTGATAAGAGTGGATACCGGTACCGGTAAACCGGTTCTGATAAAGATGGTGAAATGATCAATCAAATCGGAATTGACAATACCTTGTCAATTCCGATTTTTTGCTTTATAAGCGATAACGCATATTGAATAATTAACCCAGAATACCTAACACCTTAATGCACTGGTATATGAAGATTTCTACGTTTGCTGCTGTTTCGAGAGTGCTGCTGCTGCTTTCGCTGTTACATGTGAAAGCATTTGCACAAACCGGCGTTCTCAATCCCAACGATCCCATCGTTGTGTATAACCCTACTGCGCCTCCTGCCACACCACCCTGGGGCACCCTGGCAAAATGGGTGAAAACCGACCGTGTTGGCTTTAATACCAGCTCGTTCAAATCGTATTTTTATAAAGGCATGGCCTTCCGTTTGAAGTTCCCCAAATCCTATCAGCATGGGGTAAACGACGGAAAGACCTATCCGCTTTTTATTTTCTTCCACGGCATTGGTGAACGGGGTTCAATTTACGACAATGAATACCAGTTGTATCATGGCGGTGAACTGCACCGGAATGCTGTAGACAATGGCCTGTTCGACGGATTTTTGATGTATCCGCAAACCTCCGGCCAGGCGGGGTATTTCGATAACGGGCAGTTTGATGCCATTGCAGATTTGATACAGAATTATTTTGTACCGCAGATAAAAGTAGATATCAACAGGATAATTGTAGACGGTTTGTCGGGTGGTGGTAATGCTTCCTGGACTTTTTTAACGCGTTTCCCTCAATTAACTGCAGCGGCATTGCCCATTAGTGCGCCGATAGGCGTTACCCTGCCTACAGAATCGCTGCAAACGCTGAAATTCACACCTATCTGGCAGTTCCAGGGACAACTGGATACCAAGCCCAGTCCCAATAGCACCATGCTCATCATCAACAATTACCGCAATGCCGGCGCCCAGATATCCTACACGGAGTATCCCAACCAGGGGCATGGTTGCTGGTACAATGCATGGAACGAACCAGATTATTTTCCCTATATGCTGCGCGCCCACAAAGCCAATCCCTGGCCTTTGACCGGACGTACCGAATTTTGTCCCGGCGATCCTATTAACGTAACCATGGGAGTTACGCCTGGTTTTTCAGGATACGAGTGGCGTAAAGATGGTGTCACCATTCCGGGCGCCAACAGCAACCAGATTACCGTGAACTCGGTAGGGGTGTATGAATGCCGTATAAGGAGAAGTTCTGTATGGAGCGACTGGTCGCTCATTCCCGTTCATATCAAGTACAAAGACCCCACTGTTACGCCGCCCATTACCACCGCCGGATTGTTCAGTAAGGCCATACCTGCCCTGGATAGCACAACCGGTGTTGTATTACAGGTGCCTTCCGGATATGCCAGTTATCAATGGCAAAAAGTGGGCAGTTCCACCACGATAGGAACCACCAATACCTACAGGGCCACTACACCGGGCGGATACCGGGTGCGGGTTACCGAGCAATTTGGATGTTCCAGCGAATTCTCTGCTCCATTTAATATAGTAGATGCAAACGGCCCGCAAAAACCCGAAGTGCCGGGTTCGGTAACGGCCACCACCTTGTCTAAAACATCCATTCGTTTGGATTGGATTAATGCTCCCAATCCTCAGTATAACGAAACGGGATTTGAAATATACCAGGCCGAGGCTTCCGGTGGACCCTATAAGCTGGTAGCCGTGACGGCCGCGGATGCGCAAACGTACACGCTCAACGACCTGAACTCCAACTCAACGTATTTCTTCAAACTAAGAGCTATAAACGACCTGGCTGCTTCGGCTGCCTCAAATGTGGCTACGGCCACCACAGAGGCGGATATCATTGCGCCTACGGCGCCCAGGAACCTGCGCGTTGTTTCAAGTGACCGCAGTTCCATTGCCCTGGAATGGGATGCCTCCACGGATGATGTGGGCGTCACCCATTACGATGTACTGGTGAATGGCGTGAAGATGTACTCCACACCCAACACCTCATTTACGGTATACAATCTTACAAATAACCAGGTATACAATATCCGGGTCCGTGCCAGCGACTTTGCGAAGAATTTGTCGGTGCCCAGTAATCAGGTAACGGCACGTACTTCCATGAGCGGACTGAAGTATAAATATTATACCTTCTCCGGCGAATGGACCAGCCTGCCTAATTTCAACAATCTTACACCAGTGAAAACAGGCACAGTACCCAATGTAACATTAACACCCAGAACGCAGGATGATAATTTTGCATTCCTGTGGGAAGGTTATATTAATATCACGGTGCCCGGTAATTATACTTTCCGTACCAACTCCGACGATGGCAGCAAGTTGTGGATAGGCCAGTTGAACCAGGCTGCATCACCCTATACGTATAGTGGACAAGCTGTGGTAAATAATGATGGGTTACATGGCACGCAAGACAGGGACGGCAGCATTAATTTACAGGTGGGTGTTTATCCCATAGCCATGGCCTTCTATGAACAGGGCGGAGGAGAAGCTATGACCGTAAGCTGGAGGTTACCCAATACCGGTAGCTTTGTGCAAATACCCGATGCCGCCTTTGTCGAAAACCCGGCGCCCTGGAATAATCCGCCGGCCAAACCCACAAACCTGGTGGCCACTGCACTCAGCAGCAAGAGCATACAACTTAACTGGACCGATAACAGCAATAATGAAACCGGGTTTGAATTATACAGGGCAACCAGTGTTGAAGGACCCTTCGATATCATTGGTACTGCTCCTGCCAATACCACTGTTTATATAGACAGTACGGCCAGTGCCGGCACTACTTATTACTATAAGATGAAGGCAGTAGGTCAATCAGGCGAGTCAGATTTCGACAGCAATGGCCCGGGTATAGGTTACGATTATTATGAAGTAAGTCTGAGCGCATTACCCAATTTCAATCAACTGATACCAGTAAAATCGGGCCGCAGCGAAAACATCACCATTGCTCCGAGATTGCGTAATGATAATTTCGCGTTCAGATGGCGTGGTACGATCAACTTCCCGGTTGCGGGTACCTATACCTTCTATACCGCGTCTGATGATGGTTCAAAACTGTACGTGAATAATACCTTGGTAGTAGACAACGATGGATTACACGGAACACAGGAACGTTCCGGTACATTCACGGTGAATACACCGGGCAGATACCCGATAGAGGTTGGTTTCTTTGAACAGGGTGGCGATGAAGTGATGAATACCTATATATCGGGTCCGGGATTGTCGAAGCAAGCCATTCCTGCTGCCTGGCTGGGCGAGCCCCTGGCCAGCGCCACTACACTGCCATTACCGGGTACACCCGCTGCACCTTCGAACCTGGTAGCCGTCGGTGCCTCGGAGAACAGCATTCAATTGAGCTGGACCGATAACAGCAACGACGAAAGCGGCTTTGAAATTTACCGCGCTGCATCTGAAAACGGTAATTATATATTGCTGGATTCAGTAGGTGCCAATACCAATTCGTATACAAATACTGGTTTGGTTGCCAATGCGGTGTTTTATTATAAAGTGCGGGCCTTTAACCTGGGTGGTAATTCGCCATTTAGCAATGCCGATAGTGCCACAACCGTAAACCGGGCACCAGTATTTACACAGGTAGCCCATCAGGTAAAACGCTACGATGCTGAAATGGTGCTGCCCATTGAGGCCACTGATGAAGATGGTGGTACCATCAATATCAACTTCCAGTCGTTACCAGCTTTTGCATCGTTTGCAGCCACCGGTAATGGGAAGGGCAACCTTACCCTGTCGCCGGTTGCTATCGGCAGCATGGGCACTTATAATTTTACCGCCATTGCCACCGACCTGTTTGGCGGCGCCGACACCATACAATTCAGCGTGGTGATCAACGATAACCACACCCCGGTATTGACCGCTGTGAACCCTGTTACATTGAGCGAAAAACAAACTGCTCAGTTGGTGATCAATGCCAGCGATACCGATGCCGGTGATGTGCTTACCTGGTCGTTTACCGGGTTGCCTGCCTTTGCCACCACTAATGTAAACGGTACGCAGGTGACCGTAAACCTGGCACCGGGTTATGCAGACCATGGTGTATACACCGTGCAGGCAAAGATCACCGATGGGGAAGGAGCATTCGATACCACCACCTTCATGATCACTGTGAATGATGTAAACCCGAACAAGACCATCAGGGTGAATTTTGGTGATGCTACTTTCCCCGCTGCCACACCCTGGAATAATACGGCCAAAATGCCGGTGGTGAATGATGTGCATGCCAACCTGAAAGATGAAAACGGCGTGAGCACCAACATCAGCATCACCCTGTTGTCTACCTGGACAGGTGTCAACAACCAAGGCGGCAATACCGGCAGCAACGTCGGGGTGTTCCCCGATGCTGTGATCCGTTCTTCTTATTATACCGGCACCCTGCAAACTTTGCGTATCAGCGGGCTTGACCAGAACAGCAAGTACAAACTCACCATGATGCCCAGCCGGTGGAATCCGTTGGCCGGTGTAGGTGTGGTAACTGAATACGGTGTGGCCGGGCAAATAAAAACGCTGGATGCCGCTAATAACATTTATAATACAGTAAGTTTTGAGAACCTGCAACCCGATGCTTCCGGCAATATCATCTTTACTGTGAACAAGGCCGCCGGTTCTACCTATGGTTATTTGAACGGGTTGGTGATTGAATCGGTATACGACGATGGCACGGCTCCGGCGCCTGCCCGTAATGTAAAAGCCACGATGGATGAGAATGCTGTTCAGTTGAGCTGGCTGGATGCTGCATATAATGAAACATCGTACGAAGTGTACAGGGCTGCCAACCTTACCGGTCCATATACACTGATCTATACAGGTGCAGCTGGTACCCAGCAATACCTGGATGATAACGTGACCGGCAACCGTACTTATTACTATACAGTGAAAGGCATCAATGGTTATGGCAGTACTTACAGCGATACCATATCCATCAGTACACCCAACATCAGCCCTGTGCTGGCTGCTATTGCCAATGTGCAAATGCAAACCAACCAGGTAGTGAATGTGCCGGTGACTGCTACTGATACAGAAGGCGATATCATTACCCTGTCGGTAAGTGGTTTGCCTTCCTTTGCCAGCTTTACCGATAATGGCAACGGTACCGGAAATATTCATATTGCACCAGGCTCAACCCTGGGGGCATTTAATAATATTACCGTAACGGCCACGGATAATCATAATGCCAGCTCATCGCGGCAGTTTAGCATCAACATTACTCCGGAAAACCTGACCACTGTGCTGGTGAACTTCAACCAGGCTTTCCCGGTAGGTGCGCCGTGGAACAGCACCAACAGTGCTCCTACGGCCAACCTCACGCTATCGAACCTGAAAGATGTTACCAATGCTAATACCGGTATCAGCATGACGCTGCTCGATGCATGGACCGGCTCGAATACCAATGGTATGGTAACCGGCAATAACAGTGGTATCTATCCCGACGATGTGATCAGGACTTTCTATTATGAATCATCGGCCAATACCAAACGCATTCGGTTAAGCGGCTTATCGGCCAATAACCGGTACAACCTGGTATTCTTTGCCAGCCGAGCCAATAACCCCACCGCCCTGGTTACCCGGTACAGCGTGGGCGCACAAAGCGTAACCCTCGATGCTAATAATAATGTATCGGGTACCGTGAAGATCAGCGACCTGGCACCCGATGCCAATGGTCAGATACTGATCAATATTGCCCGTACCGTAGGTCCCAATGCCTATATCGGTGCACTGGAAATTCAGTACTATCCCATCAATGCAGGTCCGGTTACTCCGGTGATGCCGTCGAATGTACAGGCATATGGTCTGGATAAGAACAGGATCAGGATAGAATGGACGCCCAGCCCGAATGGCCAGACTTCGTATGAAGTATGGAGATCAACCTCGGCCGAAGGCACCTTTACGAAGGTGGGTGATGTAGGCGCCGGTGGCAGTGGCTTTACCAATACCGGTGTTACTACAGGCGCAACCTATTATTACAAAGTGCGTTCGGTGTTGAACGGCCAGTTCTCGGCCTATAGCAATACAGTAGCCGCCACCACCGTAACTTATGTGATCAATATTAACATGAACGATGGTACCGCCGGTGCACCACCGCAGGGCGGCAACTGGAACAATGTGAATGCGCTGGTAAATACCGGTTTCGTACTACCCAATCTCATTAATGACGTGGGACAAAATACCGGTATCAATATGGGAATAGCCCGCAATTTCAGCGGCTTCAATACGCTGGGATCTTCTACCGGCAATAACTCAGGTGTGGTTCCCGATAATGTTATGAGGAGCTTCTATTATAACAATTTCGGCGATACCGCCCAGTTGCTTATATCGGGCCTGAACCTGTCGCACAAATACAATTTCACCTTCTTCGGAAGCCGCGCCAATCCTGTTGCAGGCGTTTCCGTTGTATCAGTTTATAAAATTGGAAATCAGACGGTTACTTTGAATTGTGCCAACAATACCAGCAATACGGCACAAATTAGTAATGTTTCAGCCGACGAAAATGGTAATGTTTTGATTACTTTGTACGCGGCCAACCAGGGTGGTTTCGGTTACCTTAACAGCCTCACCATCAGCGGTATTCCATATGTATCGCAACCGGGCAGCCAGCAAACCATGAGTGCGCGCGCAAGTATGGTAAGCGCCGACAGCAGGGCTGAACAACCCGATCACCTGAATGCAGCGTCTATAGCTAAATTCGATGTTAATGCCTATCCGAATCCATTCGTGGATGATATGACATTAAAGTTTGAGTTAAGCCGGAATGTTACTAAATTTACGGTTTTGGTAATAGACATGAATGGCCGTATCGTACACAGGAAGGAGTTGAGCAATGTTCCCGCCGGTGTTACCACACAAAAACTAGGCTTACCGGTCGGTTCTATGAACAGGGGCATCTACTTTATCAAGGTGGTAGGTATTCCTGAATTGAATAACAGAACATTGAAAGTATTCAAAAGAAACTAATCTGATATTATAAAACCAATTGATGATTTCGCGGTAGTTGTTTTCGTGTAACAAGAGCCGAAATCTGGAGAACCACAGGGATGCGAAGCATTAGCTTCATACTCTCCGTGGTTCTCTAATTCGGGCCGGAATGTCCAAGGTCCTTTGGAATTTAGTGCTTAATATTTCGACAAAAAGAAGAAAGAGTAAAATGGAATTTGCTTACTTATTTAAAGCCTTGTTACGCCGTATCTGGGTGATTGTTGCATGTGTAGTGGTAGCTGTAGTGATCGCTTATTTGCTTACGATGAACCTTAAAAGACAGTACAAATCAACTGCCCAGTTGAGTACAGGTTTTACGGTCAGTGAAGAAATGAAGCTGGCCGACGACCGGTTCAATATCACAGAAATCAATGTCAAGTTCCAGAACGTTATCGAAAATATCACTTCCCCCAAGGTGAGAAGCCTCGTTTCATACCGTTTGATGCTGAACGACCTGCAAACCGATCAACCTTTCAGAAAACTTACTCCGGAGCAAATGCAAAGCCCGGCTTATAAGATCGTGAACAAGGCCAATGCTATTCGCATACTTACCAACAAGCTGGATTCCATTGCCATGCTGAGCCCCAGTATTCCGGAAGAAAAAGATTTGTTGAATTTTATAGACCTGTACGATTATGATGTGAATGCTCTGTCGCAATTGCTGATGGTAGCCAGATACCAGCAAACAGACTATATCAATGTGGTTTGTTTATCGGAGAATCCTTACCTCTCGGCTTATGTAGTGAATGCGGTTTGCAACGAGTTCAGGCGTTTTTATGGTTTGGACAAACGCTCTCGCGCCTACATGAATGTGTCCAGCCTCGACTCGCTGGTGCGCCAGAAAAAACAGGTGCTGGATGAGAAGATTGCCATCAAGAACCAGTATATGTCTAACCAGGGCGTGGTAGATGTGGGCATGGAAGGATCCAGTAAACTGGCGCAGATCAACAGCTTCGAGGCACAGTTGATAGAAGAAAGGGCCCAACAGGAAAACCTTAATTACCGTATTCAGCAAACTACCGAACTGATAGACCAGATGCGCAGCAGTCAGGGTACTACCAGTACCGGTTCTGGTAACAGCGATTACCTACGGCTGAAAAAACAATATGATGAGCTGTACAGCGAATATATCAGGAACGGCAGCACCAATACCGAACTGAAAAAAAGACTGGATAACCTGTCTGCGCAAATCAACAGCGCCGAGATCAACAATAATACCACTCCGGTAAACCCGCAAAACAACGAAAAGGCCATTGAAGAGTTAATACAGAAAAAAATTGATTACGAAGGCCAGTTGAAATCGTCTATTCAAAAGATAGCTGCTATAGAAACCCGGTTGCGCATGTTGAAAGGCAACCTGAGTGGCATGGCTGCTACAGGCGCCAGCATCAAACAACTGGATAAAGAGATCGAGATCGCTTCGGCCGAATATACCGATGCCAAGGATAAACTGAATATGGCCATGAATATGGGTGAGCAGGTTCAGGGCAATTTCAAACAAACTGTTATTGGCGAACCGGCGCTGAAACCCGAAAGTTCCAAGCGCATACCTATTGTAGCCATGTCGGCCGTTTGCGCCATGCTGCTTTCCAGTTTAACCATCGTGGGCAAAGAGTTTTTCGATAATTCCATAAAAACACCCACCAATTTTCAGCGTGTTACCGGGCTGCCATTGCTGGGTGTGGTGAATACCGTGAACTTTACCAAATCAGGTATCCTGGACCGGGTAACTCATCATGAAGAGGAGTACAAGGGTAACCGCGAAAATTCTTTCAAGGAGAATATCCGCAAAATGCGTTACGAGATAGAAGCCAGCGGCAAAAGGATATTCCTGCTTACCAGTACAGAAGCTAACCAGGGAAAAACCACGCTTACGCAGGCCCTTGCCTATAGCCTGAGCCTGGGTAAAAAAAGTGTATTGATCATCGATACCAATTTCAATAACAACGACCTAACACGCGCTATTGAAGCACAGCCTGTGTTGGAGCAGTTCAGCCTGAATGGCAAGCCTTTCAATTTCGACGACCTGCAAAATTATATCACCAAAACGCCGGTGCCCGATGTAGATATCATCGGCTGCCAGGGCGGCGACTATACACCGTCTGAGATCCTGCCTAAAAACCATTTACTCAATTACCTGGATGTCTTGAAACAGAAGTACGACTTCATTTTTATGGAAGGGGCGCCCTTGAACGATTTCACCGACACCAAGGAACTGATCAGGTATGTGGAGGGCGTAATTGCTATATTCGCCGCCGACATATCCCTGACAGCAACCGACAGAGAGTCGATTGCTTTCCTGAAACAGAACAAGGAAAAGTTTCTTGGCGCCGTATTGAATAAAGTAGAAGCCAGGAATCTGAATTCCTGATAAGTGGTTTTAACAGTAGATTTCTTAAATAAATGACGCAGCACATTAATAAGCAGGGGCGCTTACAATGGGTGGATTATGCCCGGGGATTAGCGATCATGTTGGTGGTTTACAGACATGTGGTCATTGGCGTTACAAGAACTGGTTTGGACATCACCCCTGCCATGTTCAATATACAGGAAGTATTTTTCAATTTCAGGATGCCTGTTTTTTTTGTGTTATCGGGGATATTTCTGGCAGGCAGCCTGGCACGTAAATCAATTGGTACCGTGCTAAAAGACCGTACCACCACACTACTGTATACCTACCTGTTATGGGGTGGTATCACTATTATACTTTTTATTTATTTTTCCAGGTATACCAATACAGTACGCCATTGGAGCGACCTTACCGACCTGGTGGTAAAACCCCGGGAAGTGGGGCACCTCTGGTATTTGCTGGCCTTGTTCAATACCAGCGCTCTTTATCTGCTGATGAAAAAGCTTAAGTTGCCGCACCTGGCGCATATCATTTTAGCCGCCCTGATGTACTGGTTTGCAAGGGTGCCTTTTGTAGAACAGGTGAGCGCCATTTCCGATCTGTGTTATTATTACCTGTATTTTCTCACAGGCACCTATGTATCATCTGTGATACTCGATGCAGAGAAGGGCCCTGCCGTGCTGAGTTCCAAAAAGCTATTATGGTTGGTTCCCCTGTTTATTGCCGGGCAAACTTTCTGGTACCTGAACAGGGAGGAAAGGGGGGATCTGTTTTCCGTTTCTTTCCTAATCATCAACATGGTAGCCTGTTATTTTATGTATGTGATCTCTAATTTGTTGTCGGGGTATAAATCGAATTACTGGATAGCCTACCTGGGCAAGTATTCGCTGTATATCTATATTCTACATGTGTATGTAGCATCGGTTACCCGCAGTTTGATGCTGCATTTTGCGCCGGGCATCAATATATGGGTGCTGGTGATCACATGCTGGGTGGCAGGTATGATTGTGCCGGTTTTCCTGTATAACCTGTTAAAAGGGGTAGGTGTGGAGAAATTATTTTCATTAAAGACTAAAAGCGTGGCATGAGTGTCGTAAAGAAATATTCGTACTGGTTTCATTCGGGAAAATATACGGTGGTCTGGAAATTCGCTACGCTGTTCATGAACGTGCTGGCATTTATGATGCTGGTACGGGTGATGGGACCTTCTGATTTTGGCGCATGGGGTTTGTTCATGGTCATTTCATCAATTGTTGAAATGGCGCGTACAGCCCTTATACGCAATGCGTATATCCGTTTTTCCAACCAAAGCACTGAAGACGAACAACCCGGTTTGCAATGGGCAGCTTTTGTCATTAACCTGGCCATCAGCGGGGTACTGGGTCTTTTATTCCTGCTATCGTGGTACCCGGTTACCCATTGGATGAACGCCCCCGAACTGACCGTGATACTGGAATGGTATTCACTTTCCATACTGGTAAGCGCCGCCTTTGCCCATTTTGAAATGATACTGAATGCCAAACTGCATTTTAAGGGTGTTTGCTGGATGTATTGCTCGCGGTCGGCCGTGCTGCTGATCTTTCCCGCGCTGTTCTTTGTTTTTAAATACAAGCCTTCGCCCACTGAATTATCGTTGATGTATTTGCTGGCCGTAGTGGCCGGTGCTGCCATCGGTTACCGCTATGCCGTACCTTTTGTATACAAGCGTTTCAGCAGCGGCAAAAAATGGTACCTGCCGGTATTTCATTTCGGTAAACATGTTTTTGGCACCAATGTGTGCGCTCAATTATTCAGAGGTACAGATAATTTTCTCACCTTTTCTATCCTGGGGCCCGCCACCTCCTCGTTTTACAATGCCTGTTTGCGCATAGGTAATCTCATCGATCTGCCCTCGCAGGTTTTTGGCGACCTGTTGTTTCCCAAAGTGGCAAAGTTCAATGATTCAGATACCGGTTCGGTAAAATATATGTACGAGCGTACCGTGGGCGCCATCCTGGTATTTTCCATACCGGCATTGACCATTATCTTATTGTTTCCGTCTACCATACTTTTATTGCTGGCGGGTAAAGAATTCATAGTAGCTACGCCTGTATTAAGGGTCACTGCCTTTTTTGGCTTCGTATTGCCCTTCGTAAAACAATTCGGCACCATCATGGATGCCACAGGCAATCCCGATCTGAATTTCAAGGTAATGCTGTTTGCCTTTGTGGTGAACTTAGGCACCAACCTCGTTGGCATTCATTATCTGGGTGTACAGGGCGCTGCCATTGGTACCTGCGCCACCTATTTTATATTGTTTGTGTTTATACATATCTTATTGAAAAAGAAATTTGGTATCAAGTGGACCAACACCTTTGTGTATTGTGTTCAATTGTATGAAGAATTGTTCAGGGCAGCCATGGCCAGGGCAGGTTTTAAAAAAAAGACCATGATTAACTGATAGTACATATGAGAATGCCGAACGACATACAGGACGAACTACAAAAAAAGAAAAAGGGCATGAGCCTGCCCGAGCTGATCGTAACCCTGTTTATGGCATGTTTTATCATTTTCATTTTTGTGAAAATAGTATTCCTTTAAAATTGCTGTTATAGTACCCGGGAAATGGAATTAACGAGTAAGATCAATAAAAGCCGTTTAAAAGATATTGCCCTGCCGATGATACTGGTGGGTTTATCGGCTTTTTTTGCCTTTGTGATTGCGCGTTATAATTCCGCATTCGGCCTGTTGCTTATAGGCGCCATGGTGGGCATTACCGTGGGGTTTATTGCGCTGCGTTTTACATTCGCGGGTTTGCAAATACTGATTCTGGTAGGCTTTGTATTTGCCGATATTGGCCGTCTTACGCATAATGCCATTCCATTTGGTGTGCTGATAGATACCCTCATGTTTGTGATATTTGTGGGGCTGATCATTAAAAAGCGGTTCAGGCATGAGTCGTTTGTGGCCCATTTGCGGCACCCGATCATATATGCCTACCTGGTAATCATTGCTTACTCGCTGCTGCAAATTGGCAACCCGGACGGATACGGGCCCTCTACCACCATTGTTATCCTGCGCAGGTTTATTGTGTTGCAAATGTATTTGTACTGCTGCATACAAATTTTCGACCTGCCCACCTTTTACCGGTTCCTGAAATATTTCATGTTCTATGCGGTGCTGGCCGCCCTGTATGGCTGTTACCAGGAATGGGCGGGGTATCCCCAATACGAAATGGATCATATAAATTCCGATCCGCAACTGGTGGCCCTCTATGCCTCTGATGTGGGTGGTGGTTTTCGTAAATTTTCCACCCTTACCGATCCCACGGCTTTCGGTATCCTGATGGCAATTACGGCCGTTATAAGCATTGCGCTCATCGTTACTACCAAATTCACAATGGTGCGTTTTTTTATCCTCGCGCTGTCTACCATGTTCCTGTTGCTGTCTATGGGTTATTCGGGTACCAGGACCGCTGTGGCCGCGCTTACAGCCGGGGTGGCTGTATACATTCTCATGACCCTGAACAATCCCAAAACTTTGGCTTTTGCTGCCTTTGCGGTGATGGCTTTTATTGTGGTGATTTATGGTCCTATTTATGGCAATCCCACCATCAACCGTATAAGGTCTACATTTGAGTTCAATGAAGATGAATCGCTAAATGTGCGTAATGTGAACCGGCATGCCATACAGCCCTATATGCATTCGCATCCCATTGGCGGTGGCCTGGGAACCACCGGCGGTACGCCGGGCGAAGTGGCCTTCTCGGCCTCTTACCATCCCCTGGCCGGTTTTCCCAGCGACAGCGGTTTTTTAAAAATGGCACTGGAGTTTGGCTGGATAGGATTGATCATACAGTGTATAGCCTTTTTTATTGTGTTGCAGCAGGGCGTACATGCCTATTTCCGCACCACCGACAGGTCGTATAAAAGGGCTTACCTGTTGGCTGTGCTCACCCTGTTTTGTTTTATGATGTCGCATTATACCCAGGTGGCCATCGGCCCAGCACCTGGTGCCTTCCTGTTTTATGCCATGATTGCCGGCATTGTTAAATTAAGTCGGATTGAACCACCTTTAAAGAAAAAATAAAACCTATATGAAAAAGACTCTCCTTTTCGTGGTTGTTTTGGTGAATGTATGCCTGATATCCGTTGCCCAGGATACAACTCATACCACCAGTTCGGTGGCACTTGCCCGGTACGATGAAAAGCTGGTGGAAGGATTGGTAATGCTGGCTATGGAAAATCCGCAGATCAAGAGCGCCGAGAATATGAGCATGAACTACAAATACAGTTATGCCCGCAGTAAAACAGCCTGGCTGAACCAGATTTCGGTAGCCGGTAACCTGAACGAATTGTCTATTAAACAATTCCATGGTTCCGATCCCACACGTCAGAACCTGCTGTATCCCCGCTACAATGTAGGGGTGGTACTGCCCATAGGTACTTTTGTAAACCAGCGCAAACAATCGCAGGCCGACCTGCATCGTTACCAGGCAGCCGCCAATGAAGTGGAGGTGGTGAAACAAAATGTCAGGCACGATGTAATGGTGGCTTACGATAATTACCTGATGAACCAGAACCTGATTGCCCTGCAATACACCGTTTTGAAAGATGCTGAAGTATTGTTCCTGCGAACAGAACAAAAATTCAGCAAGGGCGAGATCACGCTGGAAGCCTATAATCAGGCTAATAAAGCCTTTGTAGATGAAAAGGTGCGCACCATAACGCTGGAAAGGGCTTTCCGGGTAGCAGAACATGACCTGGAAGCGCTGATTGGTATGAAACTCTCCACCGCCATTGAGCGCATCAACGGTAGAAAATCTGAATAGGGGCAGGAAGTTAAGAAGCATGATCAGCGATCGCAACATACTGTGTATTTCCAATCCCATGTGGGAAAGCGACTATGCCAAAACCATCGTGGAACTGATGAGTGTGGCAGCCCGCTACAATAAAATATTGTATGTTGATAATTCCTATACCCTGAAAGAAGTACTGACCGGTTTGATAAAAAGGCGGGCATTGCCCTATAAAAGAATATTCGGATTGCAGCCTCGCGTACGCAGACTGCCTGTGGAAGGCAATGCCTTTGTATTTGTGCTGACCACGCCCATGATATGGCCGGTGAATTTTTTAAGCGAGGGCGCTTTATTTAACTGGTTAAGCCGCATCAATGGACGAATCATCGCCCGGTCGGTAAGAAAGGCGCTGAGAGAGCTGAACATGGAAAAAGACCTGATCCATATTGTTGCCTTTAACCCGGCCGTAGGGGTAGAATGTGGCCGGAAGTTCAACGAAAAGTTGCTGATTTATCATTGTTACGATGATATTGAATCGGCCGAATGGCTCAGCAAACATGGCGGAAGGCTGGAAAAACGGTTTATGAACATGGCCGATGCTACGGTGGTGACCTCGGAGGGTTTGTACCGTAAAAAATCTGCGCACACACCTGCCTGCTACCTGGTAAAGAATGCCGCCAATATCAACCTGTTTAAAACCGCTTTCAGACCTGCACCGGCAACCGGAAATATTATAGGGTATGTGGGTAGTATTGATAAAAGGCTCGATTACGACCTGCTGGAATACCTTGTAAAAGGCCTGCCCGATAAACAGTTTGTATTTGTAGGCCGGGTTACCTATGAAGCTGGCGCCCAACGTCTGAAACAATTCCCGAATGTGGAATTTACAGGGGCTAAAAAAGTACATGAACTGCCCGCCCTGATTGCCTCCTTTGCAGTGGGTATTATTCCTTTTTTAAAAAATGAATTTACTGCGGGTATATACCCTTTGAAAGTAAATGAATATCTTGCAGTCGGAATTCCGGTGGTATCCACCAATTTCGGCTTTTTACAAGACTTCTCCAATATCATCTCCATAATTGATACCTATGATGGCTTCCTGGCCGCCGTTCTGGCCGCCTGCACTTCCGATAAACCTGCATTGCGCACTCAACGACTGGCATTTGCTGAACAAAATTCGTGGCATAAACGGGTTGAGGAATTGTCGGATGTGATCAACGAATTGGAAAATACTTCTAAACTCAATGAAATATGAATCAAGCTTCTTCTGCCATCAAACTCAGGTTTGGTGCATCGCAAAGATTGACCAGCGAAAGGATGAACAAGTCGCCTTTCCTGTCAAAAATGGTGCACAAGATATTTGGTTATACCAGTGTAGGCAACTGGGCACGTTCGCTGGTGGTGATCAAACTGTTTAAACAATTGCCTTTACAAAATTTCAAAAAGATCATGGACGTGGGCGCCGGTCTGGGCGAGTTTTCGTTCATGCTGTCTGAAGCATTGCCCGATGCGCAGATTACTGCCTTGGAAATATGGAAGGAACGTGCAGAAATACTGAAAGAAACCGTAAAAAAAGGCGGTTACAATAACGTGAGCGTATATGAAGATAAAATAGAAACCATCACCGAGAACGGTATTTATGATTTCATTTTCGCCATCGATGTGTTTGAACATATCTGGGAAAATGAAATGCCGTTCAAGGCCTGCTACGATAAACTGAAACCCGGCGGTTACCTGATGGTTAAAATTCCCAATGTTACACAGATAGGCGTATTGCCGCAAAGTTTGTTCAAAGAACACCAGGAATGGCTGGACGATGAGCACGTAGGACAGATCTACGACCTGAACGGACTGGCCGCCCGCTTCGAAAAAGAAGGATTTACTGTGGTGTACAAGGCTTATTCCGACGGCTGGTTCTCCCGCCTGGGATGGGAACTGGGCTACCTGTCCAGGAAGGGCGGTGCGGTGATTCAGCTGGCCTTTTTACCGCTTTGTAAATTATTGGTGCATATCGACCGCATGTTCGGTACCAACCTGAAAAGAGGAAATGCCATACAGGTAATTGGGATAAAGAAATAAATAGCATGGAAAACGTGCCGGCTTCCGCAAAGGCTGTTCCACCCGTTTCTTCCAAAACGATCGCTTCTGCCAGGAGCAGTTGGCCAGACTATGCTAAGGGTATGGCCATGATATTCCTGGTGCTGGGGCATGTACGTACCGGCTTTGAAAAGGTACAGTACCAGGGGCAACCATTGGGCGTAAGCCAGGTAATGGAAATGATATCTCAGGTTTTGTACCTGGCCAATGTGCCCCTGTTCTTTGTAATATCGGGATTGTACCTGCGCAACAGCCTGATGAAAAGAGGCGCCCCCCATTTTATTGGCAATAAATTCAATACCATATTATATCCCTACCTGGTATGGGGTACCATACAATTGGCTTTTCAGTATGTGGGTTACCGCCTGCATATGAGTAATACGCCGCGTCAGGCAACAGATTGGTTCAACCTGCTGTATAATCCACGCCCGCTCGACCAGTTCTGGTTTTTGTATGTATTATTTTTCATATCCGTATTTTACTCCCTGCTAGTGTATTATGCCCGTCTGACCAAAACCGCACTGCTGATCATTGCTACGTTGGCTTATATCGCCTACTACTATCTGCCCGACCAGTTTTTCATCCTGGGCATCAAACAGATCACCAAGTTCTTTTTTTACCTGGTGCTGGGCGATATCGCATCGCGGTGGTTGCTGGATGAAGCGAATGTGAAACGGTTCTCTGCCGTTTGGGTCATAATGCTCATTTTGCTGGCCTTTACTGGTGTTAAATTGGCCATGCAGGGTGAAGCGGAGAACAATTTTTTCTCTCTGCAAAACCTTTTGGTGCTGCTGGCAATTTTTATTGGTATGAGCTTTACCATCAGCCTGTCGTATCTGTTACAGCGTTTAAAAGCAACCCGCTGGTTATCGGTGGTGGGAAAAAACACCATGTACATTTATTGTATGCACATTATTATTGCCGGCATCAGCCGGGCGCTGTTATTAAAGGCCACGAATTACCAATATCCTAATAGCTGCATTATTATTGTTACCATAATAAGTGTGGGGCTGCCCATTGCGCTGATACCGGTTTTTCAACGCTGGGGCTTTTGGTTTTTGTTCAGCCCGGTACGGCCGGAAAACAAAACAGCGAAACCGCTGGTATAACTTACTTTGTATCGCCGATCAGATCTTCGATATACAATAACTTTGTATGCGGCGTTTTAAGGAATGATTTTTTTGCCTTTTTCATTTTTAGTAAACCAATCACCTGGCGAAATACAAAGCCCGGCAGGAATAGCATGGTTTTGAGGTAACGCAGGTCCCTGCTTTTCAGCAATACTATGCCGGCAAACGACAATACAAAGGAAGTCAACACACCCAGACCGATATAAAAGGCCAACGGTTCGATAAAGAAATTGATGGCGGTAAACAGGAAGGCTGCTCCCAACACAATGAATAATGGCGGGCGCAGCAGTATAAATCCGAAATAAATAAGATTGATATCGAAATTTATCAGGCCTTTGGTAAAGATAACCCAGCTTTCCCTGAAGTATTTGAAATAGGATTGTATCCAGCGGGCGCGCTGGTTTTCCAGTGTTTTGCCCGAAGTCACTTTTTCGTCGTACAGGATGGCATCGGGTGCAAAGGCAATACGCGGTACGCTCAACATGAGGTGGGCCTGCAGTTTTTTATCAAATCCGCCCAGCCCATCGCGGTACTGGATGCCTTCATACAATTCGCTGTCGAAAGCAATGCCCGAACCCCAGATATGCGAGGAGAGTCCCAGCCGCATCTTGGCTTCACGATCGATGAAGAAGCTGATCATATCGCCAATGGCATCCATCCTGGCATAGTTGGTATCGGTATTCTTGGGTTTGAAATCGGCCTGTACAACCCGGTATCCTTTGCGAAAATGATTATTGATCACTTCCAGGAAGCGGGGATGAATGAGGTTGTCTACATCAAATATAATGATAGCATCGTGCTTTTTACGGAAATGCTGAATGCCGTAATGAATAGATTTTGTTTTGGCATTCAAAGCCGGATCAGGTTTGAGGACAATCACCCGTGGATCATCGAACACCAGCCTGGAAGTATCGCAATCATCGGCTACCACGTAAATATAAAAGTGTTTATAGGTTTGTTTCAGAATGGAATCAACAAGAGGAAAAACAAATTCCACCTCCTGGTGGGCGGTGATGATGATGCCGTACTCGAAGTTTTTATCGGTAATAAAAGGCTTACGGTCGTAGGGCCGTTTTATGCCCAGCATGCGAATGATCAGGTAACTGCTTAAAGACCAGAAAGGCACCAGTAGATAAATGGCCACAACGATCTCAACGATCACAAACAACACATAAAGAGCCTGTAACACGGATTGCATACTGGTTAATTTATTGAGGGTTTAAGCTTCCTGGACTTTTTTCCTTACTGCCTTTTCCCACAGTACCGACTGGTTTCCTTTCAAAAACCGGAAAAAGCCCAGGTACAAAGATAAGTTGATAAAGAAGAAGTAATAGGGGAAGTAAAGTATTTTCACCTTTATACCCCTGAGCGAAAACAGCCATCCGGCCAGTACAGCACCATAAAAAGCCAGTTGGCCGGCAAAGATCAATTGGTATATAATGACCGGGTATTCATTCAGCAGCAGGATATTGCTTATAAAAAGCAGCGGTAACAGCAGGGGGCAAAGTGTCCACCGCAGCACCCGGTGCGATACATACTGGAAGGTAAGCATTGGGTGTTTGAATACGTTTAGCAAGCCTTTTAGCATGAGCATGGACTGGAATGCGCCAGCGCTGATACGTATTTTTCTTTTTCTTTCTTCCTTCAGGTTGGCCGAAGCCGTTTCCATGGCATAAGCCTGTTTTTCATATGCCACCCGGTAACCACGGGCACAAATACGCAGGGAAATAATAAAATCGTCGAGCAATACATTTTCACCCGGGAATTCATACAATTCAGTACGTACAGAGAACAATTCGCCCGCTGCGCCCACCACGGTATACAGGTTTGAATCCAGTTGTTTGAGCGTGGATTCATATTTCCAGTATAAGCCTTCTCCGGCGCCCGATACCCCGGCATTACCCAGTTGCATGATCTTTTTTTCACCGGCTACACCGCCCACCTTTTTATCGGCATAATGCCGTACAATATTTTTTATCGCATCGGTATTCAGATAAGTATTGGCATCACAATAAATAACAAAAGGGGTATTTACAAAGCCCATGGCCCGGTGCATGGCGGCAATCTTGCCACTGCGGCCCGGCTGATGCAACAATCGAATGGAGGGGTAGCGGGCTACGATCTCCGGTGTTTTATCGGTTGACCCATCGGTTATGATGATAATCTTTAATTTATCGGAAGGGTAATCAAGCGCCAGAGTGTTCTTTATCTTATCTTCAATAAAATCGGCTTCATTATAAGCGGCAATAATTATGGTAACAGGAGGTTGAAAGGCAGCATCCTGTTGCCTGACGTTTTTGGCGTTAAATAGCTTTTTTATAGTCACTAACACCAATAGTAACAGCCCATATCCCACATAACTATAAATAATTATTACTAAGCTGAAGTAAAATATAAACTTAATTGCCATTTTTATTTGAGATAGGGTAGAGTCGAATTTATAAAAGCATATTACTTTTGATTCCAGGGTAAAAATACTATAATGTGCGGGATTTACTAGTGATTGCGTATGAATGGCAATATCTATTTTACAATTGCAATTTTTTAGCTGTTTACACGTTACCTCATTACCATTGATTGATGCATGGGGAAAGTTTAGGATTTTTATCCATAGTTTTCCACATAATATATTAACAGTTTTTTTGGTATAGCTTTTGAGACTTTTTTGCTCGTCCTTTAGTTCAAACTGATTAGCTAGCATGAGTCTCAAAATCCAAAAATTCCAGGCTAAAGCTATTATATCCAGTATATGTATTCATACTATATATAGCTGTGCAGATGTAAAGTTCCAAAATCCAAACTTTGAAAACTATGAAAAACTACTATCCTCAAACACGTAGCTTTTGTGTAGCGTGCGTTCTTTTACTTCTTTCCCTCAAAGGCCTCGCCCAATACCCGGTACAAACGCCTGTAAAAACGCCCATCAATTCTTTTATACAAGGTTACTACGAATGGCTACCCCCCGACTATGCAACTAACACTTCCCGTAAATATCCTCTGCTGATTTTTATTCATGGCATCGGAGAACTAGGTAATGGTAATTCAGATTTGCCTAAAGTGCTGGTGAACGGTCCACCTAAATTGATCCAACAACAAAAGTTCCCTACGAGTTTTACTGTAAACGGGCAAGAGTTTTCCTTTATTGTAATTTCCCCGCAGTTTACCGCCAATATCAAAAATACCGGTGTTTTTAACTCACTTATCACCACGCTGAAACAGAAATACCGTGTAGACGAAAACCGCATCTATCTCACCGGATTGAGCATGGGTGGCGGTTTATCGTGGTGGTATTCTTCATTTAGTAAAGACCATGCCGATGGACTGGCGGCCATGGCCGTTGTTTGTGGTAATATGGATGCCACCAGCAGTGGCATAGCCAATATAGCGCTGTCCAACCTGCCGGTAAAGATTTTTCATAATGAAGGCGACCCTACGGTTCCGGTTTCCTGGTCAAGGAACTGGTTCAACGGGCTGAACTCGTTCACGCCCGCCATGTCGCCCAAACCCCGTCTTACAGTCTGGAACTCAAACAGTCATGATGCCTGGTCTAAAGCATACGATCCCAACTATAAGGAAGACAACCAGAATGTATACGAATGGATGCTGAACTATTCCCGGGGCAAGGTTACAGCACCCGTGAATACGCCGCCCACGGTATCGGCCGGTACCGACCAAACCATTACCTTACCAACTAACGAGGTAACCCTCAATGGCACTGCCACCGATGCCGATGGCACCATTGCCAATATGGTATGGACCAAAGTGTCGGGCCCGGATAACTATACGATTACCAGTCCCAACAGCAATAAAACCACTGTAACCGGGCTTACGGCTGGTACCTACACATTTCAATTCAGCGCCACAGATAATGCCGGCGCCACCAGTAGAGATGAAGTGGTAGTTACTGTTAAACAGGCCGCTAACCAACCAGCCTGTAAAGCTGATGCTGGTCCCGATCAAATTATTGAAAGGGGAGAATCGGCTGTATTGGATGGTACAGGTTCCATTGGTTCCAATCTTACTTATTCCTGGAAATTGCTGACAGCTGTTACTTATCCCTGTTTTTCGAACATGAAAAACACCGATAAACCCAAGGCCGATGCCATTATACTGCCTTTTGTAGATGGGGGGTATAAATACGAACTTACGGTTAGTAATGGTGCGGGCTGTGTTAGTAAAGATACCACGGTAGTGAAAGTCAACTGGGGCAAAATGCCTCCCCAGTCGCCCGATCCACAGGGATGGCATGTAGCCACAGCAACTGATGTGGCCAGGATACCCACTGCCCGTATAGGCGACCTGATTGTAGAAGGTGCCAACAATGGCCCGGGAAATGGCGGCAGACTGGATATAACCATACTGAACCAGGGCGCCATCAATCTCAAACCCGGCCAGAAGATATTGATACGCGGAGGCCGTTACCGCACCATCCGCCTGAACTTTAACCCGGGCACAGTAAGGGGCACCAAAGACAACCCGGTGATCATTACCAATTTCGATGGACAGGTGGAATGTACTTCCATGAGCCTGGCCAATGCTGTAGGCGTAAAACTCACCGGTCGGTATGTACCCGGTGTTTCCGGCGATGTCAACTATCAAGGGCATGAGAACGGTGCTTATGCATTCAGCCGTGGTAAATATGGTATCTTTTCTAATTCTACCTGGACCTCGCTGGGCTCTGCCGGTTTACGCGTTATGGGACCCGATACTGACAGTATTGAAGTGGAGTTCATGGAAATTGCCAACGGGCATTTCACCGGTATGATGATCAAGGAAGACGGTGGTACCAAAGACTATAACGACATCTATATTCATGATGTATATATTCACGATATTCATGGCGAAGGTGTATACCTGGGCAGTACCGGCACCGATCCCCAGCACCAGTTAAACAAACTGCGTTTCGAGAATGTGCGAATCATCAATGCCGGTAATGAAATATTCCAGTTCAATAATGTGGGTTATGGATCTGTTGTGCAAAACAACGTATTCATTAATTCGGCCAATAACAGGAGGAGTACTTTTGCCAATTACCAGGATAATGGCGCCCAGCTTGCTTACAGAAGTGGTTACCAGCAGTTTCGTAATAATATCATGCTGGGAACAGGTAACTGTGCATTCAATTCCTTTATCGGTTCCAAAACCGGGCAACCTACACCCAACGATACCATATATGTATGTAATAACCTTGTAAAATATGGATCGGGTGCTTTGGGTGGGTATTTCACCTCCTCTAACGCCCTGCCGACCACCATCGTGAAGATGGACAGCAACTATTTTGGTGGATTTGAGTTTACAGCCGACGAAATATTCTCCGATTCACGTGGCGTGAACACCAACACGCTCATAAGGATTGCCAACGGATTGCAGGTGGTTTTCCGGGATAACAAGAGTGATGGCACGAAAAGTGTAATGACTTCGGGCGCCCGGATGACCGCTAATAACCAGGTAACCGCTATCAACAATCCCAACTTTGTGAACAGTGGCTGGCCGGCCAATTTCGATTATGCCAAACTAACCAGCTGGGGTGACTATATTTTTAATACCTGGAAAGATGAGATGGCCAACCAGTACGGCGTTAAATTCAATCAACCGATTGTATTCAACGCCGGTGATTATGTAACTTTCCTTAGTAAAACCTATAGAAGCAAGGTTTCCAATAACCATGGCCATGTGCCCAGGGGTAAAACAGATGAATATTGGGAACTGATCACCTGGTCAGATGGTGCTAGCACCTATACTTATCCGCCCGATGACTACCGCCTGATAGACGGCGATGAATACAAGAAACGCAATATTGGTTTATTAAGCGCGCCCGTACAGCCGGTGCCCAATAATCCACCGGTTGCCGATGCCGGAATAGACAGGGAAGTAATCCTGCCTGTGGATACCCTGATGCTGGAGGGAAAAGGTACAGATACAGATGGCTCCATTACTACCTATCAATGGACGAAGATTGAAGGTCCCGATGACCTTACCATCACCAACGGCAGTACATCAACCGCCATCTTATCTGATTTGAAAGAAGGTGTATACAAACTGGAACTGCTGGTGGTCGATGACAAGGGTGCATCGGCTACAGATACTGTGATATTAAAAGTATATCCCAGCAACCTGCCGCCGGTTGCCAATGCCGGGGCCGACAGAACCGTCAAACTACCCGTAGATACCCTATTACTGGTGGGCAGTGGTTCAGATAAAGATGGCAGCGTGGCCGGTTATGAATGGACAAAGATCTCGGGCCCCGATAATTATGAACTCACCAACTCTACTTCCGACACTGCCACGGTTTCGAACCTGGAAGAGGGGGTGTATGAATTTGAGTTGGTAGTGATTGACGATAAGGGCAGAGCAACCAGGGACACCGTAGTGATCACAGTTGTATCGGGTAACCTGCCGCCGGTTGCCAATGCCGGTGCTGACAGAACCATCAAACTGCCTGTAGATACCGTGTTGCTGGCAGGAAGCGGTACCGATAGTGATGGTACGATTATTGGCTATGAGTGGACAAAAATTTCGGGTCCTGATAATTATCAATTATCAAACGCTACTTCAGATACTGCTATCGTTTCGAACCTGGAAGCAGGAGTATATGAATTTGAACTGGTAGTGATCGACAATAAGGGTAAAGCATCCGGAGATACTGTAGTGATCACAGTTCAGTCTGCATCCAATAAAGCCCCCGTTTCAGAGGCCGGTGAAGACATTCATATCACCCTGCCCAATAACAGCACCACGTTGAAGGGACAGGGAAGTGATGAAGACGGGACAATCACCAGCTTTAAGTGGACCTGGATATCAGGACCCACTACCTACAACCTGGTTGATAGCGAGAACGACACCACTGAGTTGACCAACCTGGTTGAGGGTGAATATGTATTTGAACTGACCGTTACCGATGATAAAGGCGCCCAGGCAAAAGACCGTGTGAAGGTAGTGGTGGCACAAAGCCCTACGGTACCCAATGTGGCGCCCATCGCCAATGCCGGTGACCCCATTACCATCACCCTGCCGCAAAACAGTACCAACCTCACCGGTACTGGCACCGATACCGATGGCCAAATTGTTAGTTATTTGTGGAGAAGGGTAAGCGGACCAACATCGCACAAGTTCGCAAATGCCAATGCCGCCAGCACCGAGGTAAGCCTGCTTACCCAGGGTACCTACCAGTTTGAGCTGACTGTGAAAGACGACAAAGGCGCTACCGGTAAAGACACAGTAACCGTGACTGTAAACCCTGCGCCTAATAAAGCGCCCACCGCCAATGCCGGTACGCCCATCACCATCACGCTTCCAAAAAACAACACCATGTTGAATGGCAGCGGTACCGATAGCGATGGCACCATTACGGGTTACCTGTGGAAGAAGATCAGTGGACCTGCATCGTACCAGATAGCCAGCCCTAACCAGGCCAGCACCGAAGTAACCGGATTGACCGCAGGCACCTACCAGTTCGAACTGACTGTAACCGATAATAATGGTGCTACCGGAAAGGCAACAGTAACCGTAACGGTAAACCCTGCGCCGAATAAAGCGCCTACCGCCAATGCTGGTACGGATATTACCATCACCTTACCGAAAAACAGCACCACGCTGAATGGTAGTGGTACCGATAGCGATGGAACTATTACCGGTTACCTTTGGAAAAAGGTCAGCGGGCCAGCATCGTTCCGTATAGGCAGCCCCAACCAGGCCAGCACAACAGTTAGTGAACTGGTTGAAGGCACCTACCAGTTTGAGCTGACCGTAACCGATAATAAAGGCGCTACCGGAAAGGCCACTGTAAATGTGATTGTGAACCCTGCGCCCAATAAACCACCTACCGCCAATGCAGGTACCGACATTGTGATTATGCTGCCCAATACCAGCGCTCCACTGGATGGTAAAGGAACCGACCCCGATGGTACGATTACCAAATACCAGTGGAAGAAGATCAGCGGACCGGCAAGCTATAAGATTGGTAACCCCAATGCAGCCAAAACACCCGTAACCGATTTGGTTGAAGGCGTATATGAGTTTGAGCTTACCGTAACCGATAACAAGGGCGCCACAGCCAGCGATGTGGTGAAAGTGACTGTGCAAAAACATGCCAACAAAGCGCCGGTGGCCAATGCAGGACGCGATACCACCTTAAGATATCCAGCCAACTCCATTATGCTGGATGGTTCCGGATCCTATGATACAGATGGCCAGATTGTTTCGTATAAATGGAAAAAGATATCCGGACCGAACCTCTTTGTAATATTGAATGAGAATACAGCCCGCCCATCCTTGTCGTCGATGGCAGCCGGTACCTATGTCATGGAACTGGCCGTTACAGACAACGAGAATGTGACCGCCACTGACCGGGTGACCATTGTGGTGGATGGCAAGATACCTGATAACAAGGTGCCCAAAGCCAATGCCGGTAGCAACCAGGTGATCAACCTGCCGGTAGATTCGGCCCAACTGGATGGTTCTGCATCTTCCGATGAAGACGGCTATATTCAGTCGTATCAATGGAAACAAAAATCTGGTCCGTCTACAGCTGCCTTCGATGATGCTACTGCAGTGAGTCCCATGGTATATGGATTGGTAGCAGGCGAGTATGTATTTGAATTGATCGTAAAAGATAATAAAGGCACCACCTCTACTGCTACTGTTACCATCAAAGTAGTGAAGGTAGGTTCGCCCCATTCGAACGATGCACTGAAATTATGGCCAGTACCGGCCGATGTGATCCTGAACTTCAAATATGAAGGAAACGTGGACAATAAACCGCTAATGGTGATTGTGCATGATGCCAGAGGTGTGCAGGTATTTACGAAGAAAGTAGGTGGCTCATTGAACTCGGTTCAGGGAACCATAGATGTGAAGTTGTTACGGAGCGGCGAGTACTACCTGTCGTTAAGAACAGAAGATGGAACGATAGCGTTGGTGAAGAAGTTTGTAGTGGTACGCTAAAATAAGTGAAAAAATTCAGGCCGTCTCATTTTTGAGACGGCCTGAATTTTATTACCTTTTCAATATATAATATCCATTAATAACTGCTTCGGTTGTATATTCATCGAATGATGCATCCAGGTATTTGACCTCCTTTTGTTTGGATACTACATATTTGATCTTTCCTTCCTTCTTAAGTTTGTAGAATTCAGTATAATCAAATACCAGTTTCTGACTAATGATATCCTTTTGTGGAAACAACCCCTTGTCATAAAAAATACCGGTCATAAAGCTGGTCCTGGCAGGCATTTCTATAAATACATATTCGCCATTAGCAGGCGGGTCGTTTTCCGATATATATCGGTACACATCATATTCCTTATTATAAACCGTGGACTGGAATTTGGTTTTTGAATTGATTGGTATCAATACATCGGGGCGCATGGTGAGCGCAGTTATCAGTAACAGAAAGGAGATGACCAGCATAGCCGGGGGCATAGATATCCTGTCTTTTATGAAATAAAAACCAATCAATGCCAGTGCACCACTTTCTGCAAAATAAGAGGGGGTTGAACCGTCCTTGGTACTGGTTAACAAGGCAAAGCTGAATAATGCCAACACCGACCAGGCCAGGAAAGATTCTGTTTTTACGTTGGAACGTATCAGCAGCAATACCGTATACAATGAAGTCGTAGTGAGCACAAAACCCGGAACCGAACAAAAATAGGCCAGGATGATATGGTGCCAGAACAGGGAGAGGTTGATGCTGTTATCCAGTCCCCGAACGGCATTCAGGTAAAATACCTCCAGGTCAGGCTTTCCGAATATAAAAATAAAGAAGACCAGGGTGGCCGCCATCATCAAACCGAATATTACTGTACCCTTAAAGCTTCTGACAATAAAAAGATGATAGCCCAATAACAGCATAGGCAATATAATACCTGATTGTTTGGAGAAAATGCTGAATACTGCCGTAATGGCTGTCAGGGCAAAGCCGGCATAAGAAATGGCGCCCTTTTTTTTCTTCAAGTAATCGAGATATAAAAACACCGTCAGCAATACGGAGAAATTATACAGGCTATCGGGTCTTGAAAAAGCCTGTGTTTGCAGGGTGAGAAAACCCAGCATAAAAAATAATATGCCTGTTTTTTTAGGTGTATTGAAAATATGCACGGCTATTACACCTATCAGGCCGCAGAACAGGAAATTAAAGAACAGTGAACAAATGCGGCTGATGGTATATATGGATATCAGGTCATGCGCCTGAACAGATGTTAAACGACACAGGCCATAGATGATATAATAATATATCGGCGAGTACTGCGTAATGCTAAAGGGCGGTTGTTCCGGGTGCTGGTACAAAGGCCTTCGTTGCAGCATTTGCTGAATACTATAGATCACATTATTCTCCACTGTACCAAAGGGATCAGGACCTACCACAAAAATGGCGGCAAGCCGTACCAAAAGATAGCATGCAAAGGCAATCCCGGTACTGATAAACAGGATGTTGTAGGCGCGGGGAGTACTCAACTGCAGTGTTTTACTAAGATAACGGGGCTTTAAAGATGGCTTCATTCTATAACGCTTGGTTCATTTACCTGGTCAACTATTTTATAAATTTCTTTCTGTTTCAGATCATTTTTCTGAAGGATGTTCAGCAGCAACACGCCCAGTACAAAAAAGCCCATCGACAACATGGCCGTAGTAAAAAGGCTGCTGGTGAGAGTACTGGCCCAACCTAATATGGCATTGTTGGTGAACAACTTTTGATAAATAATGTATAGTATCAGCCCAAATATACCAATGGCCAGTATAACAAATAATTTCAGGAAAAGCATGAGCAAATCCTCAGCATATACCACAAACGATTTAAAGGCGTGGTACACCAGACTTTCCACATTCATTTTTGAACTGCCGCCTAAACGTTTCCGGCGGTCTGCCACAATATGGGCCGAGCTGGCTTTCAGCTTCGACAGGTTGGCTGCAAAATGAATAAACGAGCTGTCTACCAGGTTAAATACCACCTTTCTATTGATCATACCGAAATTGCCGATCTTCATGCTTTTGCGGGTGATCAGTTTGAACAGTTTTTTATAGAATGTGTACAGTGTTCTGAAAAGCAGGTTTTCGCTTCTTTTTCCCCTGATCACATGTACGATATCGTAACCTTTTACCTGGATGAGTTCCCTGATCACATTGGGATCGTCTTCACCATCGCCATCCATCACAATTACATAATCGAAATGGCGTTTGCTGGCATACAGCAAACCCTGGTAAATAGCGCCCTGGTGGCCTACATTATAGTTGAGTGATAATACCGTGAGTTTATTCCTGTTGGAATGAAAATTGGCCTGGTATTCTTTCAGCATGTAAAGGGTATCATCGGTTGAGGCATCGTTCACCACTATGCATTCAAAAGATTCGTCGATGGTGTTGAGCACACTCTCTACTTCTGAAACAAAACGGATAATAGTATTGTTTTCATTAAAGCAGGGAATAATGATCCCGTACCGAATTTTAGTTTTCAAGAAATTTAGTTTTTAGGGTTAATTGTTGGTTGTTAAGGTCAGCTGGTTCTTGCTTAATGATTTTTACGCATTATCGTTATGGTTTCTGTTCTTCCGGCAATGCATTCGTGGAGGATATTGTGTGTGACAGGTTGATTGAACCTGGTGGCTATTTGCGGTTTTTTGATTGGAATATTGAGGGCTGGTACCATAAAAGTACGCAGAAGTTTTGATTGATACCAGTGTCCGCCCGAAATTTAATAACAGCGGCGTTCAGGGCCCGTGTTGCTTCGTGTTTTGTATGTTTAGCCTGGGCAAATGCTTACGCTGCACGGTATAAAAGGGAGGCTGTATCCGTAACGATACAGCCTCTTTGGTTTCTATTAGGTTTTTATTTAATTTTTTACAAACCGGCCGCTGAATATACGGCTCTTGTTGTCGAATACGCTGATGGTATAAATACCTGCCGGCAGGCTCATTACATCTACATTATTCATACCTTGATGTAAACGTATTTCTTTCAGTACCGCACCATTGAAGCCGATAAGAATGGCCCTGGTATCGGTGAGCTCACTTTCTATTTTCAGTACACCGTTTTGAACCGGGTTGGTACGGATAGATACGGCAGCACTGCTGTTATCGCCCATTTTAATAGTGCGCACTACCGAGTATTCCGACTTGCCATCGAAGTCTACTTCCAGTATGCGGTAGAAGTTTCTTCCGTTATGTGCCGGGTTGATATGTTCAAACGCATAGGAGTTGGTGACGCTGCTGTTACCCACGGCGTTTACCTGGCCAATGGCGGTGTATTTTTGTCCGTCGGTGGAGTGTTCTACAATGAAATGTGATACGTTTATTTCCTGTAGTGTAGTCCAGTTCAGGGCTATATTACCATTGTGCTGGCGGGCTGTGAAGGAGCCCCAGGTAACGGGGAGGGCGGAGAGTTTTTCGATAGTGATGGATAAACCATCAGGACTGATCACCGGGTCGCTATAGTTAGCAGGCTTGTTTACCGTCAGAAAGCTACCGGTAAAGGTTGGGAAAATGGTATTCATCACCTGCATTATGGTATACTGGCCTACGGGGGCAGTGGGGTTATCGAATATGTTAAGGGTCATGTTCGATATATCCACGGCTGCGCTGCCTTCCACATTAATCCTATCGTGGCCGGTACCAGGTGTAGTTGAACTGACCATCTGTAAATTAAGTGTAACGGCCTTTCCTGTGATCAACGTTGGATTTACTGTTATAAGACCGGGGCCGTCGTTGCCCGGCGCAAGAGTGCCAGTATTGTTTAATATAGGCGCGGGTGGACCAACATTGACAAAAATCGTTCCCTGACCGCCGATAGTGCCGGTATTGTTAAAAATTACAGTATTCGTTAGGTTGATAGCCGAGCCCGATACATTGCCATACATTAGACCGGTAGCATTATTATTGAATGTGCCTGCGTTTAATATTCTGGCGCCGGCTAATGCTGTTCCGGGATAAATCAAGGTGCCGTTGTTGTTGAATGTAGAGCCGCTTAACACGATAAAGCCGTCCAGCCAGTTAATGGTACCGTTGTTGGTATAAATGCTATTGGTGATAGTGGCATCACCACTGAACTCCCCATATCCTTCATTTACAGCCGATACCTGCAGGTTGGCGTTGTTTCTCACAAACAACCAGCCGGAGCTGCTGGCTCTGATGGTGCCATTGCCATTAATAATTGTGGAATTTCCCAGGTATAACCTGCCATTTGCAATAATATCATCTCCTCCGGCTTCATCGTTTACGGTAATGGTAACCAAATATGTCCCCACTTTAGCACCCTCTTCAATAACGACCTGGTCAAGGGTTATGTTTGTACCGGTAATTCCCAGGCTATCTGCGGAAGCGATACCGTCCACATTACGAATAGTTATGGTGCCATCTGCAGCGGTAGGGTAATGGGTGGCATCTACCCAGTTGGTGCCATCAAAAGTTTCCCAGTTGCCTACAGTAAACCAATTGTTATTTGTTAAAGTTGTTTTGGTACGGTAATCGCCCGCTAGTTGTGCATTTGCGTTTTCAACAGTAAGGGTCAGCGTAAGCACATACGCTAGAAAAGTAATGTTTCTTTTCATGCATTTAAAAATTATAAGTGTTTGACTTACAATAGGTAATTGGACGTGGAAACAGAGTGGAATTACAATAAGATATTGCGTGTGTGGAATTAAATAAGATATTGCTAACGAAAAGAATGAGGAAGATTGAATTGAATAAGCACACGATCTGTTACACGCAAAAATAATACAAAATTTAAGATTTCAAAATTCTCGTGATTTATTATCTAAACGGTTTATAAAAAGGTCGGGTTGCCAGGGAAAGCATCGGTAAATCGCCCCGGGTATCACCATAAGCCAATATCTCTGAATAATTATCCAGTGCATATCGCTCCTTGATACGCCTTACTTTCTCCATTCCATGACAGTTATATTCAAAAATCTTTCCGGTCAGCCGGTCATCAGTGACCTCAAGACGGGTGGCAACCAGTTGCAGTTGCATGCTATTGGTCCAGGGCTTGATCCAGTTTTCAGGCGAAGCCGAAACAATCACCACTTCAACGCCTGCCTGTAGCAGCTTATTGATCTCTATGATGGCCTTTGGCCGCAATAGAGATGGTAAACGTTCTGATACAAATCGCTCACACAAGTCCTGGAAACTGGTCAGTGGTGTACCCATAAAAAAGTATGCCAGCACTTTTTCCTTGGCTTTTTGATTGCTAATTACATGCAACTTATAGGCCAGGAGGTAGGGGAGGTTGATAAAAAATCCTGTATAAAATGAAAAAACGCCTTTGCTGAATTTGATAAATTCCAGCAGCGTATCCTTCGTGGTGATGGTGCCATCAAAATCAAAAAAGGCGATCTTTTTCACAACTTCATTTTTTTGAAGATGAACTCCGGTATCATTTTAATGATGAGCATAATATAACGCCATATCCATTTTACATACAACACATTTTTGCGACCTTTGATGGCCCTTATGATGGCTATGGCCACCTGGTCGGGCGTAGCGGTGAGCAGGGGAGGCAGCTTCAGATCTTCGGTCATTTTGGTATAAACAAAACCGGGCTGTACGCTTAATACATGTACATTGTAAGGATGTAAAAAATTGCGTAAACCACTCAGGTAGGCGGTAAAACCGGCCTTGGCGCTGCCATATAAATAGTTGCTTTGCCTGCCGCGTTCGCCGGCCACCGAGCTGATTCCCACAATAGTGCCCTGGCGTCTTTTAGCATAGTCTTCGGCCACAATATTCAGTATGGAAACAGCTCCTGTATAATTGCTGTGAATGATTCTGCTGGTCTCCTGCCAGTTGGTTTGCGCCAGCGGATGATTGCCCAGGTAACCAAATACCGAAATAGTAATATCGGGTTTAACTTCTAACTGATTGTAAAAAGAGCGGTGGCTGTCGAAATCCAGGGCATCGAATGTATATGCTTTTGCATCGGCACCATAGCGTATCTGCAAATCGTTTTGCAGAGCCTGCAGGGCAGGCAGGTTTCTTCCTGCCAGTTGCACCTGGTATTTTTCCTTTGCAAAATGCCTTGCCAAAGCAATGGCCATATCGGAGCCAGCTCCAAGAATTAAAACTGTTGGCATGAATAGTTATTTATGATCGGTCAGCAGCAATCTGTCAGACAGCAAAGAGGTAAATTGACCTTCGCCGTTATATTGTTTGAGGATATCGGAAAAACGATGCACGTTGGGATAGCTTGTCCAGAATACATCCTTTTTCATACGGGCGTCTTTCGAGAGGTAAATGCGTCCGCCGTATTGCAACACCAGGGCATCCAGTTCGTCGAGGAATTCAAATAAACCCTTACGCACGGGGAAATCCAGCGCCAGGGTATATCCTTCCATGGGAAAAGAGATCAGGCTGTCCTGTGTTCCAAATACTTTCAGCACGGCCAGGAATGAGCCCAGGCCCTTATCACTGATGCGTTTTAGAATGGCCACCAGTCCTTCTTTTTTATCAAGCGGCAATACAAACTGGTATTGTACAAAACCAGCCTTGCCATAACCCCGGTTCCAGTGCAGGAAGGCATCCAGGGGATAAAAGAAGGGTTCATAAGAAACCACATTATCTATTTGTTTCTTCAGGTTCTTGGCATAATACAGCCAGTTGAAGGCCTTTACCGTGAAGGTATTCAATACAAAGGACGGCAGGTTAAAAGGTACCGTCAGCTTCTTTTTTCGAGGCAGTTTCAGTGGCTCTTTTTTCAAATGGGCCGGCAGTTCGTCCGTTTTGGCATGCTCGCCCAGTATGAGAATGCTGCGGCCAAATCCATCGCCTTTTTTCAGGCAATCAATCCAGGCCACACTATAGGTATAGTGCTTGTATTCCTCGAATAAGCGCAGGATTTCTTCCAGGTTTTTGGCCTTTATCTGCCTTTGTTTGATATAAGAGGTCTCTATTTTTTTTAGTCTGAATTTAACGCGGGTGATGATTCCGGTCAACCCCATGCCGCCGCAGGTGGCCCAGAACAGATCGGGTTCCAGGGTGGCCGAGCAGGTAATGGGTCCTTTGGATGTGATTACATCCATATCTACCACCTGATTTGAGAAAGCACCGTCTACATGGTGATTCTTGCCATGTACATCCGATGCCACTGCGCCTCCCACGGTAATGAACTTGGTACCGGGTGTCACCGGCAGGAACCATCCTTTGGGAACGATCACTTCCAGTACCTGGTCGAGTGTAACTCCTGCCTGGCATTCAAAAATACCCTGTTCTGTATCGAAAGCCAGTATCTTATCGTATTTAAGGGTGGAAATATGGTGGCTTCTGTTCAGCGATGCATCGCCATAACAACGTCCATTGCCCCTGGCAATAACAGTGGGATGTTTTTTTAAAAGTTGTTGTAGCTGTTCTTCCTGCGAGAAATAATTTTCTTCTGCAGAGATCACCGGATAATTGCCCCAGTTCGCGATTTGTTTCTTCATTTGTCAAAAACGGTAATGTCTTTTAAATATAAAATCACGTAAAAGCTGATTATCCATAGAACAATGGTGGCCTGAATGAAACGGTCTTTATATAAAATTTTGGTTGGAGATCCTGAACTATTGAGTACAAAGGTAATCTGAAGGTAGCGCATAATACCGGCTATTACAAATAAGGCAGTATAATACAACCGGTGGCCATATTTCTGGTATAACTGGCCAGATACGGAATAATTGATGTACGAAACGATGATGATGGCGCAAACCAGACCCAGCATTACATTCAAAAAATCGAGGGTATAGCCTTTTACAGCTTTACGCATATCCATACCGGTATTCACTTTCAGCAGCACATCGTCCCTTCTTTTGGCAATGGCCATAAAAAGGGCCAGCAGAAAGGTCATGATGATCAGCCATTCGGTGGTATGTACATCGGCCAGTATGGCGCCGCCTTTTACACGTAATACAAAGCCTGATGCCACGATGAGGATATCGACGATCGACACATTTTTGAGCCCAAAGGAATAACCCAGGTTCAGCAGATAATAAATACTTAAAACAAAAAGGTATTTCAGGCTGGAATCCAGGGCAATGCCGATGGCTGTACCGGCTATGAGCAACGCAATACATAACCCCATTGCTATACTTTTTTTAGCAGCGCCCGAAGCCAGTGGGCGGTGCTTTTTTTCGGGATGTTTGCGGTCGTCCTCAATATCCCGGTAGTCATTTAATATATATATGCTGCTGGCCAGGAAGCTGAAAGAAAAGAAACCGCCTACCAGTAACCACAGCTCAGGTGTATTGAATATCTCACCGGCGAAGAAAGAGGGTATGAATAAAAACAGGTTTTTAGCCCAGTCTTTAGGGCGTAAGAGTTTAAGGTAGGCCACTGTTCATCAAAATTAAACACAAGGTACAAACTAAAAAGCAAAAATGCCAGTGGGCTGCTATTTTTTCTACGTTTAATGCGGTTAGGTTGCAAATTATGCAACGAACATCTAATTTTACAACTATTCCTTTAACCCTGTATTGATATGAAAGGTAAAACCCTGAGTGTAGCGGAATTTGTTACAATTATTGTGTTGGCTTCGGTCCCCTTGTTTACCGCATTTCCCTACCGCATCAATATTTTCCTGTCTTGGGAAGGGGCTTACCGGCTCAGCCAGGGGCAATTGCCATACAAGGATTTTGGTACCCCGCTGGGAGGCATGTATTGGGTAATACCTGCCATTTTTTTCAAATTATTCGGCCCCCAGCTCATCACCCTGGTAAAAGCTCAGGTATTTATTAATATCATATCGGGCATTTCATTCCGGGCTATTCTAAAAAACCTCCAATTAAACCCGGGAATACGCTTTGTTTCAGTATTGCTGTTCTGTATCTCTTATTCCTTCTTTAATTTCTGGCCATGGTATAACCATACCGTTATTGTTTATGAACTGGTAGCATTGGCCTTTCTGTTCGCCCATATCAGGCATCAACAGGAAAAAAAGTCATTTTTACATTTGATGGCGGCCGGTTTGTTTACGGTTTTCTCCTTTCTGACCAAGCAGGATGGTGGCGGTATGACCCTGTTAATTTGCTTTGCAATACTGGCCTATACGGGTATAGTTGAAAAAAAGTGGAAGGGCTTGTTGATATATATCAGCAGCTTTGCGCTTATATTCCTGCTCATCATACTACCTTTCATCAATCATGGATTTGGTTATTGGTTCAATCATGGGCAGGCGCCACATACAGCGCGCATATCTGTGCTGGATATAAGCAATGAGTTTTTTGCTGCCTCGCAATGGATCAAGTTTTACCTGTTCCTGATGGTATTGTTCCTGTCTATCAGGTACAAAAGCTGGATGGCATTTTTTAATGACAGGCAAATGGTATTGTTCAGCCTGTTTACACTGGCCATACTGGCCGAAGCAGCCATTTTCCAGGTAACCAGTTATATACCGCCTGATAACAATATCTTCTTTCACAGCTTTGCTATTGCATTCCTGCTTAGGGCAGTACCTGCGCCAACTGCTATTAAATTCGAATCAAAAAAAATGGTTCTGGCCTGTACGGCCGGTGTATTGTTATGGTGGAGCGGGGTATACTGGAAATACATTCAGCGAATTGTAGACAAGGGCGGCCCTGTTCAAACAGTAAGCAAAACGGGTGAGAACATCGTTAATAAGTCAACCTATTTAATCAACAACGATACCCTTGATGTGCCTGTACACAAATGGGTATATAGCAAACTACCTGCTTTCAAAAAGATCAGCATGCCGCCTCAAACGGCTGCAGGCATCGACCGGTTGATGCAAATGGATATAATCAGGAACGGAAAAAACCTCAAAATACTCAACATGTCGGAATTGACGCCTTTGGCGGCGGAAATTCCATACGAACTGGAACAAAATGGGGAATTGCCATTGTGGTATCACCTGGGTGTTGGCATGTTCAACAAACAGGCAGAGATATATGAAAACAGGATTAAAAATAATTTTTACGATCTGGTGCTGTTTGAATATATGCCCAGGAACAATAACTTTTATCCCTTCAGGGTTCGTGATACCTTACGCAATAATTATCAGTTGATAGATTCATTCAATGCGCCTCGTCGTGGAGATGGAGAAAGCTTTATAGAAATTTATGTGCCACGTGCACATTAACTACATGAAACTATTTACTGCTGCATTTAATATCCCAATGGCAACGTATGTCATGGTGCTTTGGCATATTTTTAGCTGCCACTTACCACATTCCGTTACCATATTGCCTTCTCTTGTTCCCTAAAGAAAACCCTATTTACATTACCTCTTATTTTTTGATTCCATGAAAAGTTCTACTATTAAGCGGCGCTTAATGGGCGCATTGTTATTGTTTGCTTTCACTGGTACAACCGCTCTCTCTCAGGTACAAACAGCCAGGTACATTAACATCGGTTCCAATGTGCATGCATTTTATGAGTATTTGCCCCAGGGGTATAGCTCGGGCAGTGGATCCTATCCGCTCATTGTATTCCTGCATGGCCTTGGTGAACTGGGCGCAGGCAATTCTTCTACATTGCCTGCTGTAGCCAATAATGGCCTGCCTCGTCTTATCAGAGACGGGAAGTTTCCTGCCTCATTTACTGTGAATGGCACTACGCATCGTTTTATTGTTATCAGTCCGCAGTTTGTTGCATGGCCCTCAGCAAAAGACATCAGCGATGTAATTGAATATGCCGTAAAAACCTATCGTGTGAACCAGCAACGCATTTATGTTACGGGTTTAAGTATGGGTGGCGGCGGCACCTGGGGTATAGCTTCAGAGGCTGCATATAATAAAAGGCTGGCGGCCATTGTACCGGTATGCGGCGCCCTGTATCCTGCCACAGCCCGAACCAATGTGGTGGCCGATTCCAAAATACCGGCATGGGCTACGCATAATAATGGTGACCCAACAGTTTCGGTAGACTGGACAAACGACTGGATCAGGCTCATCAAGGCCCGCGACCCCAATGCCGATGTAAAGAAGTCGATATTCAACTCCTCATCGCACGATGCCTGGACACATACCTATGATCCCAATTTCAGGGAGAATGGCGTGAATATATATGAGTGGATGCTGCAGCATCAACTGGGCTCGCAACCACCACCACTACAAACACCCAACCAGCCGCCCGTGGCCAATGCAGGCGGTAATAAAACCATTACACTACCCACCAATTCCGTACAGTTAAATGGTTCGGGCAGCGATGTTGATGGCAGGATTGTATCGTATCAATGGACAAAGATTTCAGGGCCGGCCAATGGTGTTATTTCATCTCCCACCGTGGCCAATCCCATTTTATCGCAATTGGTGGCCGGTACCTATGTATACCAGTTGACCGTCACAGACGACAAAGGCGCCAAAGCCAGCAACCAGGCCACCATTAATGTATTGGCGGCTTCCACCACCAATAAACCACCAGTAGCCAATGCCGGCCCCGACCAGGCGCTTACTGCACCCATAATCACCACTACCATCAAGGGCAGCGGTAGCGATCCGGATGGCAGCATTGTGTCGTACCGTTGGGCCAAGATATCGGGTCCTGCCGGGGGGTATGTATCTACTCCCACCAGCGCTACCTCAGCTGTTAATGTATTGAACATAGGCACTTATGTATACGAATTGAAAGTAACCGATAACAAAGGCGCTACTGCAACCGATCGGGTGAATATTGTGGTGAGTTCAGGTACACCCAGCGGTGGCTCCAATTCCAATGCCCATGCAGGCACCAGTCCGCTCAAATATGTGAACGTAAATATTTATGGCGGCGCAGGTGCTTATAATAATACACAATGGAATAACTGGAACGTGGTTACAGCCCCAGGCAACCAGGCCTCCATCAATGTGAGTTCGGGCAACTTCCGGTATTCCGATGGCAGCACCTCAACCATCAGGGCGGTATTGAGCCATAGCCAGCAGATCAGGGACAATGGGCCCAATTATGTTAACGGGCAAATGGCACCGAAAGAAGTATTGCGCTACCTGAGTTATTCTTCCATTAACCGAACATTGCGCATAACCGGTTTGTCAACTGCTAAAAAATACACCATTGACCTGTATTCGAGCCGGAACGCACAGGGATATAATACCACATTCAAAGTAAACGGCGTATCGAAAGTGATCAACACCTATAACAATGCTTCTAGCAAAGCCTCGTTTACAGGTCTCACACCCAATGCAAAAGGTGAGATAGAGGTAGAAATCATCAAGGGCAATACCTGGAATTACCTGAATGGCTTTACCGTGATTGAATCAGGTACAAGCACGGCTTCGGCGCGAGTGGCAGCTTCGTCTACCACATCGGAAGTGGAGTTGGCCGATGAAGGCATCAAAACCAACGGGACCATGGTATTTGAAACCTGGCCCAACCCGGTGATGGACCAATTGCAGGTAAAACTCAGCAACCGGCATACCGGCCAGTTGGTAATAAAGGTATTCGACAGAACCGGTGCCCTGCGACATGAAGTTAGAACCACCAAGAACCAGGAGCTGATGCAGGTAGTGGTACCCTTCGACAAACTGAGTACAGGTACCTATTTTGTACGCTGCACCGTGGGTGATTGGTCAGAAACAAAACAGGTTGTGAAGATCAGGTAACCATATCGGTAAGGTGTCAGAATTAGAACCCCGGCTTTGCAGCCGGGGTTTTTTATTGAGCGTTGTTTCTTCTTGAGCCATCCATGATGCCCTTGCCGGCGGGACCGTTTTTGAAGGTCACATTCCTGAATACCACCGGCTTCATGGTACCAAACTTGTTCACGATAAAAACGGGAAAGCGGTTAAAACCATCGATGGAAATATTTTCGAGGTATAGTTGCAGTGGCGGTAGTTTATAACCGGTGGGGAAATCGTTTACATAAATGCCATCGCCCAGGCGGGATTGCCCTACCTTTTTTAGCTTACCGTTTTTTAAAGTAAGGTTACCGCGTGCAAAAATGATCAGCCCGCCGCCATCGCCGTCTGTTACTTCAAACCCATCAATTATGCCGGTAACATCGCTTTGCAGGGCTATGCCGGAGTTCTGGCCTGGCGTAGCCTGTTTGCCATATCCGTTTACCACCCAGTTTTTCCCCACCAGGTTGGTGGCACGGGTAATTTGAATACCATCCCAGCCACTGTTGACGGAACGGATATTCGTCATGTATATACTGTCTATCAATACGGGAGATAAACCCGCATCGTTGGCGCCGGCAGAATAACCGATATAAAACCCTTCCGTGCTGTTATTGGAAGCAGAGCAGTTTTCGATGCGGATATTCTTCATGGCCGTGGGGTACAGGCTGGCCGCCACTCCTCTTACTGGTGTTACCTTACATTGAATGCCCACGGCATTGTTATCGGCACTGCAATATTCCATGGTGAAATCACTGCAACCCTGGCCCAGTATGATACCCACGCCTGTATTAATGTGCTGGCCATCTACATGAATATGACGCAGCTTGAAATGGGTGGCATTGCCCATGGCAAAGCCATATGCTTTGTATCCCCCGATGCGCCCGGCCGTATCTTCCTGCGTAATGACAATGGGTTTTTCACGTGTGCCGTGAATATTGGTCATTTTAACCGCATTAATTGATATGCCTTTAGGTATGAGCAGGGTATCGCCAGGCTGCAGGTTGATCCTTGATTGTACATCCAGGAAATAAATACCACCATTGTGTACGGGCAAACGGATGGATTTTTGTGCCTGGGCAAAAACGGGCGTTATCATCAATGCCAGCAGGGTGGGGCAAATACGCATCAGGTTTTTTATTTAGGGTCCTAAAATTACAGTAATACCGGTAAAACAAGGTTACTGTTAGTGGCTACATCGTGAAAGATGCAGATGGTACAAGTTTTCTCAAACTAAAGCTTAATTTTAGAAGATTAAAAATAAGTTGAAATTCACACAACATGGCAACGCGCAGGAACTTTTTGCAGTCGTCCATTCTTGGCTCATTGGCTGTGCTGGCGGGTAAAAAACTCCCGGCACAAACCGGCAGGCAACATATGGCTATTAAAAATAATCCCATTGTTGTATCTACCTGGGACTTTGGCATGGCTGCCAATGCAGCTGCCTGGGAGATATTGCAAAAAGGTGGTCGCGCACTGGATGCCGTAGAAGCTGGTGTAAAGGTACCCGAAGCTGATCCTGATAACCCAACCGTGGGTTATGGCGGTTTGCCCGATCGGGATGGCCGTGTTACCCTCGATGCCTGTATTATGGACGAGCATTACAATTGCGGTTCGGTGATGTGTCTGGAACATATTGTGCATGCTGTTTCAGTGGCCCGGCTGGTTATGGAAAAAACACCGCATGTGGTATTGGTAGGTGATGGTGCCTTGCAGTTTGCTTTAGACAATGGCTTTAAAAAAGAAAACCTGCTCACGCCGGAATGTGAACAAAAATGGAAGGAATGGCTCAAAACATCGAAGTATGAGCCTGAGATGAATATCGAAAATGAATTGTACAGGAACAATCCGCCCATGCCCGGCGGACCGAACAACCACGATACCATTGGCATGATAGCCATGGATGCCCATGGCCATTGCAGCGGTGCCTGCACCACCAGTGGTATGGCTTATAAACTGCGTGGTAGGGTGGGGGATTCTCCCATCATTGGCGCCGGTTTGTATGTAGATGACGAAGTGGGCGCGGCCACCTCCACCGGCGTAGGCGAAGAAGTGATACGTATTGTAGGTTCTTTCCTGGTGGTGGAACTGATGCGGCAGGGATGGAAACCCGAAGCCGCCTGTAAAAAAGCCATTGAACGAATCATCAGTCGCAATCCCCGAAAAGCAAAGGCCGTACAGGTAGGTTTTCTGGCACTGAATAAAAAAGGCCAATATGGCGCTTATGCCTTACAGAAGGGATTTACCTATGCCGTAAAAAGCGGTAAGGAAGAAAAAATATATAAAGCAAAGAGTATTTATTAGATCATGCAGTTAGAAGTTTGCGCCTACAATTTCCAATCCTGTATCATAGCCGAAAAGGTGGGAGCCGCACGGGTGGAATTATGCGATAACCCGATGGAGGGCGGCACTACGCCCAGTTATGGCGTTATTAAACGGGTACGTGAAAAAATAAGCATCCAGTTATATTCCATCATTCGTCCGCGTGGATGCGATTTTTTGTATGATGAAGACGATATGGCCATTATCAAAAACGATATTTTACTATGCAAACAACTGGGGTGCGATGGTATTTCAACCGGTGTGCACAAACCCAACGGTGAAATAGATACCGTGCGTTTACAGCGCATGGTGGAATGGGCCTATCCCTTGGGCGTTACCTGCCACCGTGTGTTTGATGCCACACCCGATCCCTTTAAAGCACTGGAAGATATCATTGCCTGCGGTTGTGAACGTATTCTTACCAGCGGACAAAAAGCTACTGCGCCCGAAGGCATGGAACTGCTGAAACAACTGGTGCAAAAAGCTGAAGGACGCATCAGTATCATGCCCGGCGCCGGCGTGCGTTCTGGCAATATACAGCAATTGATGCAGGGCACCGGCGCTACGGAGTTTCATACCTCGGCCCGCACCGGTGCAGATTCTTCTCTGGCGAATGAAGAGGAGTTGTTAAAAATTATATCGGTAATGGTCAGTTCTTCCTGATCTTTACAATGAAGCCTATATGTCCAACAAAGGGAAATACCCGCACGCCGGAACCCATTTCTCCAAAATGTTTGATGGCCCATCCCTGTATGAGTTGCAGGCGCACATTTTTGCTGCCGATGGCGGCGCCAAAATACGGTTCGTAAAATACCGGGTTGTCTTTGAGGGGCTCACCGTTTCTGGTGCCTTCATAAAAAAGGAAATTGGCGCGTAAGCCAATACAGCCGTCAAGGCTGATATTCCGGCCCAGGGGTCTGTCGAACCCGGTGCGTTGCAATTGCAGGAAGCCCCGGTGATAATGCCCGCTCAGTCCCACTTTGTCTTTTTCATTGCTGCCATTTCCATAACCGATGTAAAAATTGGTGACGGCTTTTCTTTCATTGGGGTTGGTTTGAAAGCCGATGGAGATTTCCGATTCACGGCTGGTATATTCGTTGTTTTGTTCGGGCATACCACCTATCCATCCGTTGATATTAACGTTTTGAGTGAGCGCTACGCCGCCGCGTGCCGAAAAGCCTTCTGTTCCAAATCCCATGCCTACCATGCCTTCGCCAGCGCGGCTATAGGCAATGGTATTGCGCCCTGCGGGCAAATAGCTGTAACTGGGTGGTTTACATGAGAAGGCGGCGCTGGCGATAACCAGGGAGAAAACAGTCTTTTTCATGAGGGAAGCGTAATGGTTGGCGGGGAAGATTGAGATATTATTTAAATTAGGCAAGTGTTGGGTTGTAAGGCTGTTACGTGCCTGCTGCCTCCAATTTTGTAATTTTGACCCATGACCAACCGCGAACAAAAATTCATTCAAATGGCCGTCGACCTCTCCCGCGAAGGCATGAACAAAGGCATTGGCGGGCCATTCGGATGCGTAATCGTAAAAGGCGATGAAGTGGTGGGCAAAGGCTGCAACAGCGTGGCCTCCCTCAACGACCCTACGGCCCATGCCGAAGTGATGGCCATCAGGGATGCCTGCCGCCACCTGCAAACCTTTCAGCTTACCGGTTGTGAAGTATTTACTTCCTGCGAACCCTGCCCCATGTGCCTGGGCGCCATTTACTGGGCGCGGCCCGATAAAGTGTATTTCGCAGCCACCCGGCACGATGCGGCCGATGCGGGTTTCGACGATTCTATGATCTATCGCCAACTGGGCTGCGCCATGGAGGAAAGAAAAATAAAAATGGTGCATATCGGTCAGCAGGAGGCAGTAAAAGTATTTGAGGAATGGAAGCAGAAACCCGATAAAGTAGTGTATTAACCCTGTGTTCTTGTAATCACCATATAGGCCAGTATCACGATCAGCAATATAAATACAAGGGCCACATACACCCACATATTATTGTTGATGGTCTTTTGGGTTCTTCTTTCTTTTTTCCTGCTGACATACTGGTGTAATTCCTGATTGAGCTGGTCAACATAACCCTGTATATTTTTTTTGCCGGCCAGTTGCTCCAGCCCTTCCATGGCTTCGTTGGCAAATTCATTATCGATCATCCATTTTTCTACCTCATGTTTTTCCTGGGCGGAGAGTTTACCACTCAGGTAATCCATCAGCTTCTGGTTGTCGATGTCTTTATTGCTATTGGATAATATGTTCAATAAATCGTTATTCATGGTGTGTGCCGGTCACTTCATGGGCCCCCGGTTTTGTGAACGGTTCATTTTTTTTTCGAGCAGTATTTTCAGGTTTCTTTTCCCGTTCTGGATATAGCTTTTCACCTGCATCAGGGTATAACCTGTTTCATCGGCGATCTCCTGGTAGGATTTCTTCTCAAGATAAAACAAAGTTACGCACTGTTTCTGTTCTTCGCTCAGTTCTTCCAGGCTTTCGGCCATTATTTCCAGCTGGCGGTCTTTTTCCAGGTGCGGTTGCAGGCTGCCTTCATCGGGTGGTGTTACAGCCATTTGCTCCTGAATTTCCGCTGGGGATTTCGACTTTCTCCGCAGCTTCATAAGGCAATGGTTTTTGGCCACCATATACAACCACGACCTGAAATATTCCACCCGGTATTTATGCAGTTCGGTAATGGCTTTCAAAAACACCTGTTGTACGCAGTCCCTGGCTTCTTCCTCATTTTTCAGGTATTTCATGCAAACACCCAGTAGTAGTAAGGTATAACGCTGTAATAATAGGCCCAGCCAGTAGTTATCCCTGGTGGAATAAAAGGAGTTCAGTAATTGCTGATCGCTGATATGTGAATTAGGGTCAGGTTTCACTAAGCGAATTTAAGTTATCAAAACCAAGATGCTGAAAGGCTGTTTTTTCACAAGGAAATTATTTTATTTCCGGCCTTTTTTTTACGTCATTTGCTTTCAAATTGCAATTGAGTATGGCTTATGCTGTATGCAGGGTGCCCGTTGCGCCCCTGCGCGCCGAAGCAGCGCATGAAAGCGAAATGAGCAGCCAGTTATTGCTGGCCGAAGCAGGTACGGTGCTGGAAGAAACAAAAGATTTTGTAAGGCTGCAATGCCTGCACGATGGGTATGAAGGCTGGTGCCAGCGCCGCCAGCTGGCCTTTACCAATACCTGGCACCCCGATGCCGGCAACCTGTTACTCACCGCGGGCTGGGTAAATGCCATCACCATTAACGGTATTCCCGCACGGGTGCCCATGGGCGTTCCGGTGCTGAGTACGGACAATGCCCACCAGTTGCAACATACCCTGCGCATTCATTATGGTAACAGTGCTGTATGGGATGCTGCAAAATCCATTCCCACGCCCGAGGCTATGGTTGAAAGGGCCTCTTTATTTCTCAATACTTCCTATATATGGGGCGGCCGTTCGGTGTTTGGCATCGACTGCAGCGGTTTTGTCCAAATGGTGTATCGTTTCTTTAACATTCCCTTATTGCGCGATGCCTGGATGCAGGCAACCCATGGCGAAGTGGTGGGCTTTTTACAGGAGGCCCGTTGTGGCGACCTGGCTTTTTTCGACGATGCCGAAGGGCGTATTACCCATGTGGGGATTTTGCTGAACGATCATGAAATTATTCATGCTTCGGGTAATGTACGTATAGACAGGATAGACAATGCCGGTATCGTAAACACCGATACCGGCCAGCGTACGCATCAATTGCGTATTATTAAAAGATATTTTTAGGAACCCATTTCATCGGCGCTTGGCCCATAACTACCGGGAATAGGTATATCCAGCAGGCGCAGGTATACCCCCAGTTGCGCGCGGTGATGAATGATCTGGCTAAGCGACATGCGTATTACCTCACCCTTGGTACGCACATTCACTATTTTTTCACCAACGCGCATGGTCCAGTTGGGCCGCAAGTCGTCTTCAGTGGCTTTGGCTAATGCATTTCGCCCTGCTTCCACGGAACGTTCGAAAAAATCCATCAGCTCCTGTTTGTTGTTCACCAGCGCCGGCTCATTTTTGGGATCGGCAAAATCCAGTTCATCGGTGGTGAGCGCCAGTTTTACCCAGGAAGGAATTTCGGCCACGTGGGTTACCAGTCGTTGCAGGGTCATGCTTTTGGGGTGGGGTTGCCAGTTGAACCGATCGTCGGGCACACGGCCCAGCATTTTGCGGGTAATTTGTACTTCTGATTCAAATTCCTGTAACAGCATGGGGATGATTGACATAATTCCTGGTTTTTGTTTCAACAAAGAAAATGGCGGTTAGTGACAACCCTATGTCAGCAGCCTGGCTATTTATTTTTCCGGAAAGTTTCCTTATACAATTGCAATCCATCCTCAATAATACTCAAAGCGGTAGCCTTATCGCCAAATTTATCCACCACCACGGTCTTATTCTCCAGGTGTTTGTACTCTTCAAAAAAATGACGCAGCTCGTCGAAGAAATGTTTGGGTATCTCCTCAATATTGTTGTAATGGTTCACGCTGGGGTCGTTGGCCGCCACGGCAATGATCTTGTCGTCGGCATCGCCGCTGTCTACCATCTGCATCACACCAATTACCTTGGCCTGCATCAGGCACAGGGCCTGTACGGGTTGCGAGGTGATCACCAGTATATCCAGGGGGTCCTTGTCTTCACCATAGGTTTGGGGAATGAACCCGTAATTACACGGATAATAGAACGAGGAATAAATGATGCGGTCCAGCTTTAACAAGCCGCTGTCTTTGTCGATTTCATATTTAGCCCTTGAGCCCTGCGGAATTTCTATAACTGCATTTACGATCCGGGGGCATTGCTCGCCCGGCGGCACACCATGCCAGGGATGGGAAACTGTGATCATATGCTATGTTTGATTTAAAAACTATTTAATAAGCCAGATGCCTGCCCAACAGGCCGCTATACCCAATACCACACTACCCAGGGTGTACAGCAGGAAATAGCCTATTTCTCCATTTTTCAGCAAGCTGATATTTTCAAAGGCAAACGATGAAAAGGTGGTAAAGCCACCGCAAAAACCGGTGGTCAGCAATACGCGCCATTGGGGGCTAAGCCATTGTTCCCTGTCGGCCAATGCATAAAATATACCAATCAAAAAACATCCGGCAATGTTTACGATAAAGGTTCCGAACGGAAAATGATGGGGATGCCATTCGTACACATATTTCTGGCAAAGAAAACGTACCATGCTGCCCAGGCCACCGCCTAACCCAACCAGTAACAGGTTCTTCAATAACATACCCTACATTTTAATGACCGATTTCAGATCTACCAGCCACTCGTTGTTACGACGCACCACGCGCAGTACGGTGGTATCGGCCTGGTTACCGGTATGATAGTATCTATACAGGGTGGTAGAATCGTCTACATTGGTAATGGAAACTGGTCTGATGCTGGCGCTCTTGTACCTTGCCTGCGTTTCCTTGTCGAGCTGTTTGTAATTGGCTTTTTGCTTTTCAAACAGCATAAGGTTGGTCGTGTCTTTTAACAGGTATTGTTCGGCCTTCCCATAATTCCCATCCAGGGAGGCCCGAATAAACTCGGTGCCGGCATCCTGGGCGCTCTCAGCTTTTGCTTCTGCTGACGGCTCCTGGCAGGCTACAAGGGCAGTTGCCAGTAAACAGGCTAATAATTTCTTCATGATCAACAAAAATAGGAAATAAGAAATAAGGAATAAGCAATGAAAAAATGAGAAAGCAGGAACCCCACTTTCTCATTTTTTCATTGCTTATTCTTCTGTTCTTTATTTGTTATTGCTTCTCCTTCCATTCCTGCCCGGCCTGAAAATCCCGGTCGTAAGCCTTGATAATGGCTTTTACCAGGCGGTGACGAACCACGTCTTCCTCATCCAGCTCAATATGGGCAATGCCATCGATATTGCGCAATATGCGAACGGCTTTTTCCAGGCCGCTGCGCTGGTTCTTGGGCAGGTCAATCTGCGTGAGGTCGCCGGTAATAATGGCCTTGGCATTAGCGCCTATACGGGTGAGGAACATCTTGATCTGCAGGTCGGTGGCATTTTGCGCCTCGTCCAGGATAATAAAGGCATTATCCAGCGTACGGCCGCGCATATAAGCCAGCGGGGCAATCTCTATCACGCGGGTGCTCATATAATAACCCAGCTTGTCGGCGGGTATCATATCGTCCAGCGCGTCGTACAATGGCCGCAGGTAAGGATCGATCTTTTCCTTGAGGTCGCCCGGCAAAAAGCCCAGGCTTTCACCGGCTTCCACGGCAGGCCGGGTAAGGATGATTTTTTTCACCATCTTGTTTTTGAGGGCGCGTACGGCCAGTGCCACAGCGGTATAGGTTTTACCGGTACCGGCCGGACCAATGGCAAATACCACATCGTTCTTTTCGGCCACCTGCACCAGCTTTTTCTGGTTCACGGTGCGGGCCCGCACGGTTTTACCATTGGGGCCAAATACAAGAATGTCGTTGGGATTGCGGTCAATAAAATGATCCACCGTTTCGGCATCATCGCCACCCAGTATCTGTTCAAAATAGTTTTCGCTCATGTGCCCGTTCCTTTGCAGGTACTGCACAATCAGATCAATTTTTTCTTTGGCGTTTTCAACCTGTTCGGGCGATCCGCTGAGTTTGAGTTGGGTGCCCCTGGAGAGGATCTTGAGCAGGGGGAATTTCTTTTTCAGAATATCTAACTTGCCATTGTTTACACCGAAGAACTCAATAGGGTTAACAGTTTCGAGACTAATGATAGTTTCTGTCAATGCGCATCAATTTAAGTTTCACAAATACAGGACAGGTCCTGTGAACTACTAATCTTCGTCTATTCCAAATATAATGTTTTGAAACAGCATTTTTACAAAGTTACTTATACACAACATGTGGAAAAGCGGTTTGTTTGTAGGGTTTCGTTAAATATGCCACAGAAATTTTGGTGCCAGCCGGGCATGCTTTTTATAACCACATTCAGTAACAGAATTTTATCAGATATTTATAACAGCAACACAGGTTGCCTTAAAACTATCAACTGTATGAGAACGCTCTTAGTCTTGTGCGCAATAATATTTTCCCTGGTGGCTTTTCCCGCTGTCCATCCTGCTCCGGCGCCCAAAGCGGCCGATGTGTTGCTGCCGGCAGGTACTACCAGGTTAAGCCTGCAACAACTGGCTACTATGAAATATGCCGATTTTGCTAAGGTAACCGGACAGAAACAGGGTTTCGGCCAGCACCTCGGGTTCTGGCTTATGCAAAAAAAGCTGCGCCGTTGTATCATGGCCAACGGTACGGTGAATACCGAAAAGCTGAAGGCTGCTTATCGCATAGATCCCGCCAAACCTTTTCACATGGGCGGTTTTTTACTGGGCATTTTATTGGGCATCATAGGTGTACTGATAGCCTATATGATCAACGACGATAAAAAACTCAGTCGCACCCGTTGGGCATGGATTGGTTTTGCCGCATTTATTGCCATACTGTTGCTGCTGATATTGTAATATTGCGCTCATGAAAGTATTGCAATGGGTATGGTTGGCATGCATCTTCGTATCCTGCTCCCGCAAAATAACCGAAACCGGCAAAGCCAGTTATTATGCCGATAAATTCCATGGCCGCCGCACAGCCAGCGGAGAACGTTTTTCGCAACATAAAATGACGGCTGCCCATAAAACACTGCCATTCGGCACCAAAGTAAAGGTGGTGAACCTGAACAATGGGCGCTCCGTTAAAGTAACTATTAACGACCGCGGACCTTTTGTACAGGGGAGGATCATCGATTTATCGAAAAAAGCCGCGCGCAAAATGGGTATGATACAGGCCGGCGTGGCCAATGTGGAGATCAGGTATAAAAAAAAGAAGATATAATAAAAGGGCATGGTGCATGAGGCCATGCCCTTTTATTTTTCCAATAATTTTAATGTATGCTCTAAACTTCGTTTATCCTTCCAGTCCTGGTGTCCGGGAATTACATAGTTCGGTTTAAATTGCTTCAATACCTTGCGTATACTGGCCGGCCAGGCGCTGGTATCGGCATCGCTCAAATTACCGAGATGCTCCGATTCGGTGCTTTTTACAAAACAACCACCGTATAATATCTTTTCCTTCTCAAACCATACCACGATATTATCTTTCGTATGGCCGGGGCCGGGATAATATGCCTGAAAGCTGTGATTGCCTACGGTAAAGCTGGTATCCTTTGTAAATATATGGGCAGCCTTTTCTTCATTCTTTTCTATACACAGCTGTTTGGTATAGGCCGATGACCAGGTGGCCACCCCATGCGCCTGCAGCCAGTTCAGGCCTGCCGTGCGGTCGGCATGAAAATGGGTAGACAGGCTCATCACGGGTTGCTGGTGATGGCGGGCCTGCATACTATCCAGCAGGGGCTGTAATTGCGTGGTATCCCAGGGGGTATCGATCATTACAATGCCTTTGGCAGTTACCACGTACAAACTATTGGAGGGAAACAGGGCGCCGCCTACCGGCCGCCATGTAGTGTATACATAAAAGTCGCCATGTAAAGGAGTGATGCGCAGTTTGGGTTGCTGTGCAAATAATACGCCCGCCGGTATGAGGCAGGCGCAAAAAAGTACGATCAATAATTTCATGTTTTACCGGCTTCGTTTTGTTTCCACGATGCGAACGGGTATGCCGTTCTTATCGTAGTTATATTCGATACAATGCTCAATAACGTTGGGTTCGCTGAAGTCTTTTGAACAAATTTTAACAAGCTGGTTCTGACCATTATAAAAATACTCATTCAATGGTGCGCCGGTCATATAGGGCAGGGTAGCCGTACGCGGGCGCTGGTTGGAATGGTATGTCCATAACGGAAATATAAAGGGTACTTTTTTCTGTTGTTTATCGTCTATTTCCCAGCTATCGCTGTCAAACTCACGTACACGTCCGGGCGAAACAATACGTTGCAACTTGTCTCCATTATACGTAAAAGTCCAGGTATCGGTTTCCTGTGAACTGTTGGCGGGTATTACTTTTACCGAAGTAACCTGTCCGTTGGAATTGAAATTATATACAAGGTCGTATTCTTTATAGGTTTGAACACCGCCCGGGCTCACACGGCTAAAGAATTTTTCTATTTTGATGATATTAGTCTTGCGTTTGGCAATAAAAGCGCTGTTGGGTACAAAGGGCAAACCGGGATGTGGTGACAAATAGAAGTTGATGCCTGCATAATAATGGGTAGTGCTGTAATCGAAAAAATCATCGGCACCGGCAGGTATCGATTTGCAGTTCACGGGCGAATGATTGCCGTCTTTCATATAAATCTTCGACATACCGCTGTTGAGATCGGTGATTGTGCGCGCATCGGGCGACATGGTGAGGTAGAGGCTGCTGCCATCGGACTGATGGTGTATCAATGAATCGCCGCCGGCGCTGAACCTGAAAGGAAGAAACTTGGCTTTGTTGGGAAAATAAACAAATACATTAGGATTGGATTGACCACTTACACAAAGCAACAGACTGTCCTGCTGGTCCTGTGTTTTCCATACTCCTTCTACAGGCCGCTGTTTCTGGGC